>Ga0210027_1000410_pt1 | contig 44035 bp, 44 predicted proteins | sample CryGeymeta201510_FD_183978 | JGI IMG/M metagenome (GOLD analysis project Ga0210027, IMG submission 183978) | Groundwater microbial communities from Crystal Geyser aquifers in Utah, USA - Crystal Geyser metaG 2015-10 (SPAdes) (version 2) | ecosystem: Environmental > Aquatic > Deep subsurface >...
TGGCTCGAAAACCGTGCAATCGGGCGCGTAGCGGCGCCACCCAAATGGTGAGTGCAACCGGAGGCGATAACGTCAGCATCCAGGCGGCCTCACAAGGGCTGGGGAGCGGTCAACTGAGGAATCTAGGATCAAGGGAAGTGGGAAGAAAAAGGTTCTTGTGGGGGCCTTTTTCTATTTCTGCTCGCGTCGATGTGCGCGCAGGAAAAAACGCGCCGGGTCGATGGCGTTGAGGAGGTCGCTTTCCACGGGTGCGGGGTCGCCGTTGAGTTGGCTGGCCAGGATTTCCGCAGCCAGGGCGGCCCAGACCAGGCCGCGCGAGCCGAGGCCGAGCAGGCCATAGAGGCCTTCCCGGCGCGGCATGTCTTTGAGCTGAATGCCACGCGGCAGCGGCATTTGTGTGTCCGCCAGGGCACCGACCAGAGGCAGGTGATCTGGGGTGGTGGCGCGGAAGCCGATGCGGCCGTCCAGTCTGGACGGGTCAAGTGTTTTCCCCGCGCCCGGCAGAATGCGCGCCAGGCGCGCCAGGTTGCCGGTATGGTCCACTTCGCGCAATTGCTGTTGCGTGTAGTGGCCGTCGTCATTGGCGTAGGAAGCGCCCAGGCAGTGCACGCCATCCACGGCCGGGGTGAGGTAGCCCTCGCAGCAGGCGGGGAGCGAGAAATCCGGCAGCCGCCCTTGTGGGATATGGCTGACCTGTCCGCGTACCGGGGTGATTGGCAACTCCGGCGCCAGATCGCGCGCTGTCGCGCCGCCGGCCAGGATCAGGATCGGGGCGGTGGCGATGAGATGATCTTCGCCATCCAGTACCCGCCAATCCCGGCCAATGCGTTCATAGCGCGCGGCTTCCCGGCCACTCAGCAACGCGAGGTGATCGCCCCCCGCGGCGATCAAAGCTCGGCACAGGCTGGGTGGGTTGGCCCAACCGCCGCCGGGGAACAGCCAGGCGCCGTGCGCTGTGGCGCAGCCCAGCCGCTGACTGGCGGCGGCACGGTCGAGGAAGCACATGTAGTCCTCGGGATAAGCCGCCGCCATTTCCCGCATTAGCTTCTCCTGCGCCGCATCGCGGGCAATCTGGAGGACGCCGTGCAGGTTGCGCCGAGCGGTGAATCCGGTGGAATCCAGCGCCGCCCAGGCGCGCCGCGAGTGGAGAAAGCCGGCGCGGTTGAGGCGTGAGGCTAGGTTGTCATCGCGTGACAGCAGGGGGCGGACAATGCCTGCCAGATTGCCGGAGGCTTCACCGGCGGGGGCCGCGTGGCGTTCCACCAGGCTGACGCTCCAGCCGCGCCCGGCCAGGCGTTCGGCGATGGCGCAGCCAGCCAGGCCAGCTCCCAGCACCACGGCGCGACGGCCACCGATCCGGGTTTCGCCACGGGCGGGCGCCCGCGACACGTAGTTTCCCGTCAGCATGTGGCGTTTGCGGCCGAAACCCGTGCGCTTGTCGACCGCGAAGCCGGCCGCCCGCAAGGCCTCGCGCACCGCGCCGGCCACGCACCAGGTGGCCAGGGTGGCTTCCTGGCTGGCGAGGCGGGCGAGACGGCGAAACAGCTCGGGTGACCACATGGCCGGATTCTTCTTTGGGTCGAAACCGTCGAGATAGAAGGCATCCACGCGCGCCTCGCAGCGGCGCAGCACCGTTTCCGCTTCACCCAGCAGCAGCGTGAGCACTACCTGGCCGGCGGCGAACTCCAGGCGGTGAAAACCGGGCATGAGCAGCGGCCAGGCCGCGCACAGTTCGCGGCTCAGGGGAGTGAATTCCGGCCAGGCTTCATGGAGCCTGGCCAGATCGGCGGCATGGAAGGGGTGTTTTTCGACCGCCAGATAATGCAGGCGGGGACAACGCTGGGGGTCGTCAAGCCAAACGGCCCAGGTGGCGAGGAAGTTGAGGCCGCTGCCAAAGCCAGTCTCCAGGATGACGAAGCGCTCGCGTCCCCGCCAGCGCCGAGGCAGGTCGTTGCCGTGCAGGAAGACATGGCGCGCCTGGCCGGGGCCACCGTCGGCGGAGTGGTAGACGTCGCCGTAGGTTTCGGAGAAGGGCGTGCCGTCGCCGGTTACCGAGAGGCGGGCGGGGGTGAGGCCATAGATCATGATCCTAGCAGCCTATCGGACTTTGGAATCGTCGGCTGCGAAACGACCGCAGCGGCCCATTTTTCACCGGCTTTTTGCCCCATAGCCGGGCTATGGGGCGGCAAATCCGGCAAAAACTGGCCTCGCTGGGGCCGTTTCTCGCTATCGACGGCCAATATCCGGGCTAGGATGATGGCCACATCGTCAGCCATTAGGGCGGCGTGGCTATTTCAGCCGCTCCGCGTGGTGTCGGCTGAACTTGGCGACCTTCGGGCCGACCACAGCGCGGCAATAGGGCTGATTCGGGTTCCGCTCGAAATAGCGTTGGTGGTCGGCCTCGGCCGGCCAGAAGGAGGTGGCTTCCGCAACCTGGGTAACGATGGAGCCCGGGAAGACGCCGCGCGCGGTCAAGTCGGCTATTGCCACTTCCGCCTCGGCGCGCTGTTCCGGGTTGTGGCAGAAGATGGCGGAGCGGTATTGCGTGCCGACATCGTTGCCTTGGCGGTTGAGTGTGGTGGGGTCGTGCAGGTCGAAGAAACATCCCAGGAGATCACGGTAACTGATCTGGTTCGGGTCGAAGCGCACCCGCACCACTTCCGCGTGGCCCGTATGCCCACCGCAAACCTGTTCGTAGCTTGGGTGCTCGACCTGGCCGCCCATGAAGCCGGAAACCGCCTCGCTGACGCCACGCAAGCGGTTGAATGCGGCTTCAAGGCACCAGAAGCAGCCACCGGCCAGGGTGGCGATTTGTTCGGAAGCGGGGAGGGGGAACATGGTTGGCTCCGGTTGTCGTGTCGGGTTGCGGCGCGAACTGCGTCTTTCCTATCGTGCCGGCAGGGATGCCGGCGCTACAAACTCAATGGCTGGTACTGTGCTTCTTGAGCACCCAACACCCGTTTTACCAACGCCACCCAGTAGGCCACCCCCAGCGGCAGGATTTCGTCGTTGAAGTCGTAGCGCGGGTTGTGCAGCATGCAGCCGCCTTCGGCCATGCCGTTGCCGATCCAGACATAGCAGCCGGGCTTCTCGCGCAGCATGTAGGCAAAATCTTCCGCGCCCATCGAGGGGCTCAGGTCGCAGCGGACATTGCCAGCACCGGCGACCGCGCGGGCCACCTCCGCGCACAGTGTGGCTTCGGCCGCGCTGTTGAGGGTGGGGGGGTAACCGCGCCGGTAATCCAGTTGCGCCTGCACGCCGTGGGCGGCGGCGATACCGGAAGCCAGGCGCTCCAGCGCGGCTTCGACCTTGTCCTGCACTTCCGCGCGGAAGGCGCGCACGGTGCCGCCGATGCGCGCTTCGGAGGGAATTATGTTGTAGGCCTCGCCGCCGGAGAAAAACCGGGTGACGGAGAGCACGGCGGGGTCGAGTGGGTCGAGCGTGCGGCTGACCACGGTTTGCAAGGCCTGCACCAGCGCGGCGCCGGCGACCAGTGGGTCGCGCGCCTGCTGCGGCATGGCGGCGTGCCCGCCGTGGCCGGACAGGACGATGTCGAATTGGTCGGCGCAGGCCATCACCGGGCCGCTGTGCACGGCAAACTGCCCCGCCGGCAGGCCCGGCCAGTTGTGCATGCCGAACACCGCCTCCACCGGAAAGCGCTCGAACAGACCCTGCTCGATCATCACCCGGGCGCCGCCATCGGTTTCCTCGGCTGGCTGGAAGATGAACACCACCGTACCGTTGAAGTCGCTGTTGCCGGCCAGCGCCTGTGCCGCGCCCAGCAACATGGCGGTGTGGCCGTCGTGGCCGCAGGCGTGCATCCGGCCTTCGTGTTTCGAGCGATGTGGAAACAGGTTCTGCTCGTGCAGGGGCAGGGCGTCGAGGTCGGCGCGCAGGGCGATGGCGCGCGCGCTGTCGCCATTTCTGATCACCCCAACCACCCCGGTGCCGGCCAGGCCGCGATGCACTTCCAGCCCGAGCGATTGCAGGAAACCCGCCACCACATCGCTGCTGCGATGTTCCGAGAAAGCGAGTTCCGGGTGCGCGTGCAGGTCATGGCGCAGCGCGATCAGGGGGTTGATTTGCGGGTGCTTGGACATGGCGGACAAAAAATCGCGGACGCGGTCCGCTCCTATAGGGTGGCTTAAAAAGCCACGCCGGGAATCACTTGCTTGGTCACCGCTACCGCGGCGACATAGGCGAACACGGCCAGCGCGGCGATCAGCGCTTTCACCCGGATGGCGCGGGTCTTGCCGCGTTTCAAGGCCACCGTGCCCAGCCCGATATAGGCCAGCAGGCCGATGATCTTGGCCATGATCCAGGGCTGTTGCAGCGGATTGAGACTGCCCACCACCAGCATGGCGATGGCGGCGAACAACAGCAGGGCATCATTGATATGCGGCGTGATGCGGACCCAGCGCGCTTGCAGGCGTGGCGAGTCAATCAGCATCCAGAAGCCGCGCAGGAGAAACAGCGCCAGGGTGATGGCGACGGTGAGGGCGTGCAGATATTTGAGGGCGGTGTAGGTCATGTCGTATAACGCCGGCGTCTCGCCGGCGTTTTTAAAAGATGCCGGCGAGATGCCGGCGCTACAGGGGGTTTACGCTTCATCTCGTGTTTGCAGCCGCGAGATCAGCGCATCGGTCGAGGCATCGTGTTTGCTCGTTGCCTTGCCGCCGGTGAGTTCCGGCAGGATGGCGCGGGCCAGTTGTTTACCCAGTTCCACGCCCCATTGGTCGTAGGAGTTGATGTTCCAGATCGCCCCTTGCACGAATACCTTGTGTTCATAGAGCGCGATCAGGCGGCCCAGGGTTCGCGGGGTCAGCTTGCGGTAGAGCAAGGTGTTACTGGGACGATTGCCGGGAAACACCTTGTGTGGCAGCAGCGCCTTGATTTCGCGTTTGCCCATGCCGCTGGCCGTCAGTTCCGTTGCCACTTCGGCAGCGGTCTTGCCGCGCATCAGGGCTTCGCTCTGGGCCAGGAAGTTGGACAGCAGTACGGCATGTTGGCCACCGTGTTGGCCACCGTGTTGGCCAATGAGGTCGTTGTGCGACTCGGCTGCCGCCAGGAAGTCGCAAGGGATCAGCTTGGTGCCCTGGTGGATGAGTTGGTAGAAGGCGTGCTGGCCGTTGGTTCCAGGTTCGCCGAACAACACCGGGCCAGTGGAGGCTTTTGCCGGGCGGCCATCGCGCATCACCCCCTTGCCGTTGCTCTCCATGTCGAGTTGCTGGAGATAGGCCGGAAAACGGCTTAAACGCTGTTCATAGGGCAGCACGGCGTAGCTCTGCGCATCCCAGAAGTTGTTGTACCAGAGGCCCAACAGGGCCATGAGCACCGGCATGTTTTCCGCCAGGGGGGCGGTGCGGAAGTGCTCGTCCATATCGTGGGCGCCGGCCAGCAGTGCCTCGAACTCGTCCATGCCGACGTACAGCGCGATGGGCAGGCCGATGGCACTCCACAGCGAATAGCGGCCACCGACCCAGTCCCAGAAGCCGAACATGTTGGCCGGGTCGATGCCGAAGGCTTTCACCGCTTCCGAGTGGGTGGAGACGGCGACGAAGTGTTTGGCGACTGCCTTTTCATCTTTGGCGTGGTCCAGGAACCAGGCGCGCGCGGCTTGGGCGTTGAGCAGGGTTTCCTGGGTGGTGAAGGTCTTCGAGGCGACGATGAACAGCGTGCTGGCCGGGTCCAGGCCTTCCAGCGTGTCGACCAGGTGGCTGGGGTCGACGTTGGAGACGAAGTGGGCGCGGAGGTTGCCGCCATAAGGCTTCAAGGCCAGGCAGGCCATCGCCGGGCCGAGGTCGGAGCCGCCGATGCCGATATTGACCACATCGCTGATCGGCTTGCCGCTGTAACCCTTCCACTTGCCCGTGCGCACTTTGTCAGCGAAGGCGCGCATGCGGGCGAGCACCTCGCGCACCTCCGGCATCACATCCTGTCCATCGACCATCACAGGCCGTTCCGAGCGGTTGCGCAGCGCGGTATGCAGCACGGCGCGGCCTTCGGTCAGGTTGATTGGTTCACCGGAAAACATGGCGTCGCGCAGGGCTTCCACCCCGGTTTCCTGCGCCAGTTTCAGCAGCAGCTTCAGGGTCCGTGGGCGGATCAGGTTCTTCGAGTAATCCAGCAACAGGTCATCCAGTTGCAGGGAAAAGCGTTCGAAGCGTTTCTTGTCCTTGGCGAACAGCTCGCGCAGATGCAGGGTGTTCCAGGCGCGGCGTTCTTCTTTCAGGGCTTGCCAGGCGGCAGTTTGGGTGGGAGAGGGCATGGTAGGTGAGGTTCGGGTGTTAGGGCTTGCGTTCAGGCAGCCAAAAATTGCAGTTCTCGCATGTTCATCTTGTTCGAGCGTTGCGACAGATTAAGTATTTCAATGCCAACAACCTGATTGTCGGCATTGAAATCCAACACAACCCCTGGCGAGACTTCTTCGGATTCGACAATCTCGGAATCGTCCAGCCGGAGATAGAGCGCATCGGCTTGTTCATCGACTTTCAGTTTCATGGCATTCCTTTTCTTGTTCGGTCGAAGCGTGCTTATCGGGTTAATACACACATCCGCTACCGGTAGTGGCGTAGGTTGGGGTTAGTCGGATATGCCCGATTGTCCATGAATACGAATACGGCCCGGCTCGACAATCCAGAGACGACCGGCCAGCACTTGCGTGGGGAGTGCCACGATCAACTGATCCAGCAGGAGGTTGATCAATCCTGCCGTCATGTGGCCGGGGGCAGAAAGTATCGCGATACCAGCCGAGCATTCGGGTGGGAAACGCAATACCTGGGAGAAATCGAAATCCAAAGTTACCAAAGCCCGATCCTCATCGGCACATACGCGAAAAATGTGAGCATCAGCGGCGCCACTCAGATTCTGGATCAGCACTGTGGAAACCTCGTATCCGGCTGCACGTAGCCTCTCGGCGCCGCGATTGCCCAGATTCTCATCCAGTTTGAATTTCACGCCGCAGCTTTCAATTCCACGGGAATGATCCGTTCCCGCGACATCTCGGCGCCATAAGCCAGTGCCGCACGAATGTCCTCCGCGCCAAGTTGCGGGTAGTCGGCCAACAGCGCCGCCTCGGTGTCGCCATCGGCGAGGCGATCCAGGAGCAGCGATACCCAGATGCGGGTTCCGCGTATGCAGGGATTGCCGAAGCACACATTGGGATCGGCACTGATTCGCTTCAATAGCGGGTGCATGCTCGCAAGGCTCCGATCAATCCTGATACAGCACCACCCCTGCAAGCGGCGGCAGGGTGATGACGAGGGACTGAGGATAGCCCATCCAGGGCTGCTCTTCCGTCATCAGGCCGGCACCATTGCCCAGGTTGCCGCCGCCGTAGAAAGCAGAATCGCTGTTGAAGATTTCCCGCCAGAAACCGGCCGCCGGGGCGCCGAGGCGGTAGCCCTCGCGTGGCACCGGGGTGAAGTTGAGGGCGACCATGACCGCGCGGCCCTGTTTGTCGCGGCGTTGGAAGGCGAGGATGGATTGGTCCGCGTCGTGGCAGTCGATCCAGGCGAAGCCCTCGGAATAGAAATCCAGTTCGTGTAGGGGCGGCAGATCGCGGTACAGGTGGTTGAGGTCGCGCAGGCAGCTTTTGATGCCGGCATGCCAGTCGATATCCAGCAGACCCCAGTCCAGCCCCCATTGCTCCGACCACTCGCGGCCCTGGCCGATTTCGTTGCCCATGAAGTTGAGTTTCTTGCCCGGGCTGGCGAGTTGGTAGGTGAGCAGCAGGCGCAGGTTGGCGAATTGCTGCCAGGCATCGCCCGGCATCTTGCCCAGCAGCGATTTCTTGCCATGCACCACTTCGTCGTGGGAGAAGGGCAGGACGAAGTTTTCCGAGTAGGCGTAAAGCTGGCCGAAGGTGAGGGCGTTGTGGTGGAAGCGGCGATACACCGGGTCCTGCTCGAAGTAGGCGAGGGTGTCGTTCATCCAGCCCATGTTCCACTTCATCGAGAAACCGAGGCCGCCGAGATAGACCGGACGCGACACCATCGGCCAGGCGGTGGATTCCTCGGCAATGGTCAAGGCGCCGGGGAAGCGTTCGTGCACCATCGCGTTCATTTCGCGCAGAAAGTCGATGGCCTCCAGGTTCTCGCGGCCGCCGAACTTGTTGGGCAGCCATTCGCCGGCCTTTCGCGAGTAGTCCAGATAGAGCATGGAAGCGACCGCGTCCACGCGCAGGCCGTCGAGGTGGAACTGCTCCATCCAGTAGTGGGCGCTGGCAAGCAGGAAACCTTTCACCTCGGCGCGGCCGTAATTGAAGATGTGGGTACCCCAGTCCTGGTGCACGCCAAGACGCGGGTCTTCATGCTCGAACAGGGCGGTGCCGTCGAAGCGGGCCAAAGCCCAGGCATCCATCGGGAAATGTCCCGGCACCCAGTCGAGGAGGATGCCGATGCCGGCCCGGTGGCAGGCATCGACGAAAGCGCGGAACTGGTCGGCACTGCCCATCCGTGAGGTGGGCGCGAAATAGCCGGTGGTCTGGTAACCCCAGGATTCGTCCAGCGGATGCTCGGTGATGGGCATCAACTCGATGTGGGTGTAACCCATCTCGGCCACGTAGGGCACCAGCGATTCAGTCAACTCCGGCCAAGTGTGAAAGCGACCGTCCGCGTCGCGTTTCCAGGAACCGGCGTGCATTTCGTAGATGTTCATCGGTGCGTGCAGCCAGTCGCGTTGCGCGCGCGCTTGCAGCCATTCGCCATCACTCCAGGGATGGCCGCTCGGGCGCACCACCACGCAGGCCGAGCCGGGGCGCAGTTCAAAGCCCTGGGCGAAGGGGTCGGCCTTGATCAGGATTTCGCCCGTGGCGCGGTTGCGCAGTTCAAGGCGATAAAGATCGCCGGGCACCAGGCCGGGGATGAACAGTTCCCAGAGCCCGGAACCGCCGCGCGCGCGCATCGGGTGCAGGCGGCCATCCCAGTTGTTGAAGTTGCCCACCACCGAAACCCGCTCGGCGTTGGGCGCCCATACCGCGAAACGCACACCTTCAACCGCCAATTGCTGCATGGGTTGGGCGCCGAAGGTGCGCCAGGCTTCCAGTAGACGGCCCTCGTTGAACAGATACATTTCCTGATCCGTGAGACTGGGCTCGAAGGCGTAGGGGTCGGTGATCTCGAATGTTGTGCTCCCTTCCTCGATCAGCAATCGCCACGGCCGCGCCGGCGGATGTTCGCCGCGCCACTCGAAGAGGCCGCGCGGATCGACGCGGCTCATCGCTACCGCACCTTCCGCCAGCAACAGGGAAACCCGGCTGGCGTCAGGGCGGAAAACCCGCACCAGCCAGGTGTCATGGCTGCGATGCAGGCCGAGGACGGCGAAGGGGTCGTGATGGCGGGCGGTAATTAGACGTTCGATGGCGAGGGGCATGGTGAGCTGGCGTCAGGGTGAAAGGACCGGATAAACCCGATCGGGTACGGAATCAGGATAACGCGATCGGTTATGATCAGCACGAATGTTTCAAGCGATTTTCATGGGGGAAAACATGGTCAAGGAATATCCGCGTTTCGTTAGTTTGCTTACCAAAAACACTGTGGCATTGATCCTCGCCGGAGGCCGTGGCAGCCGCCTGAAACAACTGACCGACTGGCGCGCCAAACCGGCCGTGCCGTTTGGTGGCAAGTTTCGCATCATCGATTTTCCGCTATCCAACTGCATGAACTCGGGTATCCGCCGCATCGGCGTGGTGACCCAATACAAGTCGCACAGCCTGATCAAGCACATCCAGCGCGGTTGGGGCTTCCTGCGTGGCGAGTTCAACGAGTTCGTCGATCTCCTGCCGGCGCAGCAACGGGTGGAGGATGAGAGTTGGTACAAGGGCACCGCCGATGCGGTCTACCAGAACCTTGACATTCTGCGCGTCTACAAGCCGGAATACGTGCTCATCCTGGCGGGCGACCACATCTACAAGATGGACTACGGCGAGATGGTCGCCAACCACGTGCGCAACGAGGCCGACATGACCGTCGCCTGTATCGAAGTGCCGACCGCGGAGGCTTCCGCCTTCGGCGTGATGGCGGCCAACAATGAAGGCCGTGTGGTCGAATTTGTGGAAAAACCCGAGAATCCGCCCGCCATGCCCGACAAGCCAGGCACCTCGCTGTGTTCGATGGGGATCTACGTGTTCAATGCCGCCTTCCTGTTCGAACAACTGGTGCGCGACGCCGACGAAACCCACTCCGAGCATGACTTCGGCAAGAACATCATCCCGCACCTGATTCAGGCCGGTTATCGTGTCTATGCCCACAGCTTCACTGAAAGCTGTGTCCGCCGCGAAGACGAAGAACCCTACTGGCGCGATGTGGGAACCGTCGATGCCTACTGGGAAGCCAACCTGGATCTGGCGCGCATCACCCCGGAACTCAACCTCTACGACAAGGACTGGCCGATCTGGACTTATCAGGAACAGTTGCCACCGGCCAAATTCGTGTTCGACGAGGATCACCGGCGCGGCAAGGCGGTCGATTCGATGGTCTCCGGCGGCTGCATCATCAGCGGTGCCGTGGTACGGCGTTCGGTGCTGTTCTCCAACGTGCGGGTCAAGGAAGGCGCCTACCTGGAAGAAGCCGTGGTGCTGCCCGATGTCACCATCGGCGAGGGCGCCATCCTCAAGCAGGTGGTCATCGACAAGGGTTGCAAGATTCCACCGGGCGTGAGCATCGGCGTCAACCGGATCGAAGACGAGAAACATTTTCATATCACCCGCAAGGGCATCACCCTGGTGACCCCGGATATGCTGGGCCAGGCGTTCCACCACTTCCGATAGGGCGATGAATTGCTTGAGATATTGCTTCCCGCGCGGGTAGAATGCGCACTTTTCGTTGGAGTCGCCCAGATGGCCATCACCACCCCAGAGAAAGCGCAGATCGTTCAGGACTATCAGCGCGCCGCCGCCGACACCGGTTCGCCGGAAGTTCAGGTTGCCTTGCTCACCGCCCGCATCAATGACCTTACCGGCCATTTCAAGGCCCATGCCAAGGACCACCATTCCCGCCGTGGTTTGCTCAAGATGGTCAGCCGTCGCCGTCGCCTGCTGGACTATCTCAAGTCGCGGAACGCCGACAGCTACACCAATCTGATCAAGCGCCTCGGTCTGCGTAAGTAATCCGCGTAAGCGGTTTTCGCGAACCAGGCGGCGCTACCGCGGTAGTGGCAAGCAAACGAAATAATTCAGTACAAAGGAAGAAGTCAGCGTGAATCCGGTCAAGAAAACATTTCAATACGGTCGCCATCAAGTCACCCTGGAAACCGGCGAGATCGCTCGCCAGGCCACGGGTGCCGTGATCGTCAACATGGACGACACTGTGGTGCTGGTCACCGTGGTGGCGAAAAACGAAGTGAAGGCCGGCCAGGATTTTTTTCCGCTGACTGTCGATTACCAGGAAAAGGCTTATGCGGCCGGTCGCATTCCCGGTGGTTTTCTGAAGCGCGAGTCGCGCAACTCGGAAAAGGAAACCCTGATTTGCCGCCTGATCGACCGTCCGATTCGCCCGCTGTTTCCGGATGGCTTCTTCAATGAAGTGCAGGTCATCGCCACGGTGATGTCCGCCAACCCGGAAGTCGATTCCGATATCCCCGCGCTACTTGGCGCTTCCGCCGCCCTGGCGCTATCCGGCCTGCCGTTCGACGGCCCGGTGGGCGCCGCCCGCGTCGGCTATATCGACGGCCAGTACGTGCTCAACCCAACCACGACGGAACTGAAAACCTCCAAGCTGAACCTGGTGGTGGCGGGTACCGAAAGTGCCGTGCTGATGGTGGAGTCGGAAGCCGACCAGTTGCCGGAAGATGTGATGCTGGGCGCCGTGGTATTCGGCCACGAGCAGATGCAGGTTGCTCTCGACGCCATCAACGATCTGGCCGACACAGCGGGCAAGGATGCCTGGAACTGGGCCGCGCCGGAAGCGGACGCCGCTCTGCTCGAAAAGATGAATGGCCTCTGTGCCGACGCGCTCTCCGCGGCCTACTCGATCAAGCAGAAGCAGGCGCGTGTGGCGGAAGTCGATGCCATTCGAAATCGGGTTTTCGCCGAGCTGATCAGCGCGGAAATGGACACCACCCAGGCCAACGCCATCAAGGATCTGTTCCATGCCCTCGAAGCCCTCGTCGTGCGTGGCCGCATTCTGGCTGGCGAGCCGCGCATCGACGGTCGCGACACCCGTACCGTGCGCCCCATCACCATTCGCACCGGCGTGCTGCCGCGTGCCCACGGTTCCGCGTTGTTCACCCGCGGCGAGACGCAGGCCCTGGTGGTCACCACGCTAGGCACCGGCCGTGACGAGCAAACTGTGGAATCCCTTACCGGCAATTACAGCGACCACTTCCTGTTGAACTACAACATGCCCCCCTACGCGACAGGTGAAGCCGGTCGCATGGGCCCGCCCAAGCGCCGCGAAGTCGGCCACGGCCGCCTGGCCAAGCGGGCTTTGGCCGCTTGCCTGCCGACCAAGGAAGAGTTCGGTTACACCGTGCGAGTGGTCTCTGAAGTCACCGAATCGAATGGTTCCTCCTCGATGGCTTCCGTCTGCGGCGGCAGCCTGTCGCTGATGGACGCCGGCGTACCGATGAAAGACCACGTCGCCGGCATCGCCATGGGCCTGATCAAGGATGGCAACCGTTTTGCCGTCCTGACCGACATCCTGGGCGATGAAGATCACCTGGGCGACATGGACTTCAAGGTCGCCGGCACCAAAAACGGCGTCAATGCCCTGCAGATGGACATCAAGATTCAGGGCATCACCAAGGAAATCATGCAGGTCGCCCTGACTCAGGCGCGGGAAGCCCGTCTGCACATCCTGGCGCAGATGGAAGCCGCCGTTGCCGGCCCGCGCGTCGAGATGAGCGCCTACGCGCCGCGCATTATTACCATGAAGATCAATCCGGAAAAAATCCGCGATGTGATCGGCAAGGGCGGCGCGGTGATCCGCGCGCTGACCGAAGAAACCGGTACCCAGATCGATATCGACGAGAGCGGCAACATCAAGATCGCCTGTACCACCACTGAATCCGGTGAAGTGGCGCGCAAGCGGATCGAGGACATCACCGCCGAGGTCGAAGTGGGCCGCACCTACGCCGGTACCGTGCTGAAGATTCTCGACTTCGGCGCCATCGTCAACGTACTGCCCGGCAAGGACGGCTTGCTGCATATTTCCCAGATCGCCCATCAGCGCGTCAACGCGGTGACCGACTTCCTCAAGGAAGGCCAGGCCATTCAGGTCAAGGTGCTGGAAACCGACGAGAAGGGGCGTATGCGCCTATCCATGAAGGCGCTGATCGAGGCGCCAGCGCCGCAGGCACCCGCCGAAGTGGCCACGCCCACCACGGAGTAATCTTGCACGGGCAAGAACAAGCGGCCCGCGGGCCGCTTTTTTCTGGGACTCGTGTGTCGTTCCCGCCTGCGCGCAAACTAACACGACATGGCTGGATGGCCGCCTCCGAATAATGAACCCTGCTTGTAGGAGCGGACCGAGTCCGCGATTGCAACGGTAACTTATTGGTTGCCGATCAGGCCCAGGAAACCCTGCCACCAGCGTTTGCGGTTCTGCGGCACAAGCTGGCTGGGGACCAGGTTGGAAGGCGGCAGTGTCGACATCACCCAGCCGGGCAGAATCCGCTGCTTGCTGGAACCGCACGACGTTCCCAGATGGTTGGGGTCGTAGATCTTGATCAGGCTGGGGTGGTCGAGATTGTCGGCGTAGACAATGCCACAGTAGTCTTCATGGTGTTCGCGGTGCAGCAGGACGTCGATCTCATGGGTGAATGCGGAGACGTGTTCCGCGTTGGCCGGCTCGCTCGGCCGGTCCTCGCCGAGGGCATAGAGATACCAGCCGGCCCCCGTGTCCAGACGCTCCCAGAAAGCGGTGAGCTGAGCCCAGGAGAGCAGGCTGTAGAGCTGGCCGTCGAAAAGTCGGTCGAACTCGGAATCATTGGCGGCCATCTGCGGGGCTGTGGTCTGCATGAAGCGCCCTCGGGGCAAAAAGGAGGCCGGATTGTAACTGCCGGTATCGTTTTGAAAAACCAGTAAATTCAAGGAATTGCCATGCTTAAAGCCCTGTTGTTCGATGTCGATGGAACCCTGGCCGATACCGAGCGCGACGGCCATCGCCCGGCTTTCAACGCGGCGTTTCGCGAGGTCGGCCTGGACTGGGATTGGGATGTCCCACTCTACGGCGAACTGCAGGCGGTAACCGGTGGCAAGGAACGCATGAGGTACTACATCGAGCGTTTCCGTCCAGACTATGAAAAGCCGGCCGACTTCGACGAACTGGTCGCCAAACTCCATCAGGTCAAAACTCGCCATTACACCCAATTGCTCGCGGCGGGCGGCATTCCCTTGCGTCCTGGCGTCAAACGCCTGTTGCGCGAAGCGCGTGAAGCCGGCCTGAGCCTCGCTGTGGCCACCACCACCACACCGGAAAATGTCACCGCGCTGCTCCGCCACAGCCTGGCCGAGGACGGCGCCGACTGGTTCACGGTGATTGCCGCCGGCGACATCGTCCCGGCCAAGAAGCCGGCGCCTGACATCTATCTCTGGGCCATGCGGCAACTCGGCCTGCGCCCCGAGGAATGCCTGGCGTTCGAGGATTCCGAAAACGGCATCCGCGCTTCCCAAGGCGCTGGCCTCAAGACCGTGGCCACGGTCAACGACTACACCCGCGGCCATGACTTCAGCGGGGCGTTGGCCGTGTTGAGCGATCTCGGCGAAGTAGAAGCCCCATACCGCCGCCTGGATGCCGCTGGCCTGGGCGAACAAGGTTATGTTGATGTGCCGCGCCTGCGAGCCTGGCTCGCTGGTTGACGCAAGCCGAACAACAATACCCACGATCAACGCCGTTAGGAGCCTGTCGGGATTGGGTCGTCGATAGCGAAAAGCGGCTCCGCCAAGGCCGGTTTGCAGCCGGTGATTCCAAAGTTAGACAGACTCCTAGTGATTACTTGCAGAAGTCTGCGTTAACACCGAGAGCCGCTTGGCGCCCCGATCGCAAAACGCGAACCGCAGCCATAGCCCAGCTATGGCGGGGATTCGCAACGCAGCGAGCGGGGATGCCAAGCGGATCGAATGTAGCGAGACTTCTACAAGTAAGCACTAGGGTGAACCTCAGAAGCGCTCGTTCTCGCCCAGGTAGCGCCATTTCCCCGTCGGCAGATGTCCAAGCATGACGCGGCCGATGCGGACTCGCTTGAGGCCGACTACCTTCAGGCCAACCAGTTCACACATGCGGCGAATCTGGCGTTTGCGGCCTTCTTTGAGGATGAAGCGCAACTGGTCTTCGTTCTGCCAGGCCACTTGGGCGGGACGCAGTTTCTGGCCATCGAGCGAGAGGCCGTGGTTGAGCAGTTTCATGTCCTGCTCGCCGAGGCCACCCTGCACGCGCACCAGATATTCCTTTTCTATTTCGGAATCGTCGCCGATGAGTTGCTTGGCGATGCGGCCATCCTGGGTCATCACGAGCAGGCCGGTGGAGTCGATGTCAAGGCGGCCAGCCGGGGCCAGGCCCTTGAGATGGGCGGGCTGGAACGCCGGGCCACCGCATTCTAGCCAGAGGTTTTCCGGGCGGATCAGGGCGATGGCGGGGGTGAAGCCGGGTTCCGGCTGCCCGGAGACGTAGCCGATGGGTTTGTTCAGCAGTACGGTGACGCGCGCCTGCTGCTGCCGGCTGGCCTCGTTGGCTAGCTTGATCTCGCAATCCGGGTCGACCCGGGTGCCGAGTTCGCTGATGCGCTGGCCATCGACGAATACCAGGCCTTTCTCGATGTAGGCGTCCGCCTCGCGGCGTGAGCAGATGCCGCGCTCGGACATGAGTTTGGACAGGCGGATGGGATCGCGTTGCGTCATCGTGGGAGCAGGGGCGTGCGGATAGGGAGGCGTATGGTAGCCCGACTCGGCGGTATCCCGACGGCGAGTGGCTGCTAAACTCCAGGCAGTCGTTTCCATTTGGCCACTCGGGGGAGAAGCCAACCATGTCCAAGCACTATCCCATCGTCGCCGTGACCGGGTCCGCCGGTGCTGGCCTGTCCACGATTCGCCACGCGTTCAAGTTCATTTTCCAGCGTCTTGGCATCCAGCCGGCCATCGTCCACGGCGACGGTTTTCGGCGTTATACCGAGCGGCAGTTCGCCGCCCTGCTTGACGAGGCGCGCGGCAGCGGCCGCCGTATCTCCTGGTTCGGGCCGGAATGCAATCACTTTCCGGAACTGGAAGCCTTCTTCAAGACCTATGGCGAATGTGGCAGCGGCGTCTATCGCCAGTACGCGCACAACGCCGATCATGCTCAGGAACTGGGCGTTCCGGCCGGTGAGTTCACCCCCTGGAAACCCCTGCCGCCGGGCAGGGATCTGCTGTTTTACGAGGGCCAGCACGGCGGTCTGGTGGCGAATACCTGGACACGGCGCAAATTGGATTCAAGCCACTTCTCATCGGAAATAGACCGCCGCATCGGTACCCAGGGGATTGATGTGGCGCAGCATGTGGATTTGCTGATCGGGGTGGCGCCGGCAATCAACCTGGAGTGGATTCAGAAGATTCACCGCGATTGCGAGAAGGGTGCCTGCTCAGCCGAGGAATCACTGGAAACCATCCTGCGCCGCATGGACGACTACATCCATTACATCGTCCCGCAGTTCGGCCTGACTGATATCAACATTCAGCGCATGCCGCTGGTGGATACCTCCAACCCCTTCATCGCCCGCGATGTACCGGTGGCGGAGGAGTCGATCTGCATCCTCCATTTCCGCGACCGCAAGCGCCATGATTTTCCCAGTCTGCTCAAACGCATTCCCGGCGCCCGCATGTCGCGCCCAAGCACGATGGTGATTCCCAGCGGCAAACTGCGCCTGGCGCTGGAAGTGATCTGCGCCCCGATCCTGGCTAAATTCATGGATGCGCGACGGGAGGCGCTGGCGAGGGGCTGACCCATCAAACCCGGAAGTCCTGGAAGAGATGAACGACACCGGGCTGGCGCGATAAATGAAGGTGAATCCCGGCGCGCGAGCAAATATCGCAGGGCGAGCATCAGTCCGGCGTGTTAGTCTCCAAGCCCTTTTAATACGGGCCTCGCCTTACTGGCGAGGCGCAGGAGACCCAACGCATGGCCAAGGAAGAACTGATTGAAATGGAAGGCGTCGTGAACGAGGTGTTGCCGGACACCCGTTTCAAGGTAACGCTGGATAACGGCATGGAAGTTGCGGCGTATGCTTCCGGCAAGATGAAAAAGCACCACATCCGCATTCTGGCGGGCGACCGTGTCACGCTGGAACTTTCCCCCTACGATTTGACCAAGGCCCGCATCAGCTTCCGCCATCGTGATGATCGTGCCGCCGCCTCCGCCGGTCCGCGGCCCCAAGGCCAGTTTCGTCGCCGCTGAGCCGCTAAGCCGCTGACCGTAGCGGTCTTATTCTTCCAGCCGGAATTCCACATAGGCGCGGTCGCGCGCCTGCCGGACCCAATCATCGAAGGCTTCTTCCGCTTTCCGTTCACGCAAGAAGCGGCGTGCTTCCAGACGCTTGCGTTCCTGAGTGACGTCCTGGTCGCGCCGTTCCAGCACCTGGATCAGGTGCCAGCCGAAGGGGGATCGCACGGGTTCGGAGACTTCGCCAGGTTTCAGCGCGTCCATCGCGCGTTCGAATTCGGGCACGGTGTCGCCCGGGTTGAGCCAGTTCAGATCGCCGCCGCGGTTGGCTGAGAGATCGTCGGAATGCAGCTTGGCCAGTTCCGCGAAATCGCTGCCGTGTTCGATCCGTTCCTTGAGCAGCGCCAAGCGGTTGCGGGCGTCGTCATCGCTGATGACTTCATTCGTCTTGACCAGGATGTGGCGCGCGTGGGTCTGCTTCACCACCAACTGAACGTTCTTGCCGCGCTTGTCCACCAGTTTGACGATGTGAAAGCCATTCGGGCTTTGAATCACGCTGGAGTTCTCGCCCGGTTTCAGGGTTTTCACCACGGTGGCGAACAAGGTAGGCAGCTGTCCCTCGGCGCGCCAGCCCAGGCTACCGCCTTGCAGCGCGTTCTGGGCGTCGGAGTAGGCCGCGGAGACCTGGCTGAAATGAATACCGGCCTGGAGCTCCGCCTGGGCTTTTTCGGCTTTGGCGCGCAATTCCGCCAGTTTTTCCGGGCTGGCGCCTTCCGGGGAGAGAATCAGAATGTGGGCGAGGTTGTATTCGTCCTGCTGATTCGCATCCAGCGCGGGATTGGCGAGGAAGTTGTCGATCTCCGCCTCGGTGGCCACGACCTTGTTGTCCACCTCGCGTTCTTTCAGGCGGGCGATGGTCATTTCGGAGCGAATCTGCTCACGGAAGGCGGCGAAGTCGGTGCCCTCCGCTTCCAGCGTCTTGCGGAATTCCTCGGGCGAGAGGTTGTTCTGCTGGGCGATGCGGGCGATGGCGCGGTCCAGGGCGGTGCCTTCGAAGCGGATGTTGGTGTCTTCCGCGATTTGCAAGAGCGCGCGCTCGGTGATCATCCTTTCCAGCAACTGTTTTTCCAGCGTGCGGCGCGGCGGCGGAGGTGTTTTCTGGCCGGCGAGCTGTTGCAGGACCTGATCGACCCGTTTCTTCAGTTCATATTCGGTGATCACCGTGTTGTTGATCACCGCCACAATGCGGTCGATATCCTGCGGTGCCGCCTTCACGGTGGCGGCGCCAAGCAGCGCGGCGGCCAGCAGCAGGCCGGTGATCAGGCTGCTAGTAAGAGAGAGAAGCATCGGGCTGGGTGAGTTGGTTGCTGGGGACATAACCGGTGATGCTCCGTTTGAGGACATCGAGAGGATTGGGGCCGAGTCTGGTCAGGCCGTGCAATTCCAGTTGCAGGAAAAAGGCGCTGGTCGTCGTGGTCTGGCTGGTGGCCAGGCGTTGCGCAATGCCGCGCAGGGACCAACAGCCCGCGTTGTACTCGAAGCCGGCCAGGCCTTCCACCAGGCGGGATTCTTTGATTGAGTAGTTGAGGCGAGTGAGTCCATGCCACTTGGGCGCCAGTGGCCATTGCGCGGACAGGTCGATCTGATTGAGGTTGCCTTGGGTATAGCGGTAATCGGCATTGAACAGACGCCCGGGGCCGTCGCGCCAGGTGCCGCCCAGGTTGGCTTTCGCTATCTGGTTAGTGTCAGTGTTGAACTGAAGCCCGCCGCTGAGCCGCAGTTTGTTGTTGACCTGGCCTGATGCCTGGCCGAGCAGGTCGGTGGTGTTGCTGCTTCTGGCTGAGGTGCCGGGCAGGGTGACGAGTTGGTCGCTGAAGTAAAAGCGCTGGCCCAGCGTGACCTCGAGCCGCTCCATGCCATTGCTTCGTTCCAGAAAGCGCGAGGTAAAGGCCAGGGTCAACTGATTGGCATCGTTGATGCGGTCCACGCTGGTGAACTGGTTTTCGCTGAACATCTGGTCCAGCGATAAGTCGCTGACGCCGCTGTCGAACACCGGGATGCTGGCTTGCTGGCGAAGGGGGATGTAGACGTAATAGAGGCGCGGCTCCAGGGTCTGGATGAAATTCTGGCCATTCCAGGCCAAGTCGCGTTCCAGGAACAAGCTGGTGTCGACGCTGAACATGGGCAGACTCCGTGTCTGCGAGCGATCACCGGCGGCGACGTTGTCCAGGTCGTAGCGGGTGAGGTACCAGCCCAGCTTGGGGGTGAACACCGAGTAGGGCGTGTTGACGGCCATGCTGATGCTGGGGTTGAGGTGCAGGCGACTGCCCTCGGATAGCGTCGTGCCCGGATGCGCGAAGTTGACGAATTCACTCGAAAAAGCGAATTGCGAGGACGCTCCGACCAGGCCTGGCCGGTTCGCGCTCAGGGTCAATTGCGGCAGGCGGCGGTAGGGGATCTGGCTGTCGCTGAGGGGCGTGGCAGCAGGATCCTGAAGCGTCTGATAGCCCTGCAAGCGCCCGCTGCCGCGCCACCAGCCGCCCTCATAGGCCAGGCTGGCTTCACGGGGAATATTGGTCTGGGAAGTCTCGCTGACCATGCTCGACAGGTCGGTGAAGTAGGTGTTGTCCGATACCCGCTCGTAATTGAGGTTGCCGGACCAGCGGGAATCGAATTGTTGCTGGTGGTGGATCAGGCCACGGTAACGGGCGCGATTCGCGAGATTGTCATTGGGGAGCAGTTCCAGGTTCAGTTCGCCACCGTAGTGCGCTTCCAGGTAGCGAAATTCTCCACCCAGTTGCAGGCCGCGCCGGGTCATCAGGCGCGGAGTGAACGTGGCGTCGCGGTTGGGCGCGATGTTCCAGTACCAGGGAACGATCAACTCCAGGCCGCGATCGGTGGTGGCGCCATAGGTCGGCGTGAGGAAACCCGATTTGCGTTTGCTGTCCAAAGAGAAATCCAGCCAGGGGGAGTACAGGATGGGCACGTTCAGGTATTCCACATGCACTTGCCGCGCGCTGCCCAGGCTACCGATGTAATCCAGATTCAATTCATCCATCTTGAGCACCCAGTCTTGCTCATTCGCCGGACAGGTGCTGTAGGTGGCGCTCTCCATCTGATAGCGGTCCGGCCCCTGAAACTGGATACTTTTCGCTGCGCCGCGCATCAGGCCGCCATCCTTGCCGTGGAGGGCGTAGGCCACATCCTTCATGCTTCCCAGGCGCGGGGTGAGTTGCAATTTGAGTTCCGACCCCTCCAGGCGATCGCGCTCCTGGGTCAGGACGATGTGGCCGCGCGCATGGGCTTCGTCCGCGGCCTGGTCATAGCGGATCCAGTCCGCTTCGACCTGTTCGCGCAGGTTGCGCATCACCACCTTGCCCTCGGCCTCGAAATACACGTTCTGAATGCCTTCCAGCCGGTCGGCCTCGACCTGGTTGGGGCCTTCCATCCGCTGCCCTTTTGGGGCCGCCGGGCTAAGCGCGGGGGAAGCCTTCAGCGGCACGAAGTCACTGCCGGCAAAGGTTTCCAGGGAAGCCGCCGTGAGGCACACACATAACAACAGGCGCGGGAAAGGGGGCGCGGCGGGCGACATGACGGGGGATGTTAGAATTTTGACGTTTTTTTGACCGCGTGGATTATAGCTTTGGAACGACTCGAACGTTTGACCGCCTGGACCCGTAGCGTCCTGCCCGTCCCTCTCCTTGCGCTTGCTCCCGCCTCCGCCGACGCCAGTTTTCGCCGCTATTTCCGCGCGGTGACGGAGTCAGGCAGCTTTGTGGTGATGGATGCGCCACCCAGCCACGAGGATTGCCGGCCATTCGTTCATGTCGCGGACCTGTTCCGCGCCGCTGGCGCCCATACCCCGGAAATCCTCGCCGAGAACCTTGAACAAGGCTTCCTGCTGCTTTCCGATTTCGGCAACACCACTTATCTGATGGCATTGAACGAGGCCAATGCCGACCGCCTCTACGGCGACGCCAACCGCGCGCTGATCCAGATCCAGGCCGCCAGCCGGCCGGGCGAACTACCCGACTACGACGCCGAGTCGCTGCGGCGCGAGATGCGCCTGTTCCCGGACTGGTATCTGGCGCGCCATTTGAATATCGATCTTTCCGACGCTCAGCGCGCGGTGCTGGAAACCACCTTCGCGGCCATCCTGGCCAACAACCTGGCGCAACCCAGAGTCTACGTGCACCGTGACTGGCACTCGCGCAACCTGATGGTTACCGATCCCAATCCCGGCGTGCTGGATTTCCAGGATGCGGTTTACGGCCCCATCACCTACGACCTCGTCTCCCTCTACAAGGACGCCTACATCCACTGGGAAGAAGCGCGCGTGCTCGACTGGGTAATCCGCTACTGGGAAGCGGGCCGCCGCGCACGCCTGCCGCTGGCGGACGACTTCGGCGACTTCTATCGCGACTTTGAATGGATGGGGGTGCAACGCCACATCAAGGTGCTCGGCATCTTCGCCCGCCTCTATCACCGCGACGGCAAGGACGGCTATCTGAAAGACCTGCCGCTGGTGCTGGCCTATCTGAAGAAAGCTTGCGGCCGTTACAACGGCCTTGGCGACTTCCTGCGCCTGCTCGATCAAGTCGAAGGCCGCGCGGCGGATGTCGGCTACACCTTCTGACATGCCGGCACAGCCTTTCAAGGTCATGATTCTCGCCGCCGGTGAAGGCCGCCGGATGCGCCCACTCACCGACCACACCCCCAAACCCCTGTTGCAAGTTGGTGGCAAGCCGCTGATTCAATGGCAGATAGAGCGACTGAAGCGCGCTGGCCTAGTCGATCTGGTCATCAATCACGCCCATCTTGGCGAGAAACTCGAAGATGCCTTGGGCGACGGCGCGGGCCAGGGTGTGCGCATTGCCTGGTCGCGCGAAGCGGAACCCCTGGAAACCGCCGGTGGCATCGCCACCGCCTTGTCCCTGCTGGGCGACGCACCTTTCCTGGTGGCCAACGGCGACGTCTACGCCGAATTCGACTACGCCCGCCTGTTGCCGGTGCTGCAAGCAATGGCCGGCAATCCCGCCCACCTCGCCCACCTCGTGCTGGTGAACAACCCGCCACACCACCCGGAGGGGGATTTCGCCGTCGCGGAAGGCCAGGTCATTGAACCGCCCACCCATGCCGCTGGTCGCTACACCTTCTCCGGCATCGGTTGTTACCGCCCGGAGCTGTTTGCCGGTATCGCCCCGTGGACCCGCGCCCAGCTCGCCCCCTTGCTGCGCGCGGCGATGCACCAGGGCCAGGTCACCGGCGAGCATTTCAGTGGCCGCTGGGAAGATGTCGGCACCCCGCAACGGCTTACCGATCTCGACAAGGAGTTGCAACGTGCAGCCTGACCTCAACATTCACCGCGCCCGCCGCGTTCATTTGCTGCAAACCCTGGGCGAAGGCGTGCTCATCCTCGCCACCGCGCCGGAAGCCATCCGCAATCGCGACGCCCACTATCCCTACCGCTTCGACAGCCACTTTTATTACCTCACCGCCTTCCCGGAACCCGAGGCGGTATTGGTCTTGATCGCCGGGGGCAAAGCGCGGTCCAGGCAAATCCTGTTCTGCCGCGAAAAAAACCAGGAGAGGGAAATCTGGGACGGCTTTCGCCACGGCCCCAAGGCGGCGAAAGAAATTTTCGGCTTCGACGCCGCCTATCCCTACTCGGAAATTGACAAGCGCCTGCCCCGGCTGCTGGAAAACCAGCCGCGTGTCGCCTATGCCTTCGGCGCCGATCCCGCCTGGGATAACCGCGTCATGGGCTGGATCAACACCGTGCGCGGCAAGGTCCGCGCTGGGGCGGTTGCTCCCGCCAACCTGACCGATGCCCATGCCCTGATCGACGCCATGCGCCTGGCCAAGGACGCCCATGAAGTCGATCTCATGCAACGCGCCGCCGACCTTTCCGCTGAAGCGCATCGCTCCGTGCTGCGCCTGTGCCGGCCGGGGATGGGCGAATGGGAAATTGAAGCCGAACTGTTGCGCAGTTTGCGCGCCGGCGGCTGTGAGGCGCCGGCCTATACCGCCATCGTCGCCGGCGGCAAGAACGCCTGTGTGTTGCACTACGTCGGCAATGGCCAGCCGTTGCGGGATGGCGACCTGTTATTGATCGACGCCGCCGGCGAATACCACGGTTACGCCGCCGACATCTCCCGCACTTTCCCGGTCAACGGCCGCTTCTCCGCCGCGCAGAAGGACGTCTACGAAATCGTCCTTGCCGCTCAATACGCCGCTATCGAAGCGGTGCGCCCCGGCAACCCCTTCATCACCCCGCACGAAGCCGCCCTGCGCGTCCTCACCCAGGGCCTGATCGACTTGAAATTGTTGAGCGGCGAAGTGGATGGCCTGATCGAAAGTGAAGCCTATAAACCTTTCTTCATGCACAAGACCAGCCACTGGCTCGGCCTCGATGTACATGATGTCGGCGACTACAAGATCAAAGGTGTCTGGCGCGACCTGCAACCTGGCATGGTAATGACCGTTGAACCCGGCTTGTACCTGCGTCCCGCCGATAATGTCCCGGAAACCTTATGGAACATCGGCATCCGCATCGAGGACGATGTGGTGGTGACGGAAACCGGTTGCCGGGTGCTGAGTGCGGCGGCGCCGAAGATGGTCCATGAAATTGAGGAGGTGATGCGTGACTCCTGAACATGTTGATATCGCCATCATCGGCGGTGGCCCTGTTGGGGCTTCGCTGGCGTTGGGGCTGGAAGATTCCGGGTTGTCGGTGGCGCTACTGGAGGCGCGCGACAAGCTGGAGGTGGCGGACCCGCGAGCGCTGGCGCTGTCGCAAGGGTGCCGCTTGATTCTGCAGCGGCTGGGGGCCTGGGAAGCGCTGGCGGCAAGGGCCACGCCGATCGAGAGCATCCACGTCTCCCAGCGCGGCGGCCTCGGGCGGGCGCTGCTGACGGCCGAGGATGGCGGGGTGCCCGCTCTCGGTTATGTGGCGGAATACGGCGCGTTGGTTGCCGCGTTGGCCGGGCGCCTGCTGAAATGTGGCGCGACCGTTTTGACCGGGGCGCGAGTGACTGATGTGGCGGCGACCTCGGCGTATGGCGCGGTGCGTTATCAACGCGGCGGCGTGGAGCGGTTGCTGACCGCGCGCCTGGTGGTGCTCTCGGAAGGCGGTCGCAGCCTGCCCGCGCACTTGCGGCAGGACAAGGATTACGGGCAATCGGCGGTGATCGCCAGCGTATCCACGCAACGTCCGCATGGCCGCCGCGCTTATGAGCGTTTCACGCCAGAGGGGCCGATTGCGCTGTTGCCGCTGGGTGACGACTATGCCCTGGTCTGGACCACGCCATCGGCGCGGGTGGAGACGCGCCTGGCCATGCCGGATGAGGAGTTTCTGGCACACCTGCAAACCGCTTTCGGCGACCGCCAGGGGCGCTTTATCCGGGTTGGACCACGCGCGGCGTTTCCGCTCAAACTTAGGTTGGCGGCAGACTCGGCCTCACCGCGCATTCTGCGCATTGGCAATGCCGCGCATACGCTGCATCCCGTGGCGGGGCAGGGCTTCAACCTGGGCGTGCGCGATGCCTGGCATCTAGCGCGGGTGATTCTGGATGCGCCGCGCGAGCGCCTGGGCGAGGCTGCGTTGAGCAGCGCCTACGCCGCGGAGCGGCGCTTCGACGTGCTCGGCGGCAGCCTGATGACGGATCTTCTGGTGGAGGCGTTTTCCAACGGCCGCCCCCTGCTCGGCCACGCGCGCGGCGCGGCTCTGGCCCTGCTGGACCTGGTACCCGCGCTGAAAAATCTATTCGCCCGCAAGATGATGTTTGGAGCACAGGCATGGTGAACGAAGCCGATATCGCGATTGTCGGCGGCGGCCTCAATGGCGCCGCCCTGGCCTGTGCCTTGCGGCACGGGCCGCATTCGGTGGTGCTGCTGGAGCCGAAGCCCCCCGGAGAAGGAAGTGAGCAGTGGGACCCGCGCATCTACGCCTACAGCCCCGGCAATGTGAACTGGATCAAAGCGCTGGGCGGCTGGGGTGATCCGCTGCGGGCGCAGGCGGTTTATCGCATGCGCATCCACGGCGATTGCGGCGGCCTGCTGGATTTCGACGCTCTCGATGCGGGCCTGTCGGAACTGGCGTGGATTGCCGAGAACGGACGCTTGCAAAGCGCGCTGTGGCGGGCGATGAGCGACACGCCCAATTTGCGTGTCGTGGCCTCCCCCGCCGAGGCGATTATCTGGGGCAGTGATGGCCAGCATGTCCTGCGTCTGGCCGATGGCTCGGCCTTGTCCACACGCCTGCTGGTGGCGGCGGATGGCGCCAACTCCTGGGTGCGGCAACAGGCCGGTATCGGTGTTGTTCTGGAGGATTACCGCCAGGTCGGCGTGGTCGCCAATTTCGAAATCGAAAAGCCGCATCGCGGCGCGGCCTGGCAGTGGTTCCGCCAGGATGGTGTGTTGGCCTATCTGCCCTTGCCAGGCAAGCGCATCTCGATGGTCTGGTCCACCCCGCCCGAGTATGCCGCCCTGTTGCAGGCATTGGCGCCCGATGAACTGGCGCCGCGGGTGGCGGCGGCGGGCAACTACGCCCTGGGTGAACTACGTTGCATCACGCCCGCCGCCGGCTTCCCTTTGAAGCGGCGGCTCGCCGACCAGTGGGTGCGCCCCGGCCTGGTGTTGCTGGGCGATACCGCGCATACCGTGCATCCCCTGGCTGGCCAGGGGGTGAACCTGGGTTTCCGCGATAGCCGCCTGCTGGCTGAAATGCTCCGTTCTGGCGGCGACCCCGGCGAGATTGGCCGTCTCACCGCTTATGCCGCCCGGCGGCGCGAGGATGTGGTATCCATGCAATCCGTCACCGGCGGCCTGCGGAAACTTTTCGGCCGCGAGATTCTCTGTACCCCCGGCTCGGGTAAAGCGTCCGAGCCGCCTGATGAAGCCCTTCGGTACCCCGAGGGGGCCAAGTCGTTCTTGGGACGGCCCGACGAACGACTTGAAAGCCTGATTCGAACCCTGCGCAATCAGGGCATGAATTTCACTGATCATTTCCCCCCACTGAGCCAGGCGCTCATGCACCATGCGGTGCTTTAACTTTCCCCCGGAGTCCATTCCATGCGCAATTTAGCCTTCACGCTCGCTCTCGTCGCCACGACCGCCCTGGCGGGCGAGGCGGATATCCGCCAGTCGATCGAAAGCGGTTTTCCCGGTACCAAGGTGACCGATGTCAGCAAGACGGCCGTCGCCGGCATTTACGAAGTGGTCATGGAGGGCCGCCAAGGCCCGATGGTGGCCTACACCGACGATAAGGCCCGCCATGTCATAGTGGGCGATCTGCTCGACATCAAATCGCAACGCAACCTCACGCGCGAGCGCATGGACAAGCTCACCGAGGTTAAATTCGACAGCCTTCCTTTCGCCAACGCCATCAAGATCGTGAAGGGCGATGGCAAACGCCGTCTGGCGGTGTTTTCCGATCTGGATTGCCCCTATTGCAAGAAGCTGGAAGGCGAGTTGGCCAAGGTCGACAACGTGACCATCTATACCTTCCCCTACCCGCTTCCCATGCATACCGATGCGCCGCGCAAGTCGAAGCTGATCTGGTGCAGCAAGGACCGCGCCGCCGCCTGGAACGACTACATGCACAAGGGCAAGCTGCCGGCGGGCAAAGGTGACTGTGCCAACCCCATCGACGAAAATCTGGCGCTGGGCGCGAAACTGCGCATCGACGGCACGCCCGCGCTGATTTTCGCCAACGGCAAACGGGTTCCCGGCTACCTGCCGGCCACTCGTCTGAATGACCTGCTCAACGCCGCTGAAAAGGCCCGCTGACGCCCGCCAATGAGTGAGCAAGATAGCCAGCGCGCGGACGATGCCCAACTGCGCCAGGCTTTCGCGCTGTTCAGCGCAACCTCGGAAAAACTGGCGGGCACCTATCTGGAACTGCAAGCCCAGGTGGCGCGCCTGACCAGTGAGCTGGCCGCCGCCAATGGCGAGCTGGCACGGCGCGAGCGCCTATCCGCCCTGGGCGAGATGGCGGCCCAGGTGGCGCACCAGTTGCGTACACCGCTGGCCACCGCGCTGCTCTATACCGGGCATCTGGCGCGGCCGCAATTGAGCGATGCCGACCGCATCCGTTTCGCCGGCAAGAGCCTGTCGCGGCTGCGTTATCTGGAGCGCTTGATTCAGGACATGCTGTTGTTCGTAAAAGGCGCGCGTCTGGACCGAGAAGCTTTCCCCTTGCGTCCCCTGTTGGAAGAATTGGCGCAGACCCTGGAACCCCATGCCGCGCAGCGCAAGGTTCACCTGGAACTGTCGCCGCCGGAGGCTGAATCCACCCTCACCGGCGACCGTCAGGCCATCGCCGGCGCCCTCATCAACTTGCTGGAAAACGCCCTGCAAGCCACACCGGAAGGCGGCCAGGTAAGCCTCGGCGTGGGTGGCCAGGGCAGCCCGTTCGCCGCCTTCCAGGTCAACGACACGGGCGCCGGTATCCCCGAAGCCGCTCAGGAACGTCTGTTTGAACCTTTTTTCAGCACTCGCGGCGAGGGCAGCGGCCTCGGCCTGGCCATCGTGCGCCAAGTCGCGGAGGCGCACGGCGGCTGGGTGGAGTGGGCGCCGCGCGAGGGAGGCGGCAGCCGCTTCACTCTGTATTTGCCCTTTGCCGGAGGCGATGTAGCGCAGGCATACCCGCAGGGGGTAGGCCGTGGTTGTAATGCCGCCGAAACCCCGGCGGCAACGACCACGCTCTCCCTGCCTGCGTCTTTTACCGGAGGCGACCTTGGCTGAAGCCTTGCCCATCCTGGTGGTCGAAGACGACCCCTCTCTGCGCGAAGCGCTCATGGATACCCTGGAATTGTCCGGCTACACCGCCCACGCCGCCGCCGACGGCGAACAGGCGCTGGCCTGGATGGAGGGGGGCGGCCTCGATGTTCGACCCGGCCTGGTCCTTTCCGACGTGCAGATGCCGGGGATGGACGGCCACGCGCTGCTGCGCAGCCTGAAACGGCGCTGGCCGGAAGTGCCGGTATTGCTGATGACCGCCTACGGCCAGATTGACCTGGCGGTACAGGCGATGCGCGAAGGCGCGGCCGATTACCTGCCCAAGCCGTTTGAGCCGGATCGCCTGTTGGCGGCCGTGGCGCGCTATTACCGCAGCGGCGAGGAAGGCGGGGAGAGCGAAGTGGTGGCCGCCGATGCCGCCACTCGCGCCATGCTCGATCTGGCCCGCCGCGTGGCGGCCACCGAGGCGAGCGTTTTGCTCACCGGCGAATCCGGGGTTGGCAAGGAAGTGTTCGCGCGCTTTATCCACCAGCACTCCAAACGCGCCAAAGGCCCGTTCGTCGCGGTGAACTGCGCGGCGATTCCCGAGAATCTGCTGGAATCCATGCTGTTCGGCCACGAGAAAGGCGCCTTCACCGGCGCGACGGCAGCCCAGGCGGGCAAATTCGAACAGGCTTCAGGCGGTGTCATCCTCCTCGACGAAGTCTCGGAACTGCCACTCAACCTCCAGGCCAAGCTCCTTCGCGTGTTGCAGGAAAAGGAGGTGGAGCGGGTCGGTGGGCGCGCGCCAATCAAGCTCGACGTGCGCATCTTCGCCGCCAGCAACCGCGACCTCGCCGCCTGGGTTGCGGCTGGCCATTTCCGTGAAGACCTGTATTACCGGCTCAGCATCTTTCCCCTGGAAATTCCGCCTTTGCGACAACGCCGTGGCGACATCGCCGCGCTCGCTCGGCATTTCCTGAAACGCCACGAAAACGTGGTGGGCCGAGGCGGATTCGCGCTATCCAACCGGGCGCTGGCCGAATTGACCGGGTATGGGTGGCCCGGTAACATCCGCGAGCTTGCGAATGTGTTGCAACGCGCCATGATTCTGGCGCCGGGAACGGAAATCGGCTCCGAACATTTGATGCTGCCGCATGATTTGGCCCATAACGCATTGGCCCATAACGCATTGGCCCATAACGCGGCTCAAGAAGGGGTTCGATCCGCCGACCAGGGTTTGAAGGACATGGAGCGGGAAACCATCCTGGGTACTTTGCGCCGGCTCGGCGGTTCCCGGCGCAAGACGGCGGAAACGCTGAACATGAGCGAACGGACCTTGCGCGACAAACTCAAGCGATACCGCGAAGCGGGCTATCTGGATGGAGATGACCTCCTATAATCGGTTGCAGGAGGCACAAGGCGATGAATGATATTGATCTGATGGTGAATCAGTTGCGTGCCGTGGCGGCTCAGGCCGGTGGTGGCGTGTCCGCCAGCGCCGCGAATGGGCTAACTCAGGTGGCAACTCAGGCGCCTTCCCAGGATTTCGCCATGCTGCTCCAGTCCGCCGTGGATGAAGTCAATAAAACCCAGTTGGATGCCCGCCAACTCAGCAGCCAGTTCGAGGCGGGCAATGCCGAAGTCAATCTCCAGGATGTCGTGCTTTCCCTGCAGAAAGCGAGCCTCTCCTTCCAGACCATGGTTCAGGTGCGCAACAAGCTGGTGAGCGCGTACCAGGAAGTTATGAACATGCAGGTCTGATGGAAAACGGTTGACGGATGGCCCTGCAATTTCCCGCGTTTTTCAACACCCTAGCCCACCGCTTCAACGCGCTTCCCGCCGCCAGGAAGATGACGTTGGCGGCAGTCGTGGCGGCTTCCCTCGCTTTGATCATCGGCCTTTACCTGTGGAGCAGCGCGCCTGACTACAAGGTGTTGTTCTCCAACCTGCCGGAGCGTGATGCCGGTGCGGTGACCGCCACCCTGCAGCAAATGAATGTGCCCTACAAGACCGAGGCCAACGGCACCCTCATGGTGCCGTCCGATCAGGTCTATGACCTGCGTTTCAAACTGGCCGCGCAGGGCATTCCCAAGGGCGGGGCCGTGGGCTTCGAGTTGATGGATAGCCCAAAGCTGGGCATGACCCAGTTCCAGGAGCAATTGGCGTTCCAGCGTGGCCTTGAAGGTGAGCTGTCGCGCACCATCCAATCGCTGGCGTCAGTGGAATCGGCGCGGGTCCATCTGGCGATCCCCAAACCTTCGGTATTCATCCGCGATAAACAATCGCCTTCCGCTTCCGTGCTGGTGAAGTTGTATTCCGGCCGTGCCCTCGACCCCGGGCAGGTGCAATCCATCGTGCATCTGGTGTCCAGCAGCGTGCCGGAACTGTCGCCCAACAGTGTCACCGTGGTGGATCAGGCTGGCAATCTGCTGACCGCCAGGAACGATAGCCAGTCGCTGAGCGGCCTCAATGCCAGCCAACTGGAATACACCAAGAAGATGGAGACCTATTACGTGCAGCGGATCGAGGCCATCGTTGCGCCCATCGTCGGTGCCGGCAACGTCAAGGCCGAGGTGCGCGCCGACCTGGACTTTTCCGAGGACGAGGCGACGAGCGAGAGCTGGAAGCCGAACGCCACGCCCGACGCGCAGGCGATTCGTAGCCAGCAGACGGTGGAAGACCTCAACAACGCCGGCAATCAGGCGCAGGGGGTCCCGGGGGCGCTGACCAACCAGCCGCCCGGTCCCGCCAGCGCGCCGCTGATCGCGCCGCCGGGCGCCAATGCCGGACCCAGTGCGGGCGCGGTGGGGCAGGGCGGCAACTCCAGCCGCAAGGAAAACACCGTCAACTTCGAGCTGGACAAGACCATCCGCCACGTCAAGGCTTCGCAGGGCCGCGTCAAGCGGCTGTCGGTGGCGGTCGTGGTCAACCATCGGGCGGTCAGGGACACGGAAGGCAAGGCCGCTAAGCCGACCCCGCTTTCCGTCCAGGAGATGACTCAGATCAACAGCCTGGTCAAGGAAGCGATGGGCTTTGACCAGCCGCGTGGTGACACCGTCAACGTGGTCAACGCGGCCTTTACCGAAGCCAGGGAAGAACTCGACGTCCCGCTCTGGAAGGATCCGGACAATGTCGCCCTGGCCAAGGATCTGCTCAAGAACCTGATCATCTTCGGCCTCGCCTTCTATCTGGTATTCGGCGTATTGCGGCCGCTGCTGCGTGATCTCATGAAACCGGCGGAACCCCTGCCCACGGTAAGCGAAGGTGAGCAGGGCGAAGGTGGCGCCAGCTATGGCCCGGATGGCAAGCCGATGCCGGCGGCGCTGGATAATTATGCTGAAATCCTCGCCAAGGTGCGGGAATTCGCCAAGGCCAGTCCCAAGATCACCGCTGAAATCGCCAAGGAATGGATGGTCAAGGAATGAGCGAGGAAGAGGGACTGAAAAAGACGGCCATCCTGATGTTGTCGCTGGGGCATGAAGAGGCCGCCGAGGTATTCAAGTACCTGGGGCCCAAGGAAGTGCAGAAACTGGGTACGGCGATGGCCTCGGTTGGCAACGTCAGCCGCGAGCAGATCGAGGCGATTCTGCGTGAGTTCCACGACCAGACCGAAGGGCGCATGGATCTCGCCGATTCCGACGAATACATCCGCTCCGTGCTGAAAAAGGCCCTGGGCGACGACAAGGCCGCGCACCTGATCGACCGCATCCTGCAAGGTAATGAAAGCGCCGGCATCGAAAGCCTGAAATGGATGGATGCCGCCAGCGTGGCGGAGATGGTTCGCAACGAACACCCGCAGATCATCGCCACCATCATGGTGCACCTGGACCGCGACCATGCCAGTGAAACCCTCAATCTGTTGCCGGAGCGCCTGCGCAACGATGTGATGGTGCGCATCGCCACACTGGAAGGCGCGCAGCCGATGGCCATGCGCGAACTCAACGAGGTGCTTACGCAACTCCTGTCCGGTGGCGAAGTCGGCAAGAAAAGCAGCCTGGGTGGCATCAAGACGGCGGCGGACATCCTCAACTACATGGGCGGGGCCATCGAAGCCTCGGTGCTGGCTGATATCCGTGAACACGATGCCGATCTGGCGCAGAAGATTCAGGACCAGATGTTCACCTTCGACAACATCCTGGAACTGGACGACCGCTCAGTGCAGATGCTGCTGCGCGAGGTGCAGTCGGAGACCCTGATCATCGCCCTCAAGGGCACCAGCGAAGAACTCAAGGCCAAGATATTCAAGAACATGTCCACTCGCGCCGCCGAAGCACTCAAGGAAGACCTGGACTCGAAAGGCCCGGTGCGGCTGTCCGAAGTCGAGTCCGAGCAGAAGGAAATCCTCAAGATCGTGCGCAAGCTGGTGGACGAAGGCCAGATCATCCTCGGCAGCAAGGGCGGCGAGGAAGGCCTGGTGGAATAGCCACCATGCTGGCCTGAACCATGTCCCGCGTCATTCCCAAGGAACAACTCACCGCCTACCAGCGTTGGGAACTGGGTAGTTTCGATCCCGCCAGCGCGGAGTCGGAATCGGCCATGCCCTCGCCCGAATCCGAGCCGGAAGCCCTGCTCAAGGTGGCGTTGCCCACCGCCGAAGATATCGAACGCATCCAGAAGGAAGCCTGGCGGGAAGGCCTTGAGATGGGCTTCGCGGAAGGCCGCAAGGTGGGTTACCAGGACGGATACAAGACGGGCGAAGCGCAAGCCGAACGCCTGCGGCAACTGGCGGAAGCCATGCAGGTGGAGAGCCTGCGCCAGGACGATACCCTCGCGCGCGAGGTGCTGGAACTGGTTCTGAATGTCGCTCAGCAGATGCTGCGCGCGACCATCAAGGCAAAGCCGGAAAGCCTTCTCGTCGTGATCCGCGAAGCACTCTTGACGTTGCCCACGCTCTCCGGCCACCACAAGGTGGTGGTGAACCCGGCCGACGTCGACATGGTTCGCGAGTGGCTGGACAGGGAGCACGGCCATCTTTCCTGGAAAGTCGTGGAAGACCCACAGATGTCGCCCGGCGGGTTCCGTTTTGAAAGCGCCCATAGCGAACTCGATGCTTCTCTGGAAACCCGCTGGCGCGAGATTACCAACTGCCTCGGCACGGAGACCGCGTGGCTGGATTGAACCGGGCCGCCACGCTGGTGGCCTATCTGCGTGATTGCCAAGAGGCGGTGGCGCAGATCACGCCCTGGCGAGCCAGCGGCCGCCTCACTCGGGTCGCCGGTCTGGTGATGGAGGCGTCTGGCCTCAAGCTGGCGACGGGGGTGTCGTGCCGGGTGGGGGTGCCGGGTGGCCAGCAGGTGGATGCGGAAGTGGTGGGTTTCTCCGGCGAGCGCCTCTATCTCATGCCTTCGACCGATGTCTACGGCCTGGCACCGGGTGCCGTGGTCGAGGCCACATTGGTCTGTGGCTTCGACCCGCCACGCATGCACAAGTCTTTTTTCCGGCGCCGCCGAATCGAGGATCGCATCCGCCAAATCGCCGTCGGGCCGGAATTGCTCGGTCGCGTGATCGATGGCGCCGGCCGTCCACTGGACCGCCTCGGTCCGCTCGAAGCCTCACGCCGCGCCCCCTTGCACGCGCGCCCGTTTAACCCGATGGAGCGCGAGCCGATTCGCGACGTGCTGGATGTCGGTGTGCGCGCCATCAACGCGCTGCTTACGGTCGGCCGCGGCCAACGCATGGGCCTGTTCGCCGGCAGCGGGGTCGGCAAATCCATGCTGTTGGGCATGATGGCCCGCTATACGGCGGCGGATGTGGTGGTGGTGGGCCTGATTGGCGAACGTGGCCGCGAGGTGAAGGACTTCATCGAAAACATCCTTGGCGTTGAGGGCCTGCGTCGCGCCGTGGTGGTCGCCGCCCCGGCCGATGCGCCACCCCTGCTGCGCCTGCACGGCGCCGCCTATGCCACGGCGGTGGCGGAAAATTTCCGCGACGCGGGGTTGGATGTGTTGCTGATCATGGATTCGCTCACCCGCTATGCCCAGGCGCAGCGCGAGATTGCCCTGGCTGTGGGCGAGCCGCCCGCCACCAAGGGCTACCCACCCTCGGTATTTGCGAAGCTGCCGCAACTGGTCGAACGCGCCGGCAACGGCCGCGCCGCGCGCGGCTCGATCACCGCCTTCTACACCGTGCTGATGGAAGGCGACGATCAACAGTATCCGGTGGCGGATGCCGCCCGCGCCATTCTCGATGGCCACATCGTGCTGTCGCGGCAACTTGCCGATCAGGGCCACTACCCGGCCATCGACATCGAAGCCTCGATCTCCCGCGCCATCACCGAGCTGCTACCCAAGGAAGAGCTTGAGCGGGTACGCCGCTTCAAGGGCCTATATACACGTTATCAGCGCAGCCGCGATCTGATCACCATTGGCGCCTATCAGCGCGGCAACGACCCGCTGCTGGACGAAGCCATTGCGCTATATCCGAAAATGGAGAAGTTCCTCATGCAGGATTTCCTCGCCAAGGAAGACTATCTCGCCAGCCGCGAGCAACTGACTGGCCTGCTCGCGAGCCCTTGAGCGGATAGGAGGCGACCCTTGCCGCGCTAGACCGCCGTTTCGCCGGTTTCTCCGGTGCGGATGCGGATGACTTGGTCGACCTGGCTGACGAAGATTTTGCCGTCGCCGATCTTGCCGGTGCGGGCCGCCTTGACGATGGCTTCGAGGGCGGTGTCGACCATGCTGTCGGCCACCACCAATTCGATCTTCACTTTGGGCAGGAAATCCACCACGTATTCGGCGCCTCGATACAACTCGGTGTGGCCTTTCTGGCGACCGAAGCCTTTGACTTCGGTGACGGTCAGACCAGAAACGCCAAGCGCCGAAAGGGCTTCGCGCACTTCATCGAGCTTGAAGGGTTTGATGATGGCTTCGATCTTTTTCATGGTTTTCTCCTAAAAGGGCGCACGGTACTTGTTGGTGATCGGGTAACGCCGGTCGCGGCCGAAGCCGCGCGCGGTGATGCGGATGCCGGGCGGCGATTGGCGGCGCTTGTATTCGCTGCGGTCGATCAGCGTCACCACCTGGCGCACGGCGGCTTCAGCGTAGCCGTCGGCGACGATTTCGCGCGGCGACATGTCGCGTTCCACATAGCGTTCCATGATGGCGTCAAGCACTTCATAAGGTGGCAGGCTGTCCTGGTCGCACTGGTCGGCGCGCAGCTCGGCGCTGGGCGGGCGGCTGATGATGCGTTCCGGAATCACCGGCGAGAGCGTATTGCGATAGCGCGAGAGCCGCCACACGAGCGTTTTCGGTACGTCCTTCAACACCGCGAAGCCACCCGCCATGTCGCCATAGAGGGTGGCATAGCCGCTGGCCATTTCGCTTTTGTTGCCAGTGGTGAGCACCAGTTGCCCGAACTTGTTGGACAGCGCCATGAGCAGCACGCCACGGATACGCGCCTGGATGTTTTCCTCGGTCTGGTCGAATGGCAGGTTTTTGAACTCATCCGCGAGTTCATCCAGAAAAGTGTCGAACATGCGCTTGATCGGCTGCACGTCATAACGCACCTTGAGGTTCTCGGCCAGGACTTCGGCGTCTTCCAGGCTGATGTCGGCGGTGAATTGGGACGGCATCATCACCGCCTGCACGTTGCCCGCGCCGATGGCGTCCACCGCCACCACCAGGGTGAGCGCGGAGTCGATGCCGCCCGACAATCCTAGTAGCACCCCGGGAAATCCATTCTTCACCACGTAATCACGCACCCCCAGAACCAGTGCCTGGTAAACCATCGCCTCGCTGGAGGGCAGTGTCAGCAAGTCACCCCTGGGGGTGTTTGCCTCCAGCTCCACCCAGTAAAGGCCTTCCTCGAAGGCGGGAAACTGGGCGGCCAGGGTGCCGTTGCGGTCGAGCGCGAAAGAGGCGCCGTCGAATACCAGTTCATCCTGGCCGCCGACCAGGTTGGCGTAAATCAGCGGCAGGCCACACTCGCCGACGCGCTGCCGCGCGACTTCGTGGCGTTCCAGTTGCTTGTCCATATGAAAGGGCGAGGCGTTGAGCACCAGCAGGACTTCCGCGCCGGCCGCGCGCGCCTGGGTGGCCGGGCCGGATTCCCAGATGTCGGCGCAGATGTTGACGCCGAAGCGCACGCCGCCCTGTTCGAACACCATCGCCCGTTCACCCGGGGTGAAGGTGCGTACCTCGTCGAACACGGTGTGGTTGGGCAACTTCTGTTTGCGGTAGGTGGCGAGGATCTGGCCATCACGCAATAGCGAGGCGGCGTTATAGCGGTTTTCTCCTTCCGCCAGCGGATGCCCCAGCACCAGCGCCAGGCCGGCCGGCAATTGCGTCGCCAGGGTTTGCAGCACGCGCGCGTTCTCGCCATAGAAATCCGGGCGCAGCGCGATATCTTCCGGTGGGTAGCCGCACAGGGCGAGCTCCGGCGCGAGCATGAGTGCCGCGCCGGTTGCGGCCGCCTGGCGCGCCAGTTCGAGAAGCCGGGCGGCATTGCCGTCGAGATCGCCGACGGTGGCGTTGAACTGGGCGAGGGCGATTTTCATGGCGCGCATTCTACGGGGGGCGCCGCGATTGTTCATCCGCCCTCAATTCACTGGCATTTCCCGTCCAGATACCACCAGCGGCCAAGTTCTAGCACGAAGCGACTGGCCTCATGCAGCCGGTGGGCGCGACCACCGATCTTGTAGCGCGCCACGAACTCCACCACCGCTCGCCCATTTCCATCCTCTTCATGCCGCCTGACCGTCAGGCCTAGCCATTTCGCGGGCGGGTCCTGGTCGAGACCGAGGCTGGCCGGCCGCGTATCCGGATGCCAGGTCGCCAGCAGATACGCCTCATCACCCAGCACGTAGGCGCTGTAACGGGAGCGCATCAAGGTTTCGGCATCGGCCGGAACGGCGCCGCCGGCCAGGTAGGGGGCACAACAAGCGGCCAGGGCACGGCCGGAACCGCAGGGGCAATCGCGATCAAGGGACATGGGTAAACGCTAACCGGTATTCATCGTGGTGGGATCATCTGCGTCAGCAAAGTCGCAATCAAGGGTTAACCTAGAAAGCTCAGTTGGACGCGCCCGAGTGTGCGGTTTTCGGGCTGCCTGGCAAGGCGCGACGACGCGGCGGGGCAGGCCCCGCAAGGATAAGCAGGGACTTGGCCGCCGTCTTTTGGCGGCTTAGTCCTTCGCTTAGGAGTTTCATCAGGAGCAACGCCGCCAGGCAGCCCGAAAACCGTGCAATCGGGCGCGTAGCGGGCTCACCCAACGGGTGACCGTTATCGAAGGCTCTAACCTCTGCGTACATGCGGCCTCGCGAGGGCCAAGGAGCGGTCAACTGAGCTTTCTAGGGTTAAAGATCAGGCGGGGCGGGCCGCTAACAGCAGGCGCCCGAGTTCACGGGCATGGCCGGATCGCCCGGGAAAATATAACCCCCCATAGGAGCCGCGATGCGCCAGCGGGGCGGTTGGTTCACATCAAGGAGATGGAAACATGGACTCGCCTATCGAAAAGAAAGGGGCCGAGCAGTCTGAGCGGCGCAAGCAAACCCATTTGCGCGCGCTATTCGAGGACGTGGTGCGCCGCGTGGAACCTTTTTTCCAGGAAAGCGGCGAAATCATTGGTAGCCGTGCCGATTTCTGGGTGGCGCGCACGATTCGTGATGCCTACCCGGAACTGAACAATGAAGAAGCGCATGTGCTCGCGAATGCCGCCATCCGCTATTACGGAGAACGGCCGGGTTAGCGGCCACCCCAACTTGGTTGGTGTCGCATGCCGATTGAGGTGAATAGGCTGCGCCCATACTCGAAGCCGTCAACCAGGAGGCCGCATGTCGTTTCTGCAGCAGAAGTGGAATGAGCATCAGGTAAAGCCGCTGCGGCGCTATAGCAGCCAGCGCGAATTCGAGGCGGATTGGGTGAGCGGCCTGAGGCGGCGTTATCGGGTGTCGCAAGAGCGCCTGGCCGCGCTGGCCAGCGTTTCGGTGACCACGGTGCAGAACTGGGAAAACCCGTTGAGCGGCAAGCGCATCGCCGAGCACAACCAGGACCGCCTGCGCGACATCGAACGCGAACTCTGGATCAAGGCTCACGTCACCCTGCTGGAGCCTTGTCCGCCCTATATCCACGCCCTCCATGAACTGCTGTCCGCGAATCGTGACAGCAGCGCGCAAGGCCTGGCTGACTATCTGGTGGGCTGCATGGCTGCCCACGACCCCGGCCGCGCTCGGCTGCTGCACTGGGCTGGCCTCACCTACAGCATCGCCGATTCCGCTTCCCCGCAAGCGCGCGCTTATGAGGAAGCCGCGCTACGGGCACTGGGAGAGGATCCGTGTGAAGGCAACGACCGACTTGCCGCCGCCATCGAAAATGAGATTCTCGGTGCCCAGTTCGAGGATCTGCTGTCACTGCCCGAGGGTGAGGCCCGGCTCGGCAAGGGGCGCCAGTTGCTGCGGGCTTGCCAACGCCTGTTTTGCCGCGACCAACAGCCGGCTTATCTGTGGAATGCCCTGGAGGTGGCTTGCCGTGCGCCGTTGGAGATGCGGGATAGGTTCAGCCTGGTCAATGAACTCCAAGCGCTGCTCGGCGCGGAGCGGGTGAGCCGCCGCATCCACGCGGAGGTGGCCTATCAGGCCGCGCGCAGCCTGCTGGCCGAGTCGGCCACACTGAATTGATGGCGATCTGGAGAGGGGAAACACCGTGAACAACAGCCTCCTTTGCCAACGCCTTGCCATGCTGGCGCCGCTCATTCTGCTGCTGGGCTACTCGCTTCAGGCCGCAAGCGAACCCGCCCTTGTGGCGACCCTCAGCGCGCAAGCGCCGATTCCAAAGTCCGCCAGGCTGCTAGCCTGGGACCGGGTTGGTTCACCGACCCAGATGCGGGCTTGATCCCCCGCGCCGGCGGCACGGGGAGAGAAATTCGGGCGCCGATGCCGTAGCCGTTGCTGGTGGGGGGCTGGCTTGCTTGTGCAGTGCAATAAGTTTTTAATGCGCGCACCGTGCCGTCCCGCCGATGCCATGACTCAACGCCCTTTCTTTCTGAATTTATTGCGGATCAAGTTGCCGATCGGCGGGGTGGTGTCCATCCTGCACCGCGCCACTGGGGCGGTTCTGTCGCTGCTGGTGCCCTGCCTGCTCTACGCCTTTTCCCTGTCACTGGAATCCGCCCAGGGCTTTGTCCGCGTGCATGGCTTGCTCGCCGGTGGTTTCGGCTGGTTGCTGATGAGCCTGGTCGGGTGGGCCATGTTGCATCATTTCCTGGCTGGCCTGCGCCATCTCGGCTTCGACATCGGTTACGGCGAAGACCGTGCCACGGCGCGCGCGACGGCTTGGGGAACAGGGGTTATGGCGGTGCTGGCGGCGGCGGGCATCGCCTTCTGGGTGCTGCCATGAGAAATGCCAGCGGTGCCCGGCGCGGGCTGAATCATTGGCTGCTCGCCCGTGCCAGCGCGGCCTACATGGCCTTGTTCCTGCCGATTTTCTTCGTCTACGCCTGCCAGGGCGGTCTTGATTACGCGGCCTGGCGAGGGTTGTTTCTGCCCGTTTTCGTTAAGGTGGCGGTGCTGTTGTTCGCCGTGGCGCTGCTCGCTCATGCCTGGATTGGCCTGCGCGAAATATTCATCGACTACGTGCATCCGCTGTTCTTGCGCCTGTCGCTGGTCTTCCTGTTCGGCGTCGTCTACGCCGCTTGCCTGATCTGGGCCGTGGCTATTCTCTGGAGCCTCAAGTGACGCAAGCGCGGATTCCTAAACGGACCTTTGATGCGGTCATCGTCGGCGGTGGTGGCGCCGGCCTGCGCGCGGCGTTGCAACTGGCTGAGGCCAACCTGAAAGTGGCGCTCATTTCCAAGGTCTTCCCCACCCGTTCCCATACCGTGTCCGCCCAGGGCGGCATTACGGCGGCGCTGGCGAACGTGTCGGACGACAATTGGCACTGGCACATGTATGACACGGTGAAGGGCTCGGATTACCTGGGCGACCAGGACGCCATCGAGTATATGTGCCGCAACGCGCCCACGGCGGTGTACGAACTGGAACACATGGGCCTGCCATTCTCGCGTCTGGACAACGGGAAAATCTATCAGCGCCCGTTCGGTGGCCAGTCTCAGAACTACGGCGGTGATCAGGCGATTCGCACCTGCGCGGCGGCCGACCGTACCGGCCACGCCCTGCTGCACACCCTGTACCAGCGCAACATCGCCGCCCGCACCCAGTTTTTCGACGAGTTTTACGCGCTCGATCTGATCCGTGATGAGGCGGGCACCGTGCTCGGCGTCACCGCGCTGGAAATCGAGACCGGCCAGCCCTGGTTGTTCGAGGCGCGCGCCACCCTGTTGGCGACGGGGGGCGCTGGCCGCATCTTTCGCCACTCCACCAACGCCCACATCAATACCGGCGATGGGCTGGGCATGGTGTTGCGCGCCGGCCTGCCGCTGGAGGATATGGAGTTCTGGCAGTTCCATCCCACGGGGATTCCCATCGTTGGCAGCCTGATCACCGAAGCCGTGCGCGGCGAGGGTGGCTACCTGCTTAACAAGGACGGAGAACGTTTCATGTCGCGCTACGCCCCCAACGCCCGCGACCTGGCTTCTCGGGACGTGGTCTCCCGCGCCATCGCCCAGGAGCTCCGCGGCGGGCGTGGCTGCGGTCCCCACGGCGACTATGTCCATTTGAAGATTGACCACATCGGCGCGGACAAGATCAAGGAGCGCCTGCCGGGCATCCGAGAGCTGTCCCTGCAATTCGCCGGCGTGGATCCGATTGCCGACCCGATCCCGGTCACGCCGACCGCGCATTACATGATGGGCGGCATTCCCAGCAACCTGTATGGCCAGGTGGTGGCGCCGGTGCGCACCGGCCCCGAGGAAGCCGTGCCCGGCCTTTATGCCGTGGGTGAGTGCGCCTGTGTGTCGGTGCATGGCGCCAACCGCCTGGGGGGCAACTCGCTGCTCGACCTGGTGGTGTTCGGCCGCGCAGCCGGCCTGCACATGCTCGACTATTTGCGCGAGAACCCGATCCCGCGGCCGCTGCCGCAGGCCGAGGTGGAAAAATCTTTGGCCCGCCTGGCGCGCTGGGATAAACCCAAACCCGAGAACGGCGGTGGGGAAAGCGTGGCCGGCCTGCGCGGCGACATGCAGCGGGTAATGCAGGACCACTGCGGCGTATACCGCAACGAGGCACTGCTTCGGGCCGGCCTGGAGCAATTGACCCAGGTGGCGGCGCGCCTGCCCGACGCGGCGCTCAGCGACCACAGCAAGATGTTCAACACCGCCCGCCTGGAAGCGCTGGAACTGGAGAACCTGATGCTGATCGCCCGCGCCACCCTGGTTTCCGCCCTGGCGCGCACGGAAAGCCGCGGCGCCCACAGTCGCGAAGACCATCCCCGGCGCGACGACGACCACTGGCTGCGCCACAGCCTTTATTTCACTGGCAACGACCATCTCGACTACAAGCCGGTGCGCCTGAAGCCGCTCACGGTGGAGACGTTCCAGCCGAAAGAGAGAACTTACTGATATGCGCTTCCGGATTTATCGCTATGACCCCGAATCCGGCGCCAAGCCCGCGATGCGGGACTATGAAATCGAGTTCGAGCCGCGCGGCAAGAAGTTGCTGGACGCGCTTATCGCCATCAAGGACACGCTCGACGAAAGCCTTTCCTTCCGCCGCTCTTGCCGCGAAGGCGTGTGCGGATCCGATGGCGTCAATGTCAACGGCCGCAACGTGCTGGCCTGCGTGACGCCGCTGGAGGGCCTGAAGGAACCCATCGAAATCCGTCCACTGCCGCGCCTCGGCGTGGTCCGCGACCTCATTGTCGACATGGGCCAGTTCTATCAGCATTACCGCGCGGTGAAGCCTTATCTCATCAATCTTGACCCGGAACCGGAAAACGAGCGTCCGCAAAGCCCGCAAGAGCGGGCCGAACTCGATGGCCTCTGGGAGTGCATTCTGTGCGGCTGTTGCACCACCGCCTGCCCCTCATTCTGGTGGAATCCGGACAAGTTCCTCGGCCCCGCCGCCCTGTTGCAGGGCTACCGCTTTATCGCCGACAGCCGCGACCAGGCCACCAACGAACGCCTGGATTTCATGGAAGACCCGTACCGCCTGTTCCGCTGCCACGGCATCATGAACTGCGTCGAGGTTTGCCCGAAAGGCTTGAACCCGACCCAGGCCATCGGCAAAATCAAGACGCTCCTCGTGAAACGGGCGCTGTGATCCACTCCTTGAGCCAACTGAGCCGTCTGCGCTGGCGCTGCCGGCGCGGCATGTTGGAACTGGATGCCTGGCTCACGCTGTTTCTCGATACGCGCTACGCCGACCTCCCCGCGGAAATGCAAACGGCTTTCTTCCGCTTGCTGGACCAGGACGACATGGCGTTGTTCGACTGGCTCACGGGGGCGCGCGAGATGTCCACTGAGCTACCCGGAGAATTCCAGGCCGTGGTGGATGCCATCAAAACAACTCGGTACAGCAGAACATGACGACGCCCAACGCCACCCTCCAGATCGACGGCCAGACCATCGAATTGCCCACCCTGAAAGGGGCCCTTGGCCCCGCTGTCATCGACACCCGGGCGCTGGGCAATCAGGGCTATTTCACCTACGACCCCGGCTTCCTCTCTACCGCCAGTTGCTCATCCAGCATTACCTACATCGACGGAGACGCGGGTCTGCTCTATTACCGCGGCTACCCCATCGAGCAACTCGCCGAGCGATCGGACTTCCTGGAAACCGCCTATCTGCTGTGGAACGGCGAGTTGCCCAATGCCGGGCAGAAACAGGAATTCGATGCCCTGGTCAGCCATCACTCCATGCTGCACGACCAGATGTTGTCGCTGTTCAAGGGCTTCCGCCGCGACGCGCACCCGATGGCGGTGATGGTCTCGATCCTCGGCGCGATGGCCGCGTTCTATCCGGAAAGCAGCGACGTTGCCGACCCGCGCCAGCGCGAAATCTCGATGTTTCGCTTGCTCGCCAAGGTACCGACGGTGGCGGCCTGGTCCTACAAGTACAACAAGGGCGAGCCGTTCATCTATCCACGCAACGACCAGGGCTACGCGGCCAACTTCTTGCATATGCTGCACGCCACGCCGTGCGAATCCTATGAACCGAGCCCGGTGCTGGCGCGCGCGCTGGACCGCATCTTCATCCTGCACGCCGACCACGAGCAGAACGCTTCCACCTCCACCGTGCGCATGGCAGGTTCCAGCTACGCCAACCCGTTTGCCTGTATCGCGGCGGGGACAGCCTGCCTATGGGGGCCGCTGCACGGCGGCGCCAACGAGTCGGTGTTGGCGATGCTGGCCCAGATCGGCGATGCCGCGCGCATCGGCGAATTTGTCAATCGCGCCAAGGACAAGACCTCCGGCTTCCGCCTGATGGGCTTTGGCCACCGCATCTACAAGAACATGGACCCGCGCGCGGCGATCATGCGCCAGACCTGCTACGAGGTGCTCGACGAACTCGGCCTGCACGACGACCCCCTGTTCAAGATGGCGCTCAAGCTGGAACAGATCGCGCTGGAAGACGACTACTTCATCAAGAAAAAGCTCTACCCCAACGTCGATTTCTATTCCGGCATCGTCCTGCGTGCGCTGGGCATCCCCACCTCCATGTTCACCGCCATCTTCGCCCTGGCGCGCACCGCCGGCTGGATCGCGCAATGGAACGAAATGATCGTCAGCCCCGGCCACAAGATCGCCCGCCCACGCCAGCTCTACACCGGCCCGCAACGCCGCGAATTCGCACCGGTCAACGAGCGTTGAAGCGGGCATGGCTTTTATGTTGTAGCCCGCATAGGGCGCAATAAGCGCAGCGCGTTGCGCCGCATGGCTGTTGCAACTGGGCGACGGGTACTCAGCCAATTCTTCTCAGGTGTTTTGTGCGGATTGCCTGGCGCTCAATAATATTAGAAGATGCTTATGACGCTGGCGCTAACGCTTACCTCCCTGAGTGTTGTCAGCGTCGTCTCCTCCATCCTCCTTCATACGAGGATTTAGCCCGGTCGCCCGACCGGGCTTTTTTTTGGCTCA
>Ga0210027_1000426_pt1 | contig 43037 bp, 35 predicted proteins | sample CryGeymeta201510_FD_183978 | JGI IMG/M metagenome (GOLD analysis project Ga0210027, IMG submission 183978) | Groundwater microbial communities from Crystal Geyser aquifers in Utah, USA - Crystal Geyser metaG 2015-10 (SPAdes) (version 2) | ecosystem: Environmental > Aquatic > Deep subsurface >...
AATGGGCGAAACAATTCTTAAATCCATAGAATAACGCCATGCGTTCGTTAGCACTCCATAAATCCACCCCTCGCATCTCCGCGATTACTGCCTTGGCGTCAGCTACGGCGACTTTGACGTGACCGTGAGTAGAAAGGGCCAGGTCTTGAAATATAAGAATAACATGAAACTAATCATTCAAGACTTGAGCCCAAACACTAAGGTTGCTTCTTTGCTTCCTCCATGCTTATAAAAAATTGACCGGGTCCACGTCCACGGTCAGGTCCACGCCGGAAAATCCGTGGGTTTGTGTCAGCCGGGTGACCCCTTGTTCCACGATCCGGTGGAGGCTTCGGACAGATCTCCCTTTGACGAGGATCTGGTAGCGCTTCTTCCCTCTCAGTGTGAAAAGAGGCGCCTTGGTCGGGCCGAGAACCTCGACCCAGTGCTGTTGTAAAGGCTGATCTCTGAGGATTTTTCCGAGGTATGCCGCGGCCTCTTTGACCTTCTGAAGGGAATTGGCCGAGAGAATCAGGTTGATCAGGCGGCAAAAAGTAATATTAAATAGCCAGTCCTCTTTATAAGTCTCCGACATCGGAATCTTGAGTCTATAGTCCAAGGCCCATCCTTAGTTTTTCCAAAGACTCCGCGTGCTTTTTTCTATCCATCTTCTGAATATTCATCAACTTCCATTGAATAGCGGGCAGCTTATCTATCCCTTCTATTCCAATGAGTTCCCATTCAGGTTGTCCTTGTTTCACAGAAAAGAGGAACGCTTTTTCATTATCCGTCAGTTCCTTCTTCAAAATTGTGATGAACCTTTCTCTTGCTGTAATCAGATCATGGTACTGAACCGGATCCGCAGTCAACCCCACGAACTCCTTTTCAAAGATTTGTCGCATATCCTTCAGGGTAGGCTCAATCAACTCGTTCATGGGGCGGTCATGACTTGCAAGATATACGACAAAGGCCTTCCGTATCTCCTCTGTGATTCCCTCATTCTCCATCAGGATTTTGATATCAAAAATATCCCTGGGATGCTGACGATCCAATGCCGCACAAATCTTGCTCCCATACAAGTCGGCCATAGAGAGCGTTTGTATGGAAGTGGAAAGCTCAAAAAGTTCTTCGGCCTTTTCCGAAAGGTCACGCTCCTCACAAGGGAACACAGAGCCGCGAACGACCTGGTTAGGCTCAATTTTAATCTGAACATGCTGACTCCTAACAATCAATTTCACAGTCCGTTGCGATCCTTGCGTATGGGTCTCATGGACTCTTGAACCGGGAATCGAATCTCTGACGGCGACAGCAATACGCTTGAGGGCATCTTCGATGTTTTCCAGGGTTCTTTCACGAGGTTCCAGAGGAAGGTACGTCAGATCCATGTCCACAGAGAGTCTTGGCATATTACGCACAAAAAGATTTATTGCGCTTCCGCCTTTCAGTGCAAAACACCTTTCCGCTGCCACATGAGGAATAACACGCAACATGAGTTCCGCCTGCTTGAAAAATGGATTGTTTTTGTTCATGTCGGAGTTGGGCCCGGATATTGCATGAGTAAATCTATTGCAAGGCCGGATAAGCTGCCGTATGCGGCGTTACAGAAAATTTTCTGTGCCTTGCCTACGGCGCTTCTGCGGCCTCTCATGACAATCACTCATGCAATATCCGGGCTATCCTTCCATGGTTCCGGAGAGGTCCACCGGAACGGAGATCTTATATTTCGGATCCAAACGCCCCCCTGTCACGATCATGCGTTTACCTTTTCCGAAATCTATCTTGGACAAGTCCAGCTTTTTGACCCAGGCATGATTGCAAACTTCAGTAAGATACATGAACAGGCGTTTCACTTTAACGGACCCACAGGCTTCCAGCAATGTCTGGACCAGTCCAGGGCGTAACGTTGTCAGCCCCTCCATCAGTAGTCTCGCTTCCTCAAAGGATTCCCCCCGTGGCACATAATAAAGGAGCTCCATGATTGCTCTCTCCGGAGAGGACAATCGTATTGAATAGGCGCCCATTTCTTTGATGGTTATTCCAGGATTGCCTTGGGGAGGAAAGAGCTTGGTCGTTGTGTACCGGAGTTTCACGCCCCAGTCATGTTTCCTGAACCACACTGGAAGCTTCTCTCCTGGAGAACCGAAGAGCGACACCAAAGTGTCTTTTCCAAGGGGCAGATAATGGGCATATCCCTGAATCTGCAGCGCTGTTTTGCCGCCCCCGTGAATGGAAAGCCCCAACTGTTCCTGAACCGCATAGAGGCCCCCGGTCCAGTCCACAGAATCCCCTTCACGGATGAACGCACCTCGGCCCAAACGATCAAGCCAGGCTGTCTTCCGGTAGGCATCAACCAGCTGGCGATAGACACCCCGTTCACTCAACCAGGAGTGAACAGCAACCGTTCCTTGAGGCCAAGCCCTGAGGATCTGGTTTAATTTACTCCTATTTTGACTATTCATAATAGACAAAATAACATATTATTAAACCAATGGCAAGGAGTAGTTTATTATAATTCTGTTTTGCCAATAATGACTTGCCAAACAACACCCAAAATAAACCCCAGCATGTCCTCTTCGCAACTTATAAAAAATTGACCGGGTCCACGTCCACGGTCAGGTCCACGCCGGAAAATCCGTGGGTTTGTGTCAGCCGGGTGACCCCTTGTTCCACGATCCGGTGGAGGCTGCGGACGGATCTCCCTTTGACGAGGATCTGGTAGCGTTTCTTCCCTCTCAGTGTGAAAAGAGGCGCCTTGGCCGGGCCGAGAACCTCGATCCCGTGCTGCTGTAAAGGCTGATCTCTGAGGATTTTCCCGAGGTATGCTGCGGCCTCTTTGACCTTCTGAAGGGAATTGGCCGAGAGAATCAGGTTGATCAGACGGCAAAAAGGCGGATAATTCAGGGCCTTCCGGAACAGGATCTCCTGATCAAAGAATGACTGGTAGTCATGGTTCCTGGCCGCCTGGATAGAGTAGTGCTCCGGGGTATAGCTCTGCAAGTAAACTTTCCCCATGGACGCTCCTCTTCCGGACCTGCCCGCCACCTGGGTCAGGATCTGAAAGGTCCTCTCCCCGGACCTGAAGTCAGGAAAATTAAGGGAGGTGTCGGCGTTCAGCACACCGACAGTGGAGATCCCGGGGAGGTGATGCCCCTTGGCCACCATCTGGGTGCCGATCAGGATGTTTCCTTGGCCGGACCGGAACTGGTCCAGGATCTTTTGCGCCGCACCTTTGGTTCTGGTGGTGTCCCGGTCCAGGCGGAGGAGCGATGATCCCTCAAAGGTATCCTGCACCTCCTTCTCGATCCGTTCCGTGCCTGATCCCTTCAACTCCAATGATTCGGCCTTGCATTCAGGGCAGATGTTCGTCAGCGTGGTTGTATATCCGCAGTGATGACAGCAGACTTCCTGCTCTTTCATGTGGTAGGTCAGGCTCACGCTGCAGTTGGGACAGCGGTGGACATATCCGCATTTCGAGCACAGAAGGAAGGGGGCATAACCTCGCCGGTTCAGGAAGAGGAGGACCTGTTCATGCCGCTCAAGCCCCTGTTTGACCGCTTCGGCCAGTTTCGGGGAGAGAAGTCCCGCGCCTCTTTCTTGTTTCATGTCGATCAGGCAGATCTCGGGCATGGGGCGATCCTCGATGCGCTTTTCCATGGTGAGCATTTGGTACTTTCCTGCATGGGCATGGTAGAAACTCTCCACAGAGGGGGTTGCGCTTCCGAGAATCACCGTTGCGCCGGACATCTTCCCCCGGACTACGGCAAGGTCCCTGGCATGGTATCTCGGCACTTCTTCCTGCTTGTAGGTTGCATCGTGCTCTTCATCTACGACGATGAGGCCGAGATGCGTGAAGGGCGCAAAGATCGCTGAGCGGGCGCCCACGGCTATGGACACCTCCCCTTTTCTGATCCGGTTCCACTGGTCATACCGCTCTCCGTCCGAGAGCCCGCTGTGCAGGACGGCAATCTCTTTGCCGAATCGGGAGTGGAATATGCGAATCAATTGCGGGGTCAGGGCGATCTCCGGAACGATGACGATGGCCTCCTTTTGTTGAGAGAGGGCAATTTCAATGGCACGAAGATAGATCTCGGTCTTTCCGCTGCCGGTCACGCCGTAGAGGAGAAAGGTCTCAAAACGCCCATGTTTCAGGGAGGCCGCAACCGGCTCCACGGCGGCTTCCTGTTCGGGGGAAAGATCCGGGGGATCGGCCATGACGATGGTCTCTCCGGGGAAAGGATCACGAAAGACGTCCCGGCTTTCCCGGATCAGAAGGCTTTTCTCAACGAGGGTCCGGATCACGCCGGATTTTGCGCCGGTTTGCTCCCGGATTTCCGAGGCGCTCCATGGACCCGGTCTCCCTTGCAGGGCCTGAAGAATCCGTGCCTGGGAAGGAGAGCGTTTCTGAATCTCGGCAAGGTTCTGTTCCAGGAAGAGAGGATCTACAGCGAGCCTGTAGATCGTCTCGGACTTGCTCCGAACCGGTTTGCGGATCTCCTTCCGGAGGAGAAGAAGACCTTGTTTGCAATATTGATTGAGATGGGCTTTTATATTCCGTTTGCCGGTCTTTGTTTCAAGCTGTTTGGTGGTCAGCGTATGGCCGGAAAGGGAGGTTCGGATCTTATCGAAGAGGGGATCCGCCTGGACGCAGGCCTTCCCTTCCTGGGTTAGGGAGACCCGAACGGTCCGGACCTCATCCATTCCCGAGGGGAGGACGGCCCGGATCACCGAGCCCCAGGGGGCAAGGTAATATTCGGATATCCACCGGGTCAGTTTGAGCATTTGCGGAGGTAAAAGAGGTTCGGAATCCAGCAGATCGCTCAGGGGTTTGAGCTTCGGATAATCGCTCTCTTCTTTTGTTCCCACGAGATACCCGGTCACGGTCCGGCGGCCCAGGGAGACCCTCACCCGGATTCCAGGAACCGCGAGAACCTTGAATTTTTCAGGGATCGTGTAATGAAAGATCCTGTCAATACCGGGCGCCACGACCTCTGCAATGCCCGCCTCTGTAACCTCTGTCTGCCGCGTCATGTCCGGATTTTAGCAAAGGCGGATAAAGAAAACAACATGGATTCGATAGCATTATGTCATCTAAAAATATTCTTGACTGCTTATTTTTTTCTTGCATCATGTTTTTTTATTTAGTACTATCATCATCCAAGCCTAAAGAAAGAGTTCCTCTAACTTCATATCGCACCACGGGCTCTATTCAGGATACAATGGAAGAGAAAGAGTTTTATACTCTTGATGATGTTTGTCATTTCCTGGTTTTGGAGAAAAGCCGGATACGTTTCATCGAACGGGAGTTCGGCGCCTTTTTCGGTTTTCCGAGGCTATCTCCTTTCCCGACGCTTTATACTCGGAAACAAATCAATATCTTAAAGAAGATCAACCAACTCCTCAATCGTCCCGACCTCAGTATCTTCCAAATCAAATCAGAGTTTCAGCGTCTCTGCCTGGAGCGAGGCAAAGGGGTCTGGGTCATTGCCGTCACCAGCGGGAAAGGCGGGGTGGGAAAGACTTCCATTTCTGTGAATCTGGCCGTCATGCTCGCCAGGCACGGGGTCCGGACCGTGCTTTTTGACGGGGACCTCGGCCTTGCCAATGCCCACCTCTTTCTCGGCGTCAATCCAAAATATACCATTCTCGACCTTCTCAATCGGCGTGCAAGCATTGAGGAAATCCTCACGGAGGGCCCCTGCGGCATGAAACTGATACCGGGCGGGTCCGGGCTTTTCCAGCTTGCCGAGCTTAAGGAATCGCAGCGGAACCACATCATTGATGAGATCACCAGGCTCGGGAAAATGACCGATGTCCTGGTGATCGATACCTCCGCGGGAGTCTCCAGGAATGTCCTTCGATTCATCAGCCTTGCGGATGAAATCCTGACGGTTGCGACGCCCAATATCGCCTCGACCCTGGATGCCTTCGGACTGATCCGGATTGCCGTGCAGCAGCAAATAGCCGGAAACATGAACCTGATCGTGAACCGGGTCCGAAGCAGATCTCAGGCGGACCAGGTTTTTAACAAGGTCATCGGCTGCGCGGACGACTTTCTGGGAAAAAATGTGGAGAGAGGAGGATATATCTTTGAAGATTCCAATGTGGAGAAGGCCATCCAGTCCCGGTCGCCCCTGGTGAATCTCTGTCCGGATTCCCCTGCCGTCCTCTGCATTGAAGAGATCGTACAGAGACTGCTTCAGAAAAAAAAGGTATGGAAAGGAGGGAAGAAAACCGAATTGTTCGAACTGTTTGTGCCCTTGGAGGCGTCCTTTCTATGATCAATCGATTTTATACCAGACCGGTCAACTTAAGAAAAGGAGAAGATACCATGTCAGAAATGTCCAATGCCTTGCACGAGGTTCCAGCCCAGCCGGTTGAGGACCCGCCCCCTTCTCAAGATCTCGCTGAATTAATATCGGAAAGCCATTTGAAAGCTCAGGAATCTGAAAAGGGCGCACGGGAGAACTCATCCGTGAATCAACTCGAATATTTTGGTTTTGAGACCCATCCCTTTTCCGATTCCGTGAACCCGGAGTTTTTTTATGGGAGTTCGGTTCATGAGACGGCGTTTAAGAAAATGAGTATGACGATTCAGGAGGATATTTCCCTGGGTCTGGTGCACGGCGCCAGCGGGACCGGCAAGACCCTGATGAGTTTGATGCTCTTAAAACATCTCAATCCTGCTGAGTACCGGACTGTGATGGTCCTCGTCACTCCCGGGATGAGCAAGACCTCCCTCCTGAAGGAGATTTTAAGAGAACTGATCGAGGAAAACGACAATCTTCCTTCGCAGACGCAGGCGCTCATCGACCTGCTGCACAGCCGGATTATCGACCTATACAGCCAGAACCGGAAACTCGTGATCCTGATCGACGAGGCGCATTTCCTGAGTTCGGAGTCCCTGCATATCCTTAGAACCATCAGCAATCTTGAAACCCCCCAGAAAAAGCTCTCCACCTGCATCCTGTTTGCAGAGGACCTTTTTTTGAGACGATTGTCCCACCCGTCCTACGAGTCCTTAAGAAACCGGATGTATCTGAAGGTTCAGCTTTTGCCCATGGGGCCTGATGAAACATCGCAGTATATCAAGTTCAGGCTCTTAAGCGCCGGATGCAAGGAGCCTATATTTGAAGATGAGGCCTTCATGGAAATTTATAAAAGCACCGGCGGTGTCTGCAGAGACATCAACCGCATCTGCCATAACAGTTTGATGGAAGCCTTCCTGGAAAAGAAGAAGAGAATCGGCAAAGAGCTTATAAAAAATGTCCTCGCGTAAAAAAACAGGAAGCGGCAGTCTTCAAACAACGTTTCGGAAGACCGACCTTAAAAAGGGGGAGCTGACACCCGAGGTCATCCTGGAGCGTAAACGGGCGCCTAAAAAGTACAAGACCACTTCGGAGCGGCCTCTTCATTCTCTTGCAGAGGAGCGCCTCCTCGTGCCTCCTGAAGAATAGGGTTTGAAAAAGCGGGAGTTTGTCTTCATTCTCACCTGTCTGCCGCAGCACAGGCAGGGCTGCGCGTATGGCAAAGCGTGAGGTTCGGAACGGGTCTTGAACATGGACAGGCGGATTGCATACGAGGAAACGGATTAGAAAATATTCTTGACATAATGATGATTTTTTTATAAATTATTACATTTCGATAGAAGAGGGCTTATCGGCCGGTAAATAAAGAGGCTTATGACATAGGGCCGGAAGATCCCATTGGAAAATCAACGGGGCCTATAGCTCAGCTGGTCAGAGCCACCGGCTCATAACCGGTTGGTCCCAGGTTCGAATCCTGGTGGGCCCACCATTTACAGAGATAAAAGGATGAGTTTAATTTTCTTTTTCAAGAGCATGTTTTTACCGGGTTACGTCCAATGCACTTTAGCAATCTAAAGTGCATTTTTTTTGGAGTGAAGCCATGAACATCAACCAAGATATCAGCGGACTCATCCACCTCCAGGGGGTTGACAGCCGTCTGCAGGAAGTGGAAGAAAAAATGGGAGAGCTTCAAAAGACCGTTCAGGAAATGAGGGCCCCCCTGAATCAACTGGAAGAGAGGAAGGATGATTTGCTCGGAAGGATCCCCGAACTCCGGCAGGAAATGCTCAGCCTGGAACAATCCATCCAGGAGTACGGCGACAAAACTCAGAAGTCAAGGGACAAACTCCCCCTGATCACCACCCAGAAGGAATATTTTGCCCTTCAAAAAGAGATCGAAACGATGCAGAAGGAGAAAAGTAAACTGGAGGAGGATCTTCTCGGCAAGATGGCCGCCCTCGATGAGCTGCAGAAGGAGAAGGATGAGGTCTTGTCTCAGTGCCGCGTGGAAGAGGAGACCTTCCTCAGGAAAAAACAGGAGATGGAAAACCAGAACATTCATTTTGATTCGGAGCACAAGGAACTGAAATTAAAAAGAGAGGGGATCGCAGGCGGGATCAACCCGAAATACCTCAATCATTATAACAAGATTCTTAGGCATAAGGGCCCCCCCGCCCTGGTCCGTATCATAGACGGGAACTGTCAGGGGTGCCATGTGACCCTTCCTCCCCAGCTCTACAACGACGTTCGCAAGGCAAAATCCATTATCACTTGCTCCTTCTGCGGCCGGATCCTTTACGCGGAGAAGTAACCCATTGACGAAAGAGATTCTGATTCATATCGACGGGGCGGCCAAGGGGAACCCCGGGCCGGCGGCCATCGGCCTGATCGGCAAGGACCCGGGGGGCGCCACGCTCTTTGAACGCTTCCGCTATATCGGCGAGACCACAAACAATACGGCCGAATACACAGCCTTGATCGAGGGGCTGGAAATAGCCCGGGAACAGGGGGCGCTGAGGGTCCGGATCGCATCGGACTCCGAACTTTTGGTCCGCCAGATGAACGGGCGCTACCAGGTAAAAAAACCGCACCTGAAAATACTCTACGATCAGGCCCTTCAACTCATTCACGGTTTTGAACAGGTGGAGATTTTCCACGTTCCCAGGGAAAAGAATGCCGAGGCGGACTCCTTGGCCAACCGGGCCATCAGAGAGCAAAACAGGATCAATAATCAGAATCCCTGATGCTCTTGGTGAGCCCGCTTTTCCGAAATCTCGGGCAAGTCTCTCCTTAAACGTGCGGCATCATTCCACGGTCACGGATTTGGCTAAATTTCTGGGCTGGTCCACATCCGTGCCGCGGAGCACGGCGATGTGATAGGCGAGGAGCTGTAAGGGTACGGTCATGAGGACCGGCGTGAGGTAATGGTTGGAGTTCGGGACCTCGATGACATGATCGGCCTTTTGCCGGACTTCGGGCTCCTTTCCCGTGACCAGGGCGATGACGATCCCGCTTCTTGCCTTGACCTCCTCGATGTTCCCCAGGGCCTTTTCAAAGACCTTGTCCCTGGGGAGGAGGCAGACCACCGGCATCTTCTCGTCGATGAGGGCGATGGGGCCGTGTTTCATCTCACCGGCGGGGTAGCCTTCGGCATGGATGTAGGAGATCTCCTTGAGTTTCAAGGCCCCTTCGAGGGCGATGGGGTAGTGGATACCCCGGCCCAGATAGAGGAAGTCCGTGCGGTCCGCATAGATTTTAGCCAGGTTCCGGATCGTATCCTCCGCTTCCAGGACCTTTTCCACCTGATGGGGAAGATGGGTCAGATCCTCCATGAGAGACACCGAATCAGCGGCAGAGATTCTGTCCAGGGTTCTCGCGAGATATAGGGAGAAGAGGTAGAGGGCCACAAGCTGTGTGGTAAACGCCTTGGTCGAGGCCACGCCGATCTCCGGGCCTGCGTGGGTGTACAGGACCCATTCCGCCTCCCGGGTGATGGAACTCCCCAGGACATTGCAGATCCCGAGGGTCCTGGCCCCCTTGGCCTTGGCCTCCCGGAGGGCCGCAAGCGTGTCCGCGGTCTCCCCGGACTGGGAGATGCAGACGAGCAGGGTCTTTTCATCCACCAGGGGGTCACGATACCGGAATTCCGAGGCGATGTCCACCTCTACGGGGATCCTCGCCATCTCTTCGACCATGAATTTTCCGACCAGGGCCGCATGGTAGGAGGTGCCGCAGGCGATCATCACAATCTTCCGGATCTTCTTTGCCTCTTCCGGGCTGATATCAAACTGTTCGAAAAAAACCTCTCCCGATTCCCTCCCGATCCTCCCTCGGAAGGTGTCGAGGATGGCCCGGGGCTGTTCGAAGATCTCCTTCTGCATGAAGTGCTTGTAGCCCCCCTTTTCCGCCATGACCGCGCTCCAGGTGATATGCTGGATTTCCTTGTCTACAGGTTTCCCTTCCAGAGTGGTGACGGTCACGCCTTCCCGCGTCAGGACCGCCATCTCGCCGTCATCGAGGAAGATGACCTTCCGGGTGTGGTTCAGGATGGCCGGGATGTCCGAGGCCAGGAAATTCTCCCCGCTTCCCAGTCCGAGGACCAGGGGGCTCGCCATCTTCACGGCGATGATCTTGTCCGGATCATTTTTGTTCATGATGCCGAGCGCAAAGGCCCCCGATACTTTCTTCAGGGCGGACCGGACGGCCTTGACCAGGTCCCCGCCCTGCTCTTTCAGGCTCTTCTCGATCAGATGGGCCATGACCTCGGTGTCGGTTTCCGACGTAAAGGCGACCCCTTCTTCAATCAGGGCCTTCTTGAGCGGGAGATAATTTTCGATGATCCCGTTGTGGACGATGACGGTATCCCCCGAGCGGTGGGGATGGGCGTTCTCCTCCGAGGGTCTCCCGTGGGTGGCCCACCGTGTGTGGCCGATACCGATCCCGCTGTCCGTGGATTCGCCCCGGAGCAGGGATTCCAGGTTGCGGAGCTTCCCCTCTGAGCGCCTGACCTGGATCTCTCCGTTCTTGAGATAGGCGATGCCGGCGGAATCGTAACCCCGGTATTCAAGCCGTTTCAGGCCGTCCACAATCACCGTAATCACATCCTGTTCTCCGATATATCCCATGATACCGCACATAATTAAACTCCACTGAGGAATCTTGGGGTCGAGGATTCAAGGGGTCAAGGGGTCAAGTGAAATACTGAAACATAAGCAAAATCTCCAGAGAAAAACACTGGGACCCTTGAACCCTATGACCCTCGATCCCTTATGTTTTTAGCATTTCACTTGACCCCTTGAATCCTTATTTTTTCTTGTTTCGCAGGCGGTCAAAGAGCTTCTTCGCCCCCTGCTCCACGTTTTTCTGTTCCACTCGGCTTAAGCCCAGGGCGTCTTCGGGCACATCCCGGGTGATGGTGGAGCCGGCCCCGATCATGGAGCGGTCCCCGATCCTGACCGGGGCCACGAACTGGGTATCGCTTCCCACGAAAACCTGATTCCCGATCACGGTCTTGTGCTTGTGGATGCCGTCATAATTGCAGGTGATGGTCCCGGCCCCGATGTTGACTCCCTCTCCCATCTCCGTGTCCCCGATATAGGAGAGGTGATTGACCTTGGATCCGGCCCCGATGACGGAGTTCTTGACCTCGACAAAGTTTCCGATGTGGGCCGCCTCATGGATCTCGGTTCCGGGACGGAGGTGCGAGAAGGGACCGAGGACCGCCCGGTCCCACACCCTGGACCCGGTCAAAAAGCAAAACCCACGGATCTCGACCTGGTTTCCGATCTCGCAGTTGACGATCCGGGTATTGGGCCCGATCACGCATCCGGATCCGATGCGGGTTTTTCCTTCAAGATAGCAGCCGGGGTAGAGGGTGGTGTCAGGGCCGATGGCGACGTTCATCCCGATATAGGTCCGGGAGGGATCGAGCAGGGTGACACCGTCCCTCATATGACGGAGGTTGATCCGTTTTCTCAGGATGGCCTCGGCCTCGGCCATCTGGTCCCTGGAGTTGATCCCCATGACCTCGTCGGGGTCCGGGCATGTCAGGCCCGAAACCTGCTTGTGTTCATACTGGGCGATCTCGATCAAGTCGGTGAGGTAGTATTCGTGCTGAACGTTGCGGTTGGTCAGAGAGGCGATGGAGGTTCGGAGAAACCCGGCGTCAAAGCAGTAGATTCCCGTGTTGATCTCCCGGATGGCTTTTTGCTGCTCCGTGGCGTCCTTTTCCTCAACGATCTTCAGGATGTTCCCCGAGTGGGATCGGACGATACGGCCGTATCCGGCAGGTGAAGGGAGATGGGTGGTGAGAAGCGTCACCGCGGCGCTGGTTTCGTCATGGTGTCTGATCAGGTCATGGAGGGTTTCCGGTCTCAGCATAGGGACGTCGCCGCAGAGGACCAGGACGGCCCCTCGGCTCTCCTGAAGATGAGGCATGGCCTGCTGGACCGCGTGGCCTGTGCCCATCTGCGCCTTCTGAAGGGCGAACTCCACGGGCTTCCCCGCCAAGGCCTTCTGCACCTCTTCGGCCTGATGGCCCACCACCAGGACGGTTTTTTCGGCGCCGATCTTAAGGGACAGGTCCGCAGCAAAAAAAATCATGGGCCTTCCCAGGAGGGGATGTAAAACCTTCACCCGTTCCGACTTCATCCTCGTGCCCAGCCCGGCAGCCAGGATGATGACCGAACAGGGGTTTTTTTCTTGACGGGACTCTTCCACGATTCACCGTTTTGATCCGGGTGGCAAAGCGACTTCACGGTCCGGCGGCGTGATCATGCCTCCGGATATGATCATTTTCAGCCCTTCTTCCACGGTCATATGCAGGTGTATGATATCTTTTTCAGGGAAGAGGAGCAAAAATCCGGAGGTAGGGTTGGGTGTGGTCGGGATGAAGACATTGACTATGATCTCGTTGGTGATGCGCTGGACCTCGCCCCGGGACTCTCCGGTGATGAATCCTAAAGAATAGGTGCCGAGGCGGGGGTACTCCACCATGACCACGCCGCGGAAATTGTCCTTTCCCTGGAGGAATAAGGTGTTGATCAGCTGCTTGATGGAGGTGTAGATGTTCCGGACCAGAGGGATTTTGTTCAGGATCATCTCGCCCAGGTGTCCGAGTTTGCGCCCGATCAGGTTTCTGGCAAAAATCCCGACCAGCAGGATCAGACAAATGAGGAGCATAATCCCCATGCCCGGGATGTAGATCTCGAGATATTGCTGGATCGGATCTCCGATCAGGGCCTCCATGTTCCTGAGAAGGGCATTCAATATCCAGAAGGTCAGGGCCAGAGGGAGTAGGACCAAAAGTCCGGTGATAAAATAGGTTTTGAGCAGGCTTTTAATTTTATTTTTCATTTCAGGCCCTGAACACGATGATTTTTTAGATCAATTATAGGGAGAGCGCCTGATATTTGCAAGGTTTTTCTGACGAACCGCATGCGGGGAAAACCTCACGCATGGTTGAGGAAGGGCTAGCCAAGGCGACCACGGCGAGGCTATTGATGCACCGTGCTTGGCTTTGCTCATATCGACTCCGATCATCAGCAATTCCGGCTGCTGAACGAATTTTTTACGTTTCTTCTGGTCTCTGGCATAATCTTTAAGTCTCATGGGGTGCGCCTCCTTTCTCGGATATGGTTGTACCCTATCTAAGTCTATCGGAGGCGTCCCCCCATGAGAATTAAAATATTGTTCTGATCTCTTATACGAGACGAAAGGAGCGGCGACAGATAGGCCCAGCCTAGCGGCAGCAACCAACTCTCTACTCTACATCGGGAGGCTTTGACCCTCTGCCTGTATTTGAAGCGGCCATCCCTCCGGATTGATAGGTTCTTGCAATGAACCAAGGTCTTAAGAGGATGTGCCCCATATTTGAAGGAATGCATTTTTGAATGGCGTCGAAAATCTTTACATGACTAACTGTTTGAATCTAATTACATTTTTAATCTTAGGGGTAGGAATGGGAATAATTTGTGTCGAAAATCTTTATATGGCTAACTGTTCGAATTTACTGATATTTTTAATACTTAGGGGTGGGGATGGGAATAATACTGTCGAGATTTTTTACACTATAGAAGACAAAGTTCTCTTGCCACTAAGATATATTATGTTTAAAAGCTATATTTATCTTACTAAGAATCAATATGTTACAACAAATGTTCTGGTTAGTATAAGGCTATGGCATAATAATTGCTTGATGAAATTATAGATTAAAAAAGCGTCATGCTCCTTGAAATATATCCATTTGAGTTCATTACATTTTTTTTCGAGCAAACAATAAATGCTTAAACATTGCTGAAATGGAGGGAGACAATGAGAAGACTGGTAATGGTAGTTATTGCGTTGTTTTTTCTATTACTTCCTTATTCGAATTTACACGCCTTTACGGTTGGTTTAACTCCATCATTTCAAACAGTGCCTGTGGGAAATCCTGTGAGTGTAGATCTATATGTCTCAGGTCTTGGTAATGGCACACCCCCGTCTCTTGGTACATTTGATCTGAATATCCTCTTTGATTCAACTATATTGTACTTCAACAACGCAACCTTTGGCGATCCGGGATTGGGAGATCAATTGGATCTTTTTGGCCTCGGTAGCATTACAAGTGTTGATGACTCTGTTCCTGGAGTTCTAAATCTCTTTGAACTATCCCTTGATATGCCGGGGGATCTCGATCTGTTTCAGGCGGACAGCTTCACTTTGGCTACTTTGACCTTTGATACCCTCACCACAGGAACGAGTTCTCTTAGTTTGACCATCAACGCCTTGGGAGATTCAGCCGGGAACGCTCTGAGTGCTAACATCCAAAATGCCAGTGTCGCTCCGGTTCCGGAGCCTTCTACAGCCATACTGCTCGCCATAAGCAGTTTGGCTGGAATGGGATATTTTCGCCAAAGGAAATAATTTCCGGAGGGTAAAGATTACACGCTCTGAGATTATTCATCAGTACAGAATACTTAAGTATACGCTTGCAGGGCGTAGTTTTTGCTTACGCCCCTGTTGTTTCGCGTTCTGCCTTTATTAGCTTAGGCAAATTTTCCAAATTTTTGATTAAGAACCACCCCGCTACGAACTTCTTTTGCATTTCTCGTGGGGACAAATGATAGGAGCGAGAACTGGACAGATCATTTAGGCCGCCAGTCAGTGCACCACAAGTGGAGCGAGGGGCCTTCCGTATAATTTCGCTTCTTGTTGCCAGGAGAGAGTTTTAAGAATAATGGCTACGGTTTTCTTAAAGTTTTACCATGAAGGAGCGGTGAAAAATTATTGGACCCAGGTTTGATCCATGTATCAAGCACTTGGGTCATTGTAAAGAGACGAACTAAGGGTTAACGACTTACAGCACGTTTACCGGACAAGGAGGGGAATCACTATGAAGAGTCTCAAGAATAGATTGGTTGTCTTAAGTTTCTTTTGTTTCTTTCTCTCTCTCACTTCTGGAGCATCTTCTCGGATACTCGAGCTTTCTTCAATGAAGGAACTATCTATTTCAGACTATGTAACTACAGCCACAAACACCAGTGCATCTCAAATTACTCGCACAATCCAATTAATTATCCAGAACAAGACCGGGGAAACACTTACAAACATCCGGGCCTTCATCAGATCTGCCTCTGATAAACTTTCTATTATGGATTCAGAGGTCACAATCAAATCAATGGGTCCCTATGCTACTGAGCAAAGTCTAGATTCTTTCACTGTTTCAGTTCCTATAGAAAACCAAAAGGATTCCTTTGGCTTTATATGGCATGTTGAATTTGTGGACGAACAAGGAAATACGAGACAAAACGAAATAATTCTGAACGAGACGCTGAAATAGACCGGGAAATGTACCGCACAAAAAGGAGGGATTGTAATGAGAAAGAAATCTCATGTTTTGTCTTGTCTATCACTCATAATAATACTTTTATTTCCTTCATCTGTGTTTGCGGCTCATAATGGGTCATCTCCGTTTGATCCCCCCGAAGCATCAGACACCACATTTGTGATTGATACCGCGGCAAAATTGGACACATACCTGTTTCGCAGCGGTGGACCAATTGAATTCGATATAGAAGTCACTCGTTACGTCGGAGAGGTAGACTCAGAAGGATATCTCATTAATTCTGGAGATCTGATTATAGATGGAGTTGTCTCCGGGACGGCGAAATTACGAATGCCTGTCTGGGACGTAGATTATGACCTATCTGGAAGAACGCAACTCATTGCAGACGGTGTGAAGCCGGAAAGAGACCGCATCTATTTTAATGGCTACGATATTTCTCCATTTTACCTGCAAGGCGACGACAATACATGGAAACAGAACGAATTTACGATTCCCATTGATTATGTAAAATTTCCTGCTAGAGTTACAAGCCCGACGGGCACTCCTGTGCCGGCAAAGAATCGGATCACGATTTATATTGATCAAGACAATATTGGGAATTACATTCCAAAATATGGGACTAGTGAATTTTGGGCTGTAGCAGTAGATTGGGCGGAGCTTTCTCTTGATGCAATGCCTCCCCTTGTTTTAATTCATGGAAATAACTCTGATGGAGGTTTCTGGGACAGACGGGGATTCACGCAGGTACTGATGAATCATCATATTCCGTACGATAATAGTATTAACCTTCCAACAGACACAGTAACCAACAACGGTGCGACTCTTGCGAATGAACTAATGGCGACTGCCAGAAGATTCGGTGTCCAGAATATTCAGATCGTAGCCCACAGCAAAGGGGGGCTTGATACTCGCGAATTTCTTGACTCTCATTACCCCTTGTTGGAGCAAAACAAGATGCTAAGCGTTAATAATTTTATAACTTTAAGCACTCCCCATCGAGGCTCCGTAGGTGCCGATTATATTAGAGCGGTAGAGCTAACTAGCAATTTCAGACTGAATAACCCAAATGCACTAACGAAAATGGCCAGCTGGTTAAGCGGAAGTTACACGCAGAATCAATTCAATGCGAATCTCAACCTTACAACAACGTGGACTGCAGGGTTCAATGTAACCAATCATTTGCCCAGCAACATTCAATATTACTCTGTTGGTGCCGATGCTGACATTAATGACAATGGAACACTTGAAAGGAATGAATATCAGGAAATGCTGGATGAAGCCGGACATCCGAATCTCTGGGATAGCATAGCGAACGGACCTATGAACGCTATGTACCAGGCATTAGGAAATTTCTCTTCAGTTACGGTTAGGCCAACGGGTCAAGACAGTGGATGGCCGTTTTACACTCCCATATGGGAGGTCGTTGAAACACCCACATCAATTTTTCAGGAAAACGACATGATGGTCACTATAAACAGTGCAAGCTTTAACTTCAGCTTCATCGGACAGTTCAGCAAAAACCACGCTTCTGTTGCGGATGGTGAAGTGGCGCTCTCTGTTATAAGGTTTTTAAAATATGCTCAATAGAAAAAGAACAGATTTTCTGGTTTTTTCAGGCCCTGTTTTGTTAGTAACGTTGACTTCTTTTATATTGAGAGCACCGTTGACAGCGGGTGCTGAAATTAGAGAGGTTTCAATAGAGAATCTATATAAGAACGGGGTGATCGATACTGAGCAGCTCATGTCTGATGCTTTCTATTATCTAAGAAGCATGAAGGGTTCACCTGACAAACTGTATTTAAAAAGAGGCCGAGAGAATAAGCCCTTTTTGCTTGATATCCAGAACCTGAAAGTCAACGCTGCTTCCGAAGAAGATTGGAACAAGGCTCAGCATGAAACGGCAGTTGAGGCTACATACCATAAGACAGGAGATTTTCTCGAAGATAATGGAGATCTCAAGAATATCTACACCAAGCAGATTATAAAGCCTTTCGGGAAACATATTCTTGAATACTCCATCAGTCCCTCTGGCCAGCACATGTATGTTTATAGTCTTTCAGGTTATTACAAGAGAGGACGAGGGATTGGCTGGATTGCTGGTTCAACCCGCAAAATGGGAATGAATTGTTTTGAGATATTTAACCTCAAGACAAGGGAACGATTGTTTCTGACCAAGAGACTTTCATTTTCGAATGGCTACTGGCCGCAGCTGTTGTTCTGGCTGGAAGATCGGAGACTGATGATATTTTCCAATGAATACGACAAATCTTTAATGACTATCAACTATTAAACGGATTGGAGGGACGCGATGTTAACCAATATGAGAGCATTGGGGAGGATCTTTTATTTGGCAATATTTTTGTCAGTCATCACGATCAATTCAAAAGCCGTTGCGGAGAAAGTTCCATTATCTTCTTACCGTGTGACTCCAATTTTTCTTGATCCGGGAAATCCTGCGGCCGAGATTCCCTTTGAGGTTGACGTCAGCCCATCTCTGTTGGTTGATGTCGCCAGTCCTTCAGACTTATTTTCTGTTACGCTCGTTGCCCCTGATGGACAGACAATTACCCCAAGCAATGTTGGAAACTTTAACGGGGCCTATAATTCATACACACTTCAGACATCCGCACTCTCGTTGGGCAATCCCCTTTTCTTAGGGGGATATCATTACACCTATTCTTTCCAGACTCCGCCTTCCGGGAGCTGGAAAGTCAAAATTAACGGTATTAATCTTCCGGCTGCTGGAGAAGTGGCGTTGGTAAACATTATTGCTCAAAACAGGTTAAAGGTTGGACTGCTCACTAATGAAACTCAATACATTGTGAATGCCCCGGTTCTAATAATGGCAACTGTTTTCGATGGCTCTAGTCCCATAACTGGCGCCTCTGCCCTTGCCACTCTGAAGAACCTCACATCTGGTGGGGAAGACAAGATCATTCTAAGTGATGACGGCAACAGTCCAGATCACATGGCCGGAGATGGCATGTATTCAGGAGGCTATATACCAACAAACCCAGGCGACTATGCAGTTATGGCAGAAGTAAATGGAGTAACCGGGAGCGGCACACCGTTTAGTCGAGACGTCTTTTCTTCTTTCGGTGTGCGGTCTCCTTTGGCCGATTTTAATGGTTCTTTCAATGATCAAGGAATCGATGCGAATGCAAACGGCTTTTATGAATACATTGTTTTGAATTTGGGAATCGATGTGTATACATCTGGGAAATACAAAATCTCGCTCACTTTGGAGGGAAGCAATAACGTTTCAAGAACTGTCAGCTCAATACTGGACTTGACCCAAGGAGCCAATCAATTAATTCCGATCAACTTTTTCAAAGAAGATGTCTATGCAATCGGCGTTGATGGGCCTTATACCGTTACTAAAGCACTGATTCAATTATTGGAAAATAATGAATGGTATCTGGCGGATAAAACAGTGAATCAATGGCAAACCCAGGCTTATTCCTTAAGCAAGTTCGAGCAAATGCAGATAGCGTTAACCGGAAACAATTCGGATGCAGCCTACGATACAGATAACAACGGTAAATTCGATACTCTTGTTGTATCGATTGAAGTCGCCATGCTTGAAGCAGGCACTTATCAATGGAGCGCTCGGTTGGTAGATAAGAACAGCAAAGAGATAGAATTTATCTCTGGAGCAAACTTGATGAGTGTGGGGAATAACAGAATTGCAATGACTTTTGACGGGAAGATGATAGGAATGAATGCTGTTGACGGCCCCTATTATGTGAGAAATCTGTTAATCTGGAGAGGAAATAAGTCGTTGGTTGCAAACACGGTATATACCACACAACCCTATTTATTTCGTGATTTTGAAGGTGCGAGCCAGCCGCCTGTTGCCGACGCTAACGGGCCATACAATAGCACCGTTGGCTTACCTATCACCTTTAATGCCAGTGGCTCCTATGATTCGGATGGTGCGATAGTTTCCTACGAATGGGATTGGGATCATGATGGAACCTATGATGAGAGTACCACATCAGACACAATAACTCACACATGGCACGTGGAGTTCAGTGGAACCGTGGGGTTGCGAGTAACAGACAATGGCGGCTTGTCAGCAATTGCCACGGCATCCGTAACTGTTACGGTGCTTCCAGGAGATCTGGACAAAGACGGCGATGTGGACCGAAATGACCTGAATATAATCCTTGCAGCAAGAAATCAGCCCGCAAATGGGTCTAATGACCCGAGAGATCTTGATGGGGACGGCATGATTACGGCCTTGGATGCCCGTAAGCTGGTCACGATGTGCACCAGGCCAGGGTGTGCTACGAAGTAAAAGATAAGAGAATCCTGATTTCTGATGAGTTTCCAACGTTATTCACCAGGTATAGTAGTCAGTATTTTCCAGTATACGACTCTATTTTACAGAAACATGAGATCTTTGAGGCGGAATAATCACTCCACGATCACGCTCTTGGCCATGTTCCTGGGCTGGTTCACGTCGGTACCGCGCAGCACGGCGATGTGGGGAGCCGACGAGGGTCTATTTTGTTTGCATTTGATGAACTTGAGTGCTTCGAAACATAGTGAAGACGGGACACGGAGGGCGCTCTAACGGGTTGCACCAGTGGACGATAATCTTGGGTATGTTCCGATAGTGACCGTCGGTAGTAAAAAGTTTAAGTCCAAGGAAACTTCCGAGGGTCATCTTCAAATACCAATTACGCTTGTTCTCTCTCCACGCGTTCTTTCTCATGAGCCCCCTCTGGGCAGTTTCCATATTCCACTTGTTCTTCAATCACAACGTCATCGCTCCCCTGCGGGATGCAAAACGAACCCACAGGGCAGGTGCAGCGCGGTGCTCAGCCTATTTCTTTAGCTTCAGAGATTTGACCGCCTTTTCAAAGGCGATGGACTTTTGTCCCTTGGCTTCTTCCTTCGCTCTTCTGAGCTCCTTCAAATCTTCATAATCCTCAAGCATTTCTTGAATCCTCATGTAATCATCCCAAGACAGAACAACAAATTCCTTCTGTCCGTTTATGTATTTCATACCTAAGTCCAGCGTTCGCTTTATGCACACGTCCGCCCACGAAAGGATGAGCAATCCTACCTCAGCAGGGATAAAGTATCAAGAAAAATTATCTGGATTTCCCAGGCAAAGAACCATCAGTCTTGTCGCAGACCCCTTCGATCGAACCATTTCCCTTGAATTTTCCCGGTGTTTTGCTTATACTGCCCGTGAGGGACAGGACATGAAAAGGTCTATGAAAGGGAAGTTGATCACGTTTGAAGGGGTCGAGGGGTGCGGCAAGACCACTCAGATGAATCTGATCTGTCATGAGCTGGACTCCCGGGGAAAGGCATACATCCGGACCCGTGAGCCCGGAGGGACCCGGATCGGCGAGCAGATCCGGAAGATCCTCATGGACCCGCAAAATACCGATCTTTCGGATATGGCGGAACTTCTCCTGTATATTGCGGACCGGGCCCAGCACGTTGCCCGCCGGATCCTTCCCGCCCTGAATCAAGGCCTTCTCGTTGTCTGCGACCGGTTTATGGATGCAACGGTTGCCTATCAGGGGGATGGCAGGGGGCTCAATCGGTCCCATATTCTAAGACTGAATCAGATTGCGACGGATGGGCTCAAGCCGGATCTGACCCTCCTGATCGATATCCCTGTCGAGATCGGTCTTGAAAGGGCAAGGAAGAGAAACAAGGACCAGGGCATCGGTCATTCAGAGGGGCGGTTCGAAGAAGAGGCTGTTGATTTTCACAACCGTGTCCGGACGGGCTATCTGCATCTGGCCGAACTGGAGCCGGAGCGCTTCAAGGTGATTGACGGGCGCCTGAGTCCGGAGGCATCCCACCGGCAGATCCTTTCCCTGATGGAGCCGCTTCTGTAAGAGAGAATCATCTTTTATGTTTTGATTTGCCATTTTGATTTTTTATCTTTGATCTTTAATTTTCAATTTATTCGTGTCTTAGCGGCCGATCTGTTTTGAATAGATGGGTTGAAGGAGCAGGAGATGCCGTTTTCAGATATCATCGGTCAGGAAGGCGCGGTGGAGATTTTAGGACGAGAGCTGTCGAATGGCCGGATCTCACATGCCTATCTCTTCAGCGGCATGGGATGCATCGGCAAGAAACAGACGGCCCTTGCCTTCGCCATGGCGGTTGAATGCGGCCGGGTCCGCGGCGACTCCTGCGGTGAATGTCTTTCCTGCCGGAAGATCAGTCACGGAGTACACCCGGATGTCCGGCTCTATGTTCCTGAGGCCAGGACCAAGGGGGCTACAGAGAAAATTTATATTGATCAGATCCGTGACCTCCAGGCCGGGATCTCCCTGCGCCCCATGGAAGGGGAGAAGAAGGTCTTTATGATAGATGATGCGGACCGGATGGTGGACCAGGCGGCCAATGCCCTCCTGAAAACCCTGGAAGAGCCTCCTCCGGACTCGTTCCTGATCCTGATCACCTCATTTCCGGACCTTCTTCCCTCCACGGTTCTATCCCGATGCAGAACGGTTCGCTTCAAACCCTTGTCCACCGATTCCGTGGAGGAGATCCTGATCCGGAAGATGGGCCTGTCCAAAGACAAGGCCAAGGTCATGGCAAGGGTTTCGCAGGGGAGCCTGGGGAGGGTATTGAACGTCGCAGAGAAGGACCTTCTTTCTCAAAGAGACCGTTTCATGGAGAGGATTCAAAAGTGGGACCTTGGGAACATAGGGTCTATCTTTGAGGTTTCCGAGAGTTTTTCAAAGAACACCGATGATTCCATCGAATTTTTGGAGTTCCTTGCATCGTGGAACCGGGATCTTATTTCCATAAAATTGAGAGGGGAAAAAGGGATGCTGACCCATGCGGATAAGATAACGGAGCTGCTCGAGGAATCCCGGCACAAGGATATAGCTGCACTCCTGAATCATGCGGACATTCTGGAGGAGGCCATCCGGAGGCTCCGAATGAATGTCAACCAGAGGTTCGCCCTGGAAGCGGCCCTGATCGGGATGGGCAAAGAGACCGCGGGCTGAGTGGTCCTGTTCGTAAATACGATGTTCCTTCAGTATAAAGGAACATCGAACAAATCTGATAAGGAATAAAGACATGGAAGAGAACCAGCCGCAGGCAGGGCCTTCTCAGGAGTATATGGCGAAATTTATCGGGATCAGGTTCAGAAGCGGAGGCAAGCTTTATAACTTTGATCCGGGAGATCTGGATCTCCGGGTTGGGGATCTGGTGATTGTCGAGACCGCAAGCGGGCTGGTCTGCGGCATGGTCGCCGGAAGCCGCCAGCAGGTGAGCCTGGATTATCTCAAGGAGCCGTTGAAAAAGGTGCTTCGGTCGGTGACCCAAGAGGATCTTGAAACCTTGCGAAAAAACCGCGTCCTGGAACAGGAAATCAAAAAATTCTGTTACGAGAGGATTGAGTCCCGAGGCATGCAGATGAAGCTGGTGGACGTGGAATACCTTTTTGACCGGTCCAAGGTGATCTTCTACTTTACCGCGGACGGCCGGGTGGACTTCAGGGATCTGGTCAAGGACCTTGCATCCCGAGTCCGTACACGAATTGAAATGCGCCAGATCGGGGTGCGCGATGAAGCCAAGATGATCGGAGGGTTGGGGACCTGCGGCAGGGAGTTCTGCTGCAAGACCTTTGTGAGGGAGTTCGATCCTGTTTCCATCAAGATGGCCAAACAGCAGAATCTGACCCTGAACCCGGCCAAGATCTCCGGCGCCTGCGGACGTCTGATGTGCTGTCTGAGTTATGAAAACGCGGGCTATTGCCGTTTCAGAAAAGGTCTTCCCAAGATCGGGAAGACCATCATGATCCGAGAGGGGCCGGGCAGGGTTTATTCCCACAATTTACAGAAGGATTCGATTACGGTTCAGGTGAAGGATGGAAAGCAGATTGAAATTTTTGAGCCGGACCTGACCCGGCTGAGGCAGGGGCTCCCGCTTGAGGAGAAGCCTGCGCCGGAACCATCGGATCAGGCCTTGCCGCAGGATGCGGCGGATGCAAAGGGGATGCGGAGAGAACCTCTCTTTTCCCCCAGGCAGAAAGAGCGTCCTCTCGCCGCGCCGCCCTCGCCGCCCAGAGAGCAGGAGAGACAGGAAGTCCGGAAAGAAGGGCTTTTGAGCAAGATCAAAAAGATCGCCGGTGTGGCCCAGGGCCCGCAGGGAACCGAGAGAAGACGGAGGCGCAGGCGCAGGCGCCATGGGAATTCCAGGGGTAAAACCCCAGGTTCATCACCCAACGGCTCCGAAAACAAATAAGATAAAACCGTTGATCCATGGATGAGGAGTCATCGGCCATGACCAAGAGTTTTTACATTACCACGCCGATCTATTATGTCAATGATGTTCCCCATATCGGGCATGCGTATACCACGGTGGCGGCTGATGCAGAAGCCCGGTACCGGAGGATGATGGGAGACCGGGTCTTTTTTCTTACAGGGACCGATGAGCACGGCCAGAAGGTGGAGAAGACCGCCGCGGCGCAAGGGATGACACCTTCCGAGCTGGCCGACCGGGTGGTGGGCCGGTTCCAGAATCTCTGGAAGAAGCTCCACATCTCCAATCAGGATTTCATCCGAACCACCGAGTCCCGCCATCAGAAGGCCGTGCAGACGCTTTGGACCACGGTCGCGGACAAAGGGGATATCTACCTGGGAGAATATGAAGACTGGTACTGTACCCCATGCGAGACCTTCCTGACCGAAATGCAGCTCATGAACGGGAAGTGCCCGGACTGCGGCAGGGCCCCGGAACGGCTCAAGGAGGAGAGCTATTTCTTCCGGATGTCCCGCTACGGGGATAGGCTCTTGAAACATATTGAAGAGCATCCTGATTTCATCCAGCCGGCAAGCCGCAGAAACGAAATTGTTCAGTTTGTCCGGGGCGGGCTCCGGGACCTCAGCATCAGCCGGACGACGTTTTCCTGGGGCATTCCGGTCCCCGGAAATCCCCGGCATGTGGTCTATGTCTGGTTCGATGCTTTGACCAATTATCTTTCCGCCCTGGGGTACCCGGAGGATTCGGAACGTTTCCGGTCCTTCTGGCCGGCGGATATCCATATCATCGGCAAGGACATCCTGAGGTTTCACGCGGTCTATTGGCCCGCCTTTCTCATGGCCGCAGACCTTCCCCTTCCGAAAAGGGTTTTCAGCCACGGATGGTGGACCATGGACGGGGAAAAGATGTCCAAGTCCAAAGGGAATGTCGTGGATCCTTCGGTCATGACGGACCGGTATGGATCTGATCCCTTCCGGTATTTTCTTCTCCGTGAGGTCCCCTTCGGCCAGGATGGGGATTTTTCCGAGAGCGCCCTGGTGGTCCGCTTCAACAGCGATCTGGCCAATGATCTCGGAAACCTCTTCAGCCGCGTGACCGCCATGCTTGCCAAATACTGCGGCGGGATCACCCCTGCGCCGACCGGCGGCGGCGAACTTAAAGTCAAGGCCGAGGCCGTGATTCAGGATGTGGACCGTTACATGGAAGACCTGGCGTTCAGCCGGGTCCTGCAGGAGATCTGGGGGCTGATCAATGCCGCCAATCGCTTCGTGGACCGGAAGGCCCCGTGGACCCTGGCCAAGGAGCCCTCTCAGGCAGGGATGCTTCAGGATGTCATGTACGATCTTGTGGAGACGCTCCGGATCGTCACCCTGCTGATCTCACCCTTTATGCCTGAGACCGGGGAAAAGGCCGCATCCATTCTGGGCCTTGCTCAAGGGTGGCGCCGGCGGGAGTTTCTGGTTTGGGGCAAGACCCCAAAAGGGCGCCGGATCGGAATTTCTGAACCGCTCTTCCCAAGGATGGAACAGAAGTCTCAGGTTAAAAAACCGGAAAGGGCCTCGGTGGAAAAGAAAGAATCTTCGCACAAGGCTGAGGCGGAACAGAAAGCCGGAGAGGAGATCACGATCCAGGACTTTGCCCGCCTTGACCTCCGCGCCGGGGTGATCCGTCAGGCTGAGGCGGTTCCGAAGTCAGACCGCCTGATCAGGCTTCAGGTGGATATCGGAGAGGCTGAGCCCCGGCAGGTGGTCGCCGGAATTGCCCAATCCTACGCCCCTTCTGTTCTCTTGGGCAAAAAGGTGGTTGTGCTGGCCAACCTGAAACCGACCCGGCTCATGGGGGTCGAATCCTGCGGCATGGTCCTGGCGGTTGAAGGGGGAAAGGGACTGGTCCTTTTAGGTTTTGACGGCGAAGTGGATCCGGGGAAGAGGATCAGGTAATGCTGATTGATTCTCATGCACATCTGACCATGCCGCAATTTGACGAAGACCGGGAAGAGGTGCTCCATCGGGCCCGGGAGGCCGGAGTCGGTTATATCCTGACCGTGGGCGCCGTGGAGGAAGGACCTTCGGTCATTGAGTTCGTAAGACGGCACGAAGACTACGGCATCTCTGCTGCCATCGGCGTTCATCCCCATGAGGCCTCTTCTTTTTCCGATGAATCTGCCAGGGCATTGCAGGAGTTGAGCCATGATCCCAAGGTGGCGGCCATCGGGGAGATCGGCCTGGATTATCACTACCAGCATTCACCGGTCCCAGTACAGCAGGAGGCCTTCCGCCGGCAGATTCGGATTGCCCGGGAGGCGGGCCTCCCGATCATGGTCCACGGGAGGGAGGCGGATGAGGATATCCTCAAGATTCTGAGGGAGGAAAAAGCGGATGAAGTCAGAGGGGTGATTCACTGCTTTTCCGGAGGCATCGAGACGGCCCGAACGGCCATCTCCCTGGGATTCTTTATCTCCTTTTCCGGCTCTCTGACCTTCAGAAACGCCGCATCCCTGCGCGAGACGGCAAGGGCCGTCCCCATCGAGAGAATCCTGATTGAGACTGATTCCCCCTACCTCGCGCCCCAGCAGGTCCGCGGAAAGCGCAATGAGCCGTCCTATGTCAGGTTCGTGGCCGAGACCCTTGCCGAGGTCAAGGGTTTGAGCTTCGAGGATATCAGCCGGATTACGAGTCACAACGCCATGCAGATCTTGTCCCTGGGTTCCATGGAAACTCCCGGAAAGATCGCCTATCAGATCCGGGAGTCCCTGTATCTCAACGTGACCAACCGGTGCACCAACACCTGCGGGTTCTGTGTCCGGTTCTACAGCGACTTTGTCAAGGGGCACAATCTTAGGATGGCTACGGAGCCGTCTGCTCCCGAGGTCATCCGGGCGATCGGCGATCCGAAAAGATACCGGGAGGTCGTCTTTTGCGGATATGGGGAGCCGCTCCTGAGGCTCGACCTGGTCAAGGAGGTGGCTCTTTGGATCAAGGAGCATGGCGGACGGGTGCGCATCAACACCAACGGCCAGGGAAATCTGATTCACAAACGAAACATCCTTCCTGAACTCAATGGTCTGGTGGACGTCTATTCCGTAAGCCTGAATGCGGAAAATGAGGAAAAGTATCTTGCGATCTGCAAACCGGTTTTCGGACCGGGCGCCTACAGGGCGGTCAAAGCGTTTATTCTGGAGGCCGGAAAGGGGGCGGAGGTCAACGTAACCGTTGTTGCTCTTCCCGATGTGGATATCCCGGCATGCCGGAAAATCGCTCTTGAAGAGTTGAAGGCCGGCTTCCGTGTGCGTTATTATGATGAAGTGGGATAATATAGAGGATCATCTCCAAAATAGTGAGTGAAAACATAAGGGTTTCAGGGGTCAAGTGAAATGCTAAAAACATAAGGGGCCGAGGGTCATAGGGTTCAAGGGTTCCAGTGTTTTTCTCTGGAGATTTTGCTTGCGTTTCAGTATTTCACTTGACCCCTTGACCCCTTGAATCCTCGACCCCAAGATACCTCAGTGTAGTATCCGTCGCAGACGGTCCCGGCCCGGCAAGAATAGATTCAAGGAGATGCCGGGATCTAACGACAAAAATAGAGAAAAGCGGTGCACGTGAAGCGTAACCCTTTTTACTCACTAAATGGGAGAAAAACCATAAAGGGGAAAGGTTCAAAGCGTTCAAGGCGTTTGAATGGGTGGTATCCCTGATGAAAAAGAAAAAGCACAATGAAGAGTGGAGCATCTACGATTTGGATCTTCTTTCTTTCGAGAGGATCCTGAAAAAAGCATCCTTAGGCCTGGGGCAGACCCTGTTTCTTCTCGACACCGAAGGGAATTTTCTTACGTCCCCTCCCCCGGACCGTCCTCCATTCTGCAAGTATGTCCTGGACCACAAGGAAGGGAGTTTCCGGTGCAGGGAAAGCCTGTACAAGGGGCACAAGCGCGTGATGGAGGAAGGGAAGTCCTCCATCTTCTCCTGCCATGCCGGGATGGTCAAGGTCACGGCCCCGGTCTGGGTTGAAAGCCGGATTGTGGCGGTGCTCAACGGCTGTACGAGCCAGCTTCTCGATGATGGAAGTCCGTTTCCTCAGAAAAAGTTCCGCCAGGCCATTTTAGATCTGGCGATCCCTCAGAAAATCATAGAAGGGATTCATACGGTTTCCAAAGAAGAGGTCAGCAAGACCATGGAGCTTCTGGTGGCCATGGCGAAGCTGATTGCGGAGACCTCGGCGGAGAACCTCCGGACTCTTCAGCAGATTGATGAGGCAACCAGGCACATCAAGAGGCAGAATGAAAAGCTGATCACACTTTATGACCTGAATCAAATTCTGCAAAGCCCCCTTTCTCTGGATGAAAAGCTCTTTGTCATCCTGACCTCTCTCACGGCGCCGCAGGGATTCGGGTTCAGCCGGGCCATGCTCCTACTTTTAAACGAGAACATGACTCATCTGGAAGGGAAAATGGGAGTGGGGCCTTCTACGCAGGAAGAGGCCCTGATGACGAAGAAGAAGCGGCCGGCAAAAGACGAAAGGAGCCTCTTTGAGAAGATCCGAAAACAGGGGATCCCGATCGAGACAGGAAACTCCCCGTTCGATGAACTCACCCGGTCTTTTTCCTTTCCGACCCGGGAAAAGAAAAAATTTCCGGTAGCCGCCCTCTTTGAGAAAGGGCCGGTTGTGGTCGCGAACCGGGGGGAGCAGAAGAACCGGGTCCATCCGGATTTGAGAAAGACCATGGGAAATACAACGAGTTTCGTCGCCATCCCCCTAATTGAGAATGAAACCCTCATCGGCGTGATCATCGCCGATAACCGCTTTTCCAGAAAGAAAATAGAAAAAGACACCCTGCAGATGCTGAGTATCTTTTCGCATCAGGCCGCAACGGCCATCTCCAATTCCAAGCTCTACTCCGTTCTGCAGGAGAAGATTTTCCAACTGGTGGATTCCAACCGCCAGCTCCACAAGGCTCACACCAGGCTGATGCAGATGGAGAGGTTCTCCGTCATGGGAACCGTGGCTGCCGGCGTGGCCCATGAAATCAAGAATCCCTTGAACGCCATCGTGATCTACCTTGAGCTCTTAAAAAAAGAGCTGGAAAAAGAGACCCCCGAGAAAGAAAAGATTGCCGAGAAACTGAATGTGGTGGGACAGGAAATCGAACGTCTCTCGGACATGACCACGGAATTTCTTTCATACAGCAATGTCCCCCATCTGGTCACCACCCCGATCGACATCCGGATCCTGCTCAATCAGGTCCTCCGGTTTATCCGTTATCAGGCCAAAGAAAAGAACGTCATCATCCGGAAGGAGTTTTCCAAATCCATTCCCGATATTCCGGTCAGCCATAAGCAGATGAAGCAGGTTTTTCTCAACATCATTTTGAATGCCATCCAGGCTATGCCCAAAGGAGGCGAGCTTGAGATTTCCGCAAAAACGGCGCGAAAGAGAAAGGGGTTTATAGAGATCATTTTTTCCGATACAGGCGTGGGCATCGGCAAAGAGGCGATGGTTCATATTTTCGAGCCCTTTTACACCACGCGTAGGGGAGGGACCGGTCTGGGGCTCTCCTTTGTGGACAAGGTCATCAAAGAACACGGGGGGGAGGTCGGAATCGAAAGCGCCAAGGGGAAAGGCGCCCGGGTCAACCTTTTCCTGCCGATCCGGAATCCGGAGGTGGAACCGGCTGACCGGAAGGGCGGGAAAGCTCAGAGAAGATACCGTCATGAGATTTAACTTGAACTTCTAAAGGGTTCCAAGATATAATAAAAATGATTTTTTAAGTATTTTCAGGGGGTTTGATCTTGTCTCCGGTTTAGTGGCCCTATTCGTAAATACGGTGGCATTCGAGCCTGCCTGTGCCATGGCAGACAGGTGCCGTTACCGGTAAACCGAGTACAAGAGGGCGGTCTCATCGGCGTTCCGCTCCTTGCGGTGTACCGGAGGGGTACGCGCTGAGTCGCGCGCGGATAGCCCGTCCTACGACCCTTTCGGTACGTCACCATATTTACGAACAGGACCACTTAGGATCAGCGCACGGGATCTCAAGTTCCGATGATCGGGCTGACGGCAGCTCTACTGCAAAACATAAGGCATAGGATATGATCGAGCATCATAATATGGATTTCATGGAATATTATTCGCTCTTTCTCAGAAACAAGAGGTTCTTTTTTGCCCCGTTCATTTTGGTGTTCTCTCTCGTTTCATTGAGCAGTCTTTTTTTCCCGAAGATCTATGAGTCGAGCACGGTCATCAAGGTTCAAAAACCGCAGCCCAATCCTATTGAAACCCGGAGAGTGGTCAACGAAGACCTTCAGGGGCAGCTCAAGACCCTGCAGGAGATGGCCCTCAGCCGGCCCCATCTGATCGAGACCATCCGGAAACTGAATCTGGACAAGGGGATGGAGGGCAATCTGGAGATGGAAAAACTGATCCAATCCATCCGGGATGGCGTTTCCATCATGAAGAAGGGAGCGGAACTTTTTACCGTCTCGTTTCAGGACTCCGATCCCGAGAGGGCCATGAAAATCACCAATACCATTGTTAACCTTTTCATTGATGAAAGCCTTTCTCTCAAGAGGGAGGAGGCCTTTTCGTCTGTGGATTTCATCCGGAAACAATTGGATATATACAAAGCGAAACTGGAAGAAAGCGAGGATGCGCTCCGGAAGTTTAAACAGGAGCATATCGGGGAGATGCCTGGTCAGCAGAATACCAATCTCGTTCAATTGGACCGGCTCAGGGATACCCTGGCCGAGACCAATATGGCCATTCAGGAGGCCATGGGGAGAAAAGGCTTTATTGAGAAACAGATGTCAAGCGAAAGTCCGATGGTGGTCTCGATGTCAACCGGGGAGGCCTCATCCACCGGAGACAAGATCAAGATCCTGGAATTTCAGTTGAGCCAGTTTCTGGCCAATTACACGGAGAAACACCCGGACGTCGTCCGGATCAAGACGGAACTCGATCATCTCAGGAAGGAAGCCGATGCCAAACAGAGCAAAGGTTCTGATCCAGCGCCGCCGAAGTCCGGGGATTTAACGACCCTCAATCCCCTGCACCAGAAATTAAAGGAAGACTACAACAACATCAGTATTACGATCGGCACGCTTGAAGCCAAGAAAGGGGCTTTGGAAAAAAAGATCGCAGAGTACGGGCAGAAAGTCGTCAGTATCCCCAGCCAGGAGCAGCAACTGGCGGCCTTGCAGCGGGACTACAATGTCAACGAGAATATTTATGACATGCTGCTGAGACGGTATGAAGAGGCGAGGATATCGAAGTATCTTGAGTTCAGCAGCGGGGGAACGCGCTTTCAGGTGATCGATCCGGCCATTGTTCCTCTCAAGCCGATCAAACCGAATTATCTTCACTTTCTTGCCGCGGGTCTTGCTTCAGGTTGTGCCGCAGGGATCGGTTTGATTTTTTTAAAAGACTATTTTGACACGTCCACAAGAGGCGTGCGAGAGGCCGAAGAGATCTACAAGGTTCCGGTGCTGTCTGCGATTCCGGTGATCACGGCTGAAAGGGAGATAGAGATCAGAAAAATGAATCGTAAGCGATGGATCTTCGGGTCCGTTCTTTTTTTTATCTTATTGATCGGGGCGGCGGTCGTTGCTGTTTTTCTGAGGTGAAGAGCAGTAGGAGTGAGTCAACTCGATTATGTATACGAAATTTTATGGTCTCAAGGAAAAACCGTTTAAGCTGGTTCCCGATCCTCGTTTTCTCTACATGAGTGAAGTGCACCGCGCAGCCATTTCGCACCTGCAGTACGGACTGGAAGACCGGAATGGTTTTGTGGTCATCACCGGCGAGCTGGGGTCCGGGAAGACTTTACTTCTTCGCGTCCTCTTGAACGGCCTTCCTCGAACCAGTCTGGTGGCCAGGATCATCAATACGAATTTCAATGCCAAGGAATTGATCGAGCATATCCTCAACGAGTTCGGAATCGAAACCCGTGACGAGACCAAGCCCAAAATGATCTCCATGCTGACGCAGCTTCTTCTCAAGGCCTACTCGGAGCGGAGAGAGGTCCTGCTGGTCATAGACGAGGCTCAGAACCTGAGCATTGATGCCATGGAAGAGCTTCGAATGATCTCGAATCTGGAGACCAGCACGGAAAAACTGGTTCAGATCGTGATGGTGGGACAACCGCAGCTCAAGTACAAGCTGAATCTGCCGGATCTGGAACAATTAAGGCAGAGGGTGACGGTGCAATTCCATATGACGCCCCTGAGCGAAGAAGAGACATCCCTGTATGTGAACCATCGTCTATCGGTCGCTATCGGACGCCCATCCGAGATATTTACGCCTGAGGCGTTGAAGAAAATTTATGCCTACTCAAAAGGGATCCCCCGGTTGATCAATGTGATATCCGATGCGGGTCTCCGGCTCGGATACGTGGAAGAAAAAAAGATCGTTGACGGTGAGATCATGGACGGCGTGATTCAAGAGTTGCAGGAGATCGGCAGCCCCTCGGCCGCTCAGGTCCTGCCCCGTAAAAGCACGGAGACGGATCCTCTGGATCTGCACGTCATTGAGCTGAATAAGAAGTTTCAGACCCTGTACGATCAGATGCAGAAGGTTTATATCCAGAAGGGGGAAGAAAATCAGTTGATTTACGAGCGGCTCCTGAATATGGAAGAGGAGATGCAGGCCAAGGGAAATCTCTTCAACCTGCAGGATCGTGAACAGATGCTCTTCAGGAAGGAGAGCGAAATCCACCAGAAATTATCCGAAGTTTCCAAACGGCTGGATGAAATCAATACCCTGAAAGAGAGCATTGAGGAGAAGAGGAACGAGGTTCTGGAGAAAATACAGCAGGCCGAGCTGCGTCCCGCGCCATCCGGCGAACAGGAGGACCCCGCTTCCGGAAGACCGGAAGCAGCCGGCGGGGGTGTTGAAGATAAGGAGATCTTTAAGAAGAGAATAGAAGAACCGGGGGAGGTCCAGGCGAGGCTGAAAGAGAGGGAAGAAGAGCTGGATGGAAAGATGGAGGACCTGAAAGGGATCATTCAGGAGTTGGAGAACAAAAAGGTTCTGCTGGAGGCCATCGGTCAGGACAAATCCATAGAAGATCGTCTGAAAGAACTGGAAAAGCAGCAGCAATCCGTGCGAAGAAAAGAGGAAGAACTCACGGAGAAGATCCTTCTTCTGGAGAAGGGGACCCCTCGGCCGGCGGCCGGCGCCGTTCGAATTTCAGGACCAGGAGATCAGGCCTCTTTTGATTTGAAGGAGGAACTCTTTTTGGATCTGATTTCTCAGATTGACAGTTTGAAATCGGATATGGACTCCCTTGATTTTCAGAAGCAAATCATGGAGACCATTCGAGCGGAAGAGGCTGATCTCCCGACCGGAATGGAACGGATCGACAAGAACTACGTCCAACTCAAAAAAAAGGAAGAGAAGCTCCTTAAAAATATTGAAGCATCCAAGAAAAGTTTCAGGGCGTTCGAGGTTCAGGCCGCGGCAGAAGACTCGGGCACAGGGGCATGGCTGGGAAAAGAACGGCTTCTCGAAAAAAAGCTTGACGAACTGAGGAACATGATCTTGAGAATTGGAGGGAAGGACGCGCCCTTGACTCGAGGGGACCGAGGCCCCGTTTTTTTCCACGCGATGGTGAGAGCATCATCGGGTCAGGAATCAGAAGACTCTCATCGAGAAAACAAGGCTCTTGGGAGACGATTCAACAGGATCATACGGAAGATCTTGCAGGGATCTTAGAAGAAATTTGAAATTCTCCAGGCATGGCCCATCGGGAACCGGCTGTTTCCAAGGGATGAGGGATGAGCGGCTGACGGGGAACGGCCGGATGACATGAGGCAGTATGGAAATCGCAGGTTTTATTCAGGATATCCCCTTGGATGCGCTCATGGAGCAGGCCGAGGCCGAAGAGCAGACGGGGGCCCTTTTTCTGAAAAGCGAACAGGGGATCGGAGAGGTTTTATTCGAGAACGGTCTGATCTATTCTGCAGACTATCCCTATGCCGGGGAACGGCTCGGGCAGAGGCTGATTCAGGAAGGCGCTATTCATCCCTCGGATCTCTGGCAGGCTCTTCGCGACCAGGAGAATGGAAATGATGGTTCTCTGGGAGAAATCCTTTTTGAGAAAAATCTGCTCCCCCCGGAACGGGTGAGACAAGTGGTAGAGCAGCAGATCGAGGAAGCGGTCGTTCATCTGATGATGTGGGAAAAAGGGCGGTTCACTTTTGAAAGGATACCCCCCAAACGGCCGCCTCTGGTGCTGATCCGGCCGAACACCATCCTGAAAGAGAAGAAAAAGCGGGTTAAAGAACTGAAATCGTTGCCGGCCAAGACCCCGCTGGACAGGATTGAGTCGCATCCGAATCCAAGGATCAACCACCGGTTATATCAGGAGATTCAGCATACCCTTTCAAGGGCCAAGGTCTTTGAACCGAAGATGATGATCGTGCTGGTGGAGGGGGATGCAAAATGGAGGATGATGATCAAGGACGATCTGGCCAAAAGAAATTTTCAGGTGAAGGGGACGAGCAGCCTCGAAAAGGCGCGGTTTGAGATCGATCGGCTGCTTGAGAAGGGATACAGCCCGATTGTGGTCACGGATATCGGGTTCCCCCATGAACAGGCCTCCATGAAACTGGAGGGCCTGTCATTCATGGAGAGTCTCCATAAAAAGCATCCCGAAGTTCCCATCCTGGTCTGCACCTCGTATCCGATTTCCAACCTGCGAAGAAAGATTCTTTTTTCAGGCGGGATTTTCTGTCTGGTCAAGCCGGACCTTTCCGTAATTTCATCTCAAAACTTTGAACAGATCTTCCAGTCGTTTCTTGCGGAACTGGTCTATTGTCTCGACATCAGTATTCATCAATATTATCAGGAATATTTCATCGAGAGAGCCGAATTTGTCGAGGACGATCTGATCGAGGGTCTCTACCATAGAGAAACAGAGATCATGCGTCTCGGGGGGCAGGTCATTGAAGATGCCCAGATTCAAAAAATTCTTTATGAAGTCAGCAGCATGCTCGTGAAAGAGGGGAATGTCGACCGAGCCATTGAAGAAGTTCTGGATTTTATGGCCGGACGATACGACCATACGGCCCTTTTTATCTGGAAGAAAAAATATCTGGAAGGGTATGCCGGGAGGTCATCCTTACGCGCCGATTTTGCAGATAAGGTCAAACGTGTCTCCGTGGAGTTTGATCAGATCCCCTTGCTGAAAGGTCTCTATACAGAGGGGAAAGGGATATTTGCCGGCCCGCCGCCTGAAGAGCGCGAGTACAATAAGTTTTTGAACCGGTTTCTCGAAAAAAGGCCCGCGTGGCATTTCCTTTATCCCGTGGAGATCATGGGGAGGATTGTGGCGTTATGGTATGCCGATACCGCCCAAGTCCAAGAGAGAGATCCCGACATGCAGGTGATGGTCTCACTGGCCAACCTGATCGTCATGTCGCTGAAAATGGACATAGAAAAAAACTGAGACTCCACGCCGTGAGGCGCGGGTTTCTTTGGCAACAGGGGAATGGATTTGGTTGATGAAACCTCAAGACAGAAGATCGGGGAGCTTTTAAAAGAGCTCGAAGTGGTTGATGACCAGCAGTTGAGTCTCGCCCTCGATGAGCAGAAGCGGACCAAGGAGAGGCTGGGTTCCGTGCTGATCAAGATGGGTTTTCTCACCCCTGAGGACCTGGACTATCTTCTGGCCAGACAGCATAATGTCGCCTTCATCAGTCTGGAACAGTACAGGCTGGATCTGAATATCGTCCGTCTGATCCCGGAAAAATATTGCAGAGAACACAAGGTGATCGCCGTCCAGCGCAAAGACAAGCTCCTTACGGTGGCCATGGCCAACCCGCATGACATTGTTGTGGCCAATGAGATGTCCTTCATCACCGGGTTGAAAATCGCGCCCGTGGTTACAGCGGAGATATCCATCCAGAGGGCCCTGGATACTTACTATCGGAAAGAGGAAGAGGAAGCAAAGGATCTGGATTGGGAGGCCGAACTGGCAGCCGAGGAGGAAGTGGATATAGAAATTTTAAAGCGTGAGGATGAAGAGAGCGCCGACATAGAGGATCTGATCACGTCTTCGGAGGATACCCCCATTGTCCGGCTGGTGAATCTCATGCTTCTGACCGCATTGGACAAGCAGGCTTCTCATGTGCATATCGAGCCCTTCATGGAGAGCCTGCAGATCCGCTTAAGGACGGACGGGATTTTGGTTCCTTTGATTACGCCTCCGAAGAAATACCATGTCAATATCATCAACCGGCTGAAAATCCTCAGTTCGCTGGATATCACCAAACATCATATTCCGCAGGAGAGCTATTTCCAGGTCCGTTCCAAGGGCCGTTTCGTGGATGTCAAGGTCTCCACCTTCCCCACCCGGTATGGGGAGAGCGCGGTCCTGAGTCTTCACAAGCAATACCAGGAGGCCGTCAATCTGGACTCCCTCGGCATGGAGAGCGAGGTTTTACAGGAGTTCAAGAGTCTGATCAGCCTAAAACGAGGCTTTATCCTGCTGGTGGGGCCGAACAACAGCGGGAAGACATCGACCCTGTATGCGGTCCTGAATGATTTGAATACGAAGGAGAGGAGCATCTATACCTTTGAAAATCCGATCAAGAATCTGATCGAAGGAATTTTTCAAGGCCAGCCCAATGAGAAGGCCGGTCTCACATTGACCGACGGTGTGCGTTCCCTCCTGGCGCAGGACCCGGATGTCGTGATGCTCGGAGATATGAATGATGCCAAACCTATCGAATACGTGCTTCAGGCCTCTCTGTCGAGGACCCTGGTATTCGGGAGGCTTAATTACAATGATGCCGCCGGCGCCGTTCTTCATCTGATGGACATGGGGATTCCGCCTTTTTTGATCTCTCAGGCCATCACCGCCATTCTAAGCCAGAGGCTTGTTCAAAGGATTTGTCCAAACTGTTCCGGAGACTTCATCCCTCCCAAGAAGATCCTGGAGGATATCCAGCCTCTTGTGAATACCGGGGAGATCACCTTTCATCGGGGGACCGGCTGCAAGGACTGCGGATTCACCGGGTACCACGGTCATTCCGGGATATTTGAACTCTCCGTTCTGAATGAAGAGGTCAGGCAGTTGATTCTGGAAAAGGCTTCACGGAAAGAGATCCGGGATGCCATCTTAAGAAAAGGGACGGTATCGCTCTATCAGGATGCCCTTCGGAAAGTGATCCGCGGTGTGACCACGTATGAAGAGGTCCTGAATATTTCGGACCTGGAAAACGTCCGTAAAAGTTAAAAGGGGAAGTCCATGAGAAGTATCGAAAAAGGGCTGGAAAAGGCCATCCGCGAGCGGGAATCCAGGAGCAGCCCGGATCTATTCAAACTGCAGAAGGAATGGAACGACAAGTCCCTGGATTTTTCCAAGCTGAGCGCATACCTGGTGACCATTCTCGATTCAAAATCGCTGGCCGCGGAACAGTTTAAACGGCTGCGAACGCAGGTCATGAAAAAGATGAGAAGCAGAATGGAGAACACCCTGATGGTGACCAGCGCCACCCGAGGGGAGGGGAAGACCACGACGGCGCTCAATCTGGCCGTCTCTGTGGCTCAGGGGATGAATGAGACGGTCTTGATGATGGATACCGACTTTCGCAAACCTGGCGTTCATACCTATCTGGGCATTGAAGCCAAGAAGGGCCTTGTGGATTTTCTACGGGGTGAGGCGGAGATCCCTGAGCTTCTTGTGAAGACGGAGATTCCCAAGTTGATCCTCCTCCCATCCGGTCAACCGCCGGAGAATCCCTCGGAACTCCTGAGCTCGGAGAGGATGTCCCAGTTGATCCGTGAGATCAAATCCCGGTACGAGGATCGTTTTATCATTCTGGATACCTCTCCCATCAATGTTTTTACCGATGCGTCTATCCTTATTCCTCTGGTAGAGGGGGTCCTGATGGTCGTCCAGGACGGGGTCACTCCCAGGGAGTATGTCCTGCGCGCCATCTCCCAGATAGAAAGGGAGAAGCTTCTTGGGATCTGCCTGAACATGATTTCCGCACCAGAGTCCCTTCAGGATTCTTATTACTACTACAGAGATTACGACAAAGAGGGGAAATAGCCGGAAGGATTTTCCAGGGGAGCTTTGAAAATCTACCCGGAGGGCGGCTTCCTGCGCCCGAACCCGGCTATGATAATCAGACCGAACCCCAGAAAGAAGAGGAGGACCGGTTCATAGATCCGGCCGGGCTGGGCATCCTTCTGTCTCAAGGACTCTGACATCTCATGGACGGATCCAGGAATGTACTCCTTGGATCTATCGGAAACATGGGTATCATTTTTAAAAGGCTGTAAACCGGTTTCCTGAAGGGAGACCTCAGGCCTATGTCGAGCATTTAAAATACCGGTTCTTCCATCCAGATCAGCGGTTCCCTTTCCGGATGAGGGGAAGAGGAACAGGCATAGGATCATAAGACAGGTCAGGATTTTTAACTTCATGATATCCAAGCCTCAAAACGTCATAAAAACAGAACAAAATAATTTGACAATTTTATAATCTTGATCACCATTATTATTTGACATATTATCATCTGTCCGTGTTTTACGCAAGTGAAAAAGAAAGATATTAGAAGATAATATGTTAATGGGTGATGAATTCCTGAATAATGAATTTTTTATTGGGAAATTTGAATAAAAGCGAATTCTAAACAGAAATTAGAGAAGGATCTAACCCTGAGAAGCCCTGGGAGAAGGCCTTTTTGGGAGGGGGGAAAAGTCCGGGGAAGTCCCGGGCTTTTCCCCTTCTGATTTTTTGATCTACTGCACGGCGTTCGCAAGATGCATGCCGCCGCAAATCCTTAAGAATTAGTTATGATGTTTCTCACAGCCTCATAAAAGCCTTGCGGCCCGATCCCCTGCGTTATAATCACGCGGTTCAAGACCGCGGCCTTGTCATATTCTCCGTCGGGTTTCCTGACCAGAAACGGAAGATCCGCTTCCAGCAGCATGGGAAGGTCGTTCTCCGCGTCTCCGACCGCAGCAAAGCAGACGTCGGGATTCAGGCCCCTGTAGAGATCCATGATCCGGCGCACGGCCTTCCCCTTGTCGCACCCTCCCATGACGTGATAAAAGCGTCCGCCTCGGGTTAAATTGAATCCGGCTTTCCGGATTTCCTGTTCGAGGCCGGTGATGATCTTGTCGCTTTGATCGGGAATCAGGAAAGGCTCATCAAATTCCCGCATCCGGGCGAGACGGGCCTCATCGGGAGAGAGGCCGGTCCGTTCCATGATCCGGTCTATGCTCATGGACGAGAATCGCTCGATCCGGGCGGAACACCTTTTAACTGCGGCATCGAGGGCCTTCAAGATGGCCGCGTGCGGAACGCCGATCCAAAGACTCCAGTAGTTCCCACCCTCCACAAATCCCTGCGGTTTTTCCCATGTCTCCCTGGGTAGAAAAACGCCCCCTCCGTTTTCAGAGACAAAGGGGTCGGAGTTGTCTAATTCCTTGCGGAGCCGTTCCATTTCAGCCCGGGTCTTGCTGGAGACAAAGATCACGGGGATCTGAAGTTTCCTGCACTGCCGGAGCGCTTCCAGGGATGGGCCGGGTTCATAGGTTTCGGCGGAAAGGAGGGTCCCGTCCAGGTCTGTGAAGATCACGATCCGAGGGCCGGGGCCGGCCGGTTTATATTTTTTGGAGCGTGTGGTTGACTGCCTCGTCCTCTTCAAAGGGTTCCTCCCATCGCTGGATCAGGTAGCCCTTGTACTCCTCGAACCGCAGGGCCTGCTCCTCGACCACCTGTTCGGCTTCTTCAGAGTCCATTTCCCAGGTGCGGTTGATAAAAGAGGCTACGCGGCCGAAGTAAAGAGGGATGGCCAGTTCCAGGAGACGGCGCCGGTTGTGGCCCCACTTGTGATAGGTGGAAGCCAGTTCATAAAGGGTCCGGACCCAGGTGTCGGTTCCAAACATGAATCGGTTGGGTGAAAGACGGGCAGCCTTGCGGATCATCTGGAAACATTCGGGTGTGAAGATCTTTTCGTAAAGCACGCCGAAGTTGCGGTATCCGGACTTGAAACGGCTGACCAGAAGTTCCTTGTCCACGTGGATGGGTTCGGGCTTGACGTTCCCGGGGGCGCCGAAGATCTCTGTGGGTGTGGAACCCTTGATCGGCTTCCAGTAGTGTTCATTCTTCTCCATGAGGGAAAAGAGGGTCCCGATGACCTGGAGAAACATGACCGCAAGGTGTGAGGCAGGGTCTTTGGCGTCATGGATCTTTACGCCGAGGTGTGCCTGGCAGATTTTGAACGGATTGATGACGGCGCTGGTGGTGATCCAGATATCGATCCCGAACCGGGCCACGTCCGTATCCCATACGTCCTGGGCCAGCAGGTAACGGAAACAAGACGGTGAAAAGGCAAAGTCCCCGCCGATGGGCTGGCGGATCCGCTTTCCGTACAGGGCTCGGGTCAGGTTGTAGGTGATGTTGTTGGTGATGGTCCCGTCATATTTGTAGCGTGTATAAATGGGAGTGACGAAGTCATAGCCGTGGTTCAGCACCGGATCCAGGAGGGATTTTACCCATTCCACAGTGATGCTTCTAAGGTCCGAATCCACCACCATACAGGACGCGGCATCGAGCCGGTCCGCGGCCTCGAAGATGGACCGCAGGGCCGTCCCTTTCCCGGCAGGACCCCGGTATACACTGACGATCTTTTCCTGCCAAGGCTGGATCTCGAACTCCCTGGCCATCTCCCGGGTATCGTCCGTGGACCCGCCGTCGGCTATCATGATCAGGGCTCTTTTGTCCCTGTAATGGTCCCGTATGCCGTGGGAGACCATCCGGATTACATGCTGGATGGTAGCTTCGTTGTTGTAGCAGGGAATGCCCACAAGAATGTCAACCCGGTCGATCTCTTCGATCCGCTTGACCGTGTAGGGCCGAAGTGATGTGTCAAACTTCATTTCTTGATACCGTTTATACCTTTGGTTTCAGAACGCCGGTTATACAGAGCAACAGAACTTTGCATACCTTTGTTGCTTCCTCGTCTCGTCGTTGCGGCGTACGATCAGTACGCCTCACTCCTCGACTTCGTCGCGCCTCGGTCTGCTTTGTTCTATCGCCCTATATGCGAATTTATTTATTACTCTATGTATAAAACCGGCGGATTGTTTGATCCGGTCTTATGGATTGTCCGTTCTTACCGCTTCAAGAATTCGTTCCGCAAAATCCGGAATAGCAGCAAAGACCCTGTTCCAGGCCGGGATCTGCGGCGGCCCCAGGGGGTCCTGAGTGATGATCTCGCCGGCCCTCCGGATGGCTTCAGTAAAGACCTCTACGGCAGTCCCCTCCTCGTGCCGGTCGTACTCCAGCCCATTGATGATGGCGTCTCCGTGATATCGGGCAATGGTATCCTGGGCGATACGGAGATAGGTCGCGCACAGGGTGTTGAAGAAGCCCGGTGTAAAAATAATTCCCTCGCCCGAGAGGGTCCTGAAGATATTCTTCGCAATATCGATGGCCATCTTGTTGAGGCCCTTTTCAGGGTCGGCCGGTGAAAGCCCCTGATGTTTGTGGTCATAATTCTCGCAGAGTTCGACCTGACAGATCCGCTTGACTGAACAGTTACGGTAGATCTCGGCCAATACCCCGACCTCCAGACCCCAGTCGGCGGGGATCCGGTTGATACGGGCCAGATCCGTCAGCATAGAGAACTCTCCAGCGAGAGGATAACGGAAACTGTCGTAATAATGAAGGATGTCCAGCCTCCCGACCGTCTTGATCAGGGCACGGATCAGAGGCGTGACAAATAGGCGCGTGACGCGGCCGTTCATTTTATGGGACACACGGCTGTAGAATCCCTTGCAGAATTCGAAGTCGAGATGGGGGGAGAGGACCGGGAATATGAGCCGTCCCAGGAGTTCCCTGGAATAGGTCAGGATGTCGCAATCGTGAAGGGCGATGATCTTGCTTCCTCCCTCCGCGATGATATACCCATAGGCCATCCATGCGCTTCTCCCTTTGCCGTCCTCTCCGGGAAATAGGCCGTACCCCTGCATGGTCTCGTACAGGGCCTGGATGTTCGGGCCGTTGTTCCAGATCACCCGGGTGGACTGGGGGAGTACGGAAAAAAAATTTCGGGCTTCTCGGAACTCATCTTGAGTTGCAGGACCGAGCGTAACCACGATTTCCCTGATATATTCGACTTTCGAGAGCTCACTTAAAATTTCTTTGAGCGCCTCTCCTTTAATTTCGGAAAAAAGAGAAGGAAGAACCAGGGTCACCCCTCTGGTTGTCGAAGCTTCCAGCAGCTTTGACTCCAGGCTCACCAAGTCGCTTTTGCCGAGGCGGTGGAAGGTCGCAACCGCTCCGGTCTGATAAAAATCGCTCATAGAAGATGTCCCTCGGTTTTGTCTCTCATGGTTAAGTATGAAAACAGAAAAACGATCTTCTGTCAAGGAACTTACATTAAAAATTCCTTTTCAATCAGGTCGGCAACCCCTTGGACATTGTCCATGGTAAAGACTGAGAACGGTGTTTTGGGAAACGATCCGTCCGTGACCAGGGCAAAGGGAGACATCCCCTTGATAAAGAAGGGTTCGGGGCGCCCTGCCCCGGTCCGGAAGATCTCGATTCTCGGAAGGTCTTCTCCTTTATACCCCTCAATCAATATCAAATCCACGTCACGAAAATAATCGAGAACCTCACGGAGGGGGAGTTCGTGCCTTTGTCGCCGGATCAGGGCCATCTGGTTGGGGGCATTGATGATCACCACGTCCGCTCCGGCCTTCCGCAGGCGGAATGAATCCTTGCCGGACTGATCAATATCAATGCGGTGGTGGGCATGTTTGACCACACCCACGCGGTAGCCGCGGCCCGTGAGGACCGGGATGAGTTTTTCCAGGAAAGTGGTTTTGCCCGTGCCGCTCCGGGCCACGATGGAAACAGCGGGGATCATAGAAGCTCCTTTTGATGGGCGGAAGGTATCTTAGGTGGATCGGCGGGCAATGTCAAGGGCAAGAGATCCTCTGGGTGTGCGGCAAAAATGCCTGTCCTCCGATCCCCCGATCAAGCTTGCCTTCCGACCCTCCGATCAAGTCGGAGGGCAAGCTTGATCGGGGGATCGGAGGACAGGCCTGATCGGGGGATCGGGGAATGACGCTCTTAGAGAAATATTTACCCATAAATTTGTCGCAGACACGATCCGCTTTTTAAATCCAGTTAGTTCAGAAAACCCCCTTGCACCGGA
>Ga0210027_1000431_pt1 | contig 42840 bp, 32 predicted proteins | sample CryGeymeta201510_FD_183978 | JGI IMG/M metagenome (GOLD analysis project Ga0210027, IMG submission 183978) | Groundwater microbial communities from Crystal Geyser aquifers in Utah, USA - Crystal Geyser metaG 2015-10 (SPAdes) (version 2) | ecosystem: Environmental > Aquatic > Deep subsurface >...
GCCCCCCCCCATTCAAAGGCGAACAAACCGGCTCCCCAAGCCCATTGTTCGTCTTTTATTTTTCACTTTCTCCCCTGCCATTGACTTCCCACTACATCTGTGTGTGGCACGCTGATTGTCGGTTCGCCGCAAGAACCCGGCACGCTCAACCCACTGCTGGCCTCGGCTTCCATCGAAGACGCCATTTCCTCGCTCAGCATCGAAGGGTTGGTGCAGGTCAATGAAAAGGGCGAGTACCAGGCCGTGCTGGCCGAGGCGCTGCCGACTGTTTCGGCGGACGGGCTGGTGGGTGACGTACAAATTACTCCGGGCGTCAAGTTCTCGGACGGCAGCGATTTCACCTGTGCGGATGTCAAATTCACGCTCGACGCCACGCTTTCCGACCTTTCGCAGGCCAGCACCAGTGGCTACGGCGATATCGACTCGCTGGAGTGCCCGGACGATTTGACCGTGGTGGCGACATTTGCCCAGGCCTATGCGCCCTACCTGCGCCTGTTTTCGTACATTCTGCCTGACACCGCGGGCGAAATTGCCGCGCTGGATACCTGGGAATACAATCGCCAGCCAATTGGCACCGGGCCGTTTATGGTACAGGAGTGGGCCGCGGGCGACGCCATCACGCTGGTTCGCAACCCGAATTACCGTGTGGCTGGACAGCCCTACCTCGACAGCGTCATCATCAAAATTTTGCCTTCGCGCGAAGTTGGGATGCAATTGCTGGGCACCGGTGAAATTGGCGCCCTGTGGGACCTGACCGAAGCCGATTTTGGCGCACTGGCGCAGATGAAAGAACAGGGCGTGGCCTACGTTGCGGCGGTTACCGGTGAAAATGAGTTACTGGTGCTGAATTTTGCCGACCCAGCCGTGGACGCGCCCGCTGACCCGGCCAGCGCTCCGCACCCGATTTTGAGCGACCTGGCCGTGCGTCAGGCCTTGCAAATGGGCATTGACAAGCAGAAAATTGTGGATGCGCTGCTCTCCGGCAATGTCCGTGTTGGGACGACGGTTCTGCCCACCGGCGAATTCGCCTGTCAGCAGCCGGCCAGCGTCTTCGACGCCGAACAGGCCAAAGACCTGTTAGAATCAGCGGGCTGGCTGCCCGGGGCGGATGGCATCCGCGAGAAGGACGGCAAACGCCTCAGCCTGAAAATCGCCACCACCACCGGCAATCAACTGCGCGAACAGACCGAGCAGGTGCTGGTGGAAATGATGAGAAATATCGGCGTTGAGTTTGTGATTGACAACGTGCCTTCCGATGTGCTCTTTGCCGGTTGGGACAGCGCCGGAATGCGCAAACATGGCGCTTTTGATGTGTTGCTCTACACCACCGGCCCCGGCATTGACCCAGATAGCCACCTCTTCGGCAATTATCACAGCGCGCGCATCCCGACCGCCGAAAACGAGGGGACCGGCAACAATTACAGCCGCTACATCAACGCTGAGGTGGACGCCGCAATTGACGCCGCCGCTGGAATTACAGACGTTGCTCAGCGCAAGGAACTGTATTGCAAAGTGGCGGCGCAAATCAACAGCGATATTCCGCGCATTTACCTGTACGAGCGCCTGCTCATCACCGGCTACCGCACCAACATTCAGAATTTTGTCGTCTCTCCCGGCGCAAGCGATTTCGCTTGGGGCGCGCAAAACTGGTGGCTGAAACCGTAAAATTGGATTGCAAAATGCAGGATGATGGATGAAAATTCATCATCCTGCATCCCTTTCCTCATTATTCTCCCAATGGCAACCTATCTCCTGCGCCGTTCCCTGCAAGCCCTGCTGACGTTGTTCGCCATTAGCATCATTCTCTTTGGGCTGATTTCCTCCGCCCCAGGGGGAATCATGTCGGCCTACGCCGAAAATACCGACATGACGCCGCAAGACATCGCCCGCCTGCGCGCCAAATATGGGCTGGATGACCCCATTCCACTGCGCTACGCCAAATGGCTGGGCAACACCCTGCGCGGCGACTGGGGCAATTCTTTCGTCTCCAAACGCCCGGCCCTGGACGAAATCGCCGACCGCCTGCCCAACACCATGCTGTTGATGGGCGTCATGCTGGTTGTCACCCTGCTGATTGCGGTTCCGCTCGGCATCCTTTCGGCCATCAAGCAATACACCTGGTTCGACCATGTTTCCACCACCCTAGCTTTCGCCGGACAGTCACTGCCGGTTTTCTGGTTTGGACTTTTACTGATCATCATTTTTTCCGTCACCCTGCGTGGCGGCGATGGTAAACCGCTGCTGCCGGGTTCTGGCATGTACACGCTCGGCGCGCCATTTTCGCTGCTTGACCGCGTCAAACATCTCATTTTGCCGGTTGCCATGCTGGCTTTTGTGTCCGCGGCGGGCTACATGCGCTACCTGCGCTCGGCCATGCTGGATGTCATCCACGAGGATTACGTCCGCACGGCGCGCGCCAAAGGTCTGCGGGAGCGCGCCGTCATTTGCAAACACGCCCTGCGCAACGCCCTGATTCCGCTGGTGACGCTGGTCGGGCTGGATTTGCCCTCGCTCTTTGGCGGCGCACTCTTCACCGAAACCATCTTCGCCTGGCCGGGAATTGGCCGCCTGTACTTCAACGCCGCGCTCAAAACCGATTACCCGGTCGTGATGGCCGTCCTGGTCATTTATTCCGGCCTGATTATTCTTTCTAGCCTGCTGGTGGATGTGCTGTACGCCGCGCTTGACCCGCGCATCCGCCTGGCCTGATTCTCATTTCAGCCCATGATTATCAACCTACTGCAAGCCGAATCATCCTCCGCGCCGCAAGAATCACTCTCCGGCTTCTTCTGGCGGCGCTTCCGCAAACACGGCATGGCGCTGACGGGCAGCATCATTGCGCTCATCATCGTTTTGCTGGTCACTTTTGCGCCCTTTTTTACGCCCTACACGCCCTATCAGCAAGATTTGCTCAACCGCTTTCAGCCGCCCTCCGCCGAACATTGGATGGGCACCGACGACCTGGGGCGCGACATGTGGACGCGCGTCTTGTACGGCGGGCGCATCTCGCTCAGCGTTGGCCTGCTGGCGATGGGCGTTTCAATTATTTTTGGCTCGTTGATTGGCCTGGTCAGCGGCTATTACGGCGGCTGGGTGGATAGCATTCTGATGTGCATCACCGAGATTTTTCTATCCATTCCGCGCCTGTTTGTTCTGCTGGCGATGGGCATGATACTGCGCACGCTCAACCTGCCGAATATGTCAGCCGGTTCCTTTGTGCCGCTCTCAATTGTCATCGGCGCACTCTCCTGGATGGGAACCGCCCGCCTGGTACGCGCCTCCACCCTCGAACTGCGTGACCGCGAATTCGTGCAGGCTGCCCGCGCCCTGGGCGCCAGCGACGCGCGCGCTCTGCTCCAGCATATTTTTCCCAATGTCGCCAGCCCAATTATCGTCTCGGCTACGCTGGGGCTGGCGGGCGCCATCATCAGCGAAAGCGGCCTTTCGTACCTCGGCTTTGGCGTGCAACTGCCCACTCCCACCTGGGGCAACATGCTCTCCAATACCCAAAATCAGATGACCACCGCCCCCTGGACGGCCATCTTCCCCGGGCTGATGATTTTCATCGTTGTCATCGCCATCAACTACCTTGGCGACGGCCTGCGCGACGCCCTCGACCCGCGCCACATTACAGAAAAAAAATGAAATTTCGCGCGCTCCTTCTCCTGCTTGCCTCGTTGTGTCTCGCCGCTTTTTTGCGCGTGCCCACGCCCGGCCTGCTGATTCCGATGGGCGGCGGCTACAGTGACGTATACGCCGGATTTTCCGCCGCCGCCGTCGCCAACGCCAAAAACAATCAGGTCAACCTGCTCGTCCTGCCCGGCCCCTACGCCAGCGACGCCATCAGCATTACCGATGCCGAACGCGCCACCAACCTCAAAGATGCGGAAGAACGCCGCTACCAGATTGAAGAAGCCTGCAAACGGGCGGCTACGCCGCCGCTCACCTGCCGGGCGATTCTCGCGCCGCTCTTCACCCGCGCCGACGCGGAAAACCCCGCCACCCTCAGCCTGCTGACCGATGACCTGGCCGCCGTCTTCATCCTCGGCGGCGACCAAACCGTCGCCATGCTGGCGCTCGCCGGCACCCCCGCCGAAACCCGCCTGATGGAACTCTACCAAAACGGTGTCATCTTTGCCGGAACCAGCGCCGGGGGCGGAATGCAATCCGCCGCGATGATGGCCGGATACAACCCCAACTACGCCGCCGACAACGCCCTGACCTTCGGCGCCGCTGACGTGTGGCACAGCCCCGAAAAACACGGCCTGCCCTTCGGCCTGCAAACCGCCATTCTCGACCAGCATTTTCATCAGCGCGGACGGCTGGGCCGCCTGCTGAACGCCATTCTTCAGCCCGACGCGCCGCATGTTGGCGTCGGCGTGGACGCCTACACCGGCGTTCTGGCGCAAAACGAAACCCTGCGCGGCGTCTTCGGTCTGTACACCGTCACCATTCTGGACGCGGAAACCTACCACGCCGCGGACGGTGTGCAGTATGTTCAGGCCGAAGCAGGCCGCCCGCCGCTACTCTCGACGCGCAATATTCTCGTCAGCCTGCTCTCGCCCGGCGATTTTTCCTACGACCTGATCGCGCGCGCCGCCTCGTTGGCGCTTCCCGCCCCCAGCCTGGAACGCCGCTTCGAGGCGCTGCGCCTGCCCGAGGGCGCGGGCGCGCTGCTGCTCGCCGGAGATTTGTTCACCTCGCTGACTTCTTCCAATCCGATACTGACGGCTTTTTCTGGCTATACAAAAGATAAAAATGAACACTGGGCCATCATTGCCATCGGCTACCCGTCCGAAGCCTCCGCCCGGCGCGTCATCGAAACCTACCAGACCAACATCGCGCCCGAAAAAACCGTCACCGTCCTCATCGTCCCGGCCAATGACGGCGCGCCCGTCACCCTGCCCGCCGGGCTGACCGGCATTGTGCTGATTGGCAAAGACCAGTCGAAGGCCAACATCGCCGCCCTGGAGCCGATTCGGCAGGCCTGGCTGGCCGGTACACCGATTTTGGCCGATAACGCCGCCGCGCCGCTCTTGGGCGCGTTCTATTCCGCGCATGGGCCGACCTCCAAAGACGCGGAGGAAGCCGAACTGGCGACGCAAAAATCGTTCTGGCAGGGAAAAACCGACATCCGGCCCGGCCTGGCGCTGGTCAATCTCACGCTGGAGCCGCAATTGCTGGCCGATAACCGCTTTGGCCGCTGGTTTTCGCTGGCTTACAATCACCCCGATTTGCTGGCGATTGGGCTGAACCGCGACACCGCGCTCGAAATCACAGCCAGCGGCGCGCGCGTGTTGGGCGTCAACGACATTTTAACGCTAGATTTCCGTTCCGCCGCGCTGGCGCTGGGGACGAACAACGGTTTCGTGGTTGCCAACGGCCTGCTGGATGTTTTCGCCCCCGGCGAGCAGGTTGCACCCGCTACTGCCGACGTAAACACCGCCTTCACGCCCGCGCCCACGCCAATGCTGTCCGCCCCGACCGCCACGCTCCCGGCGACCATTCTGCCAACCGCCAGCGCCCTGCCATCTGTGAGCACAGTTTTTCCCACACCAGTAACAACACCCGCGGCTGAATCTGCGCCATCTACCCCTTGGGGGCTCATTTTTGGGCTTGGGTTGATTCTTGCGGCAGGACTGGCGGCTAAATTTTTCAAACAACAGTAGTAAACACAGCATAAGTTTTTGGCTTGCACAAACAAGTCAAAAACTTGCATCAGGGAACGGAACAGCCTGGCGCATAATAAATTTTCAACGAGATAAACCTCACGTTACGGGACTATTTTCACGCCAATAATCCATTTTCGTGATAAAGTTAGCATAATTATGGTGCTCAATTTCAATTTTTTCTCGCTCGCGCTCTTTATTTCATCTGCAATTTCGGCCTGGGTTGCGATAGTTGCCTACCAGCGCCGCGCTTTTCAGGGAGCAACCACGCTGATGAGCATCATGGCCGCGCTCAGCTGGTGGTCACTTGCTTATGGCGCTGAAAATTTGGGCAACACTGCCGCCTGGCACATCGTTTGGGCCAGCATTGGATACATAGGCATTACAACCATTCCACTGCTCTGGTTGATTTTTTCCCTGCAATATACCAACAACAAACATCCCATCATTGCCAAAATAATCTCCGGGCTATGGCTTTTCCCACTATTGACCATCATCATGGTATGGACAAATCCATGGCATCAACTCATGTGGTCTAAAATAAGTTTGCAATCTCTCTACGGGCTTACCATCCAAAGCGTTGAACACGGCCCTTACTTTTGGGTACACGCCATACTTTCTTATGGGTTAATTCTGACTGGCACGGCTGTTTTCACGCGTCATGTGCTTAATGCGCCAGATGCCTACCGCGCCCAGGCAGCAACCATGTTATTGGCAGTATTTTTTTTACTGACAAGCAATGGCATGTATATTTTTGGGCTACTTCCCTTCAAAGGGCTGGACGTTACTCCGTTCACCTTCACTATCGCAAGTTTAATTTTGGCTTGGGGACTGTTTAGACAAAACTTGCTTGATTTAATGCCCATTGCCACAGAAACGATTTTAAATAACATGGGAGATGGCCTTCTGGTTACCGAAGCCAATAATCGCATTATTTACGTCAACCAATCCTTTGAGAATTTAGCCGGCCTGACAAATGGCACATCTAGCGGACATTTCGTTCAAGAAATACTTTCCACCTGGCCGGATATTTTCCACCCCTATCGTCACAAAACCACTACCGAAATTAAATTACCCATGGGCGAGAGAACATTATTGTTAGAAATACAAATTTCGCCTATTATCCAGTCAGACGAGGCCAAGGGATGTATCTACGTTTTCCGCAACATTGCCGAGCGAGAGAATGTCGAAGCGCGCATTGACCGCCAAACTGTCAATAATCAAACCAGCCGACGCATTCCCATTTATTTGCTCATTGATGCCGCTGATGGGAAAATTACTGATGTCAACAACGCATTTATTTTTCATACTGGCTATACCCGCGAAGAAACCATCGGACGAACCTTGCTACAAATGGGCTTATGGGATCCGGAAACACGCACAAGCATCACACGCATCCTGCGCGAAAATAACAACCTGGAAGATACCATAATTTATCTCAACACCAAAGGCGCTTCTCCAACAGCATGGAAGTTGTCCATTACAAAAACTCGAATAGACTCACAAGAGTTTTTCATCTGGTGTGCCAAACCATTTGTGCCAGAACATTCCTGAAAAAGCCGGAGGCAGATGCCTCCGGCTTTTTGTTTCACGGCTATGCTAAAATACCGCCATGCGACGCGCCTTGTTTCTCTTGTTCCTGCTGACCTCCTGCCAGGCCCAAACCCACCCATCTGTTTATTTATGGGATGGCGCAACGCTGTATACCCTGCAGACGGATGTGGCCACCCCGGCGCAACTGGCCGCCCAAATCAGCGCGCCGCTGAATCAGGCTGACCACGTCCTGCTCAACGGGAAACTCATCCCGGCTGAAATGGTTTTACCGGCTGGCAGTTTTACCCTGCAAATTGAGCGCGCCGTCGCCTTTCGGCTGGTGACGCCTGACGGCGAAAAAAGCCTGCTTTCCGCCGCGCTCACGCTTGGACAAGCGCTGCACGAAAGCGGATATACGTTTTACGCCCAGGATTTTCTCGTCCCGCCCGCATCCACCCCGCTGACGGATGGGCTGACGGCAGAACTACGCCCATCACGTCTGCTGACTATTCGCCTCAGCGGGCAAACCGTCACCATCCGCTCGGCGGCGCAAACTGTCGGGCAGGCGCTGGCCGAAGCCGGGGCGCCGCTGCTTGGGCTTGACTCCAGCCTGCCAGCCGAGTCTGCGCCGCTGCCCGCCAACGGAGAGATTCAACTCATCCGTCAGACAGAAACGCTCTCCCTAACGTTAAAATCCATTCCCTTCCAAAATCAATACACCGATAGCGCCGACCTGCCGCTGGGCGTCGAAGATATTCTTTCGCCAGGCACACCTGGCGTGGCTTTGCGCGCCACCCGCATCCGCTTGGTCAACGGCGTCGAGACCACCCGCACCGAAGCGCCAGAAAAGGTCATTCTGCCGCCGCAAGACCGCATCACCGGACGCGGCACACAAATTCGTCTGCAAACGCTCACCGCGCCGGGCGGCCCGCTTCAGTACTGGCGCGCCATTTCGATGTACGCCACGTCCTACTCACCCTGTCGTTCCGGCGTGCCGGGGCGCTGCTTCAACAGCACCGCCAGCGGCCTGCCGGTTCAACGCGGCGTAGTGGCATTCAGCCGCGCCTGGTATAGCCAACTGGCAGGCGCACAGGTTTACGTCCCTGGCTATGGGCTCGCCGTCGTTGCAGATGTAGGCGGCGGTTTCCCAGATGGCCGCGCCTGGATTGACCTGGGTTACAGTGACGCCGATTGGCAGAATTGGGGCGGTTGGGTAACCGTATATTTTCTTGCGCCCGCCCCGGCCAGCGTACCCTATTTCTTGGAATAAGAGATGTGCGATGAATACTTTCGACCCGCCCAACATTGGCAAATTGATGCAAGATTACGACCTGAAAGCGCATAAATCGCTGGGGCAGAACTTCTTGCGCGACCCGGAAATTCTCGCCCAAATTGTCGCCGCGGCGGAAGTAACCCGCACTGAACACGCGCTGGAAATTGGGCCTGGCCTGGGAAGCTTGACGGTTCTCCTGGCGCAAGCTGCCAAAACAGTGACTGCGGTGGAGTTGGACGAGCGGCTTTTCCCGGCGCTGAAGCGGGTGCTGGCGTCCTTCGACAATGTGCGGCTGGTGCATGGCGATATTCTCAACCTTTCGGCGGCAGAATTGGGGCTGAAAGAAGGCTATCTAGTGGTGGCAAATGTGCCTTACTACATCACTTCGGCCATTTTCCGTCACTTGCTGGAGACGACTCCGCGCCCGCGCCGCATCGTGCTGACCGTGCAAAAAGAAGTTGCCGAGCGGGTTTGCGCCGCGCCCGGCGACTTGAGTCTGCTGGCGTTGAGCGTGCAAGTCTATGGAACGCCGTGCATCATGGCACAAATTCCCGCTGGAGCGTTTTACCCACCGCCCAAGGTGGATTCCGCTGTGCTGCGGGTGGATATTGCTCCGCAACCGATGATTGCCGCGCCACTGCTGGAGCGTTTCTTCCGCCTCAGCAAAGCTGGCTTCAGTCAGAAACGCAAAACCCTGCGGAATAGTTTGTCCGCAGGGTTGAGAATCGCGCCGCAAGCCGCCGCCGCGCTGTTGGAAAAAGCAGAGATTAACCCAATGCGCCGCGCAGAGACGCTGACTCTGGCTGAGTGGGCAACACTAACTGCGCAAGACGATTAGGCTTTTCGCGCCGCCGCGCCGCGCGCGCGCAGGTCGCGGTAATTCCATTTCACCTGCCAGATGCGGACGGCGGCTTCTATCTGAATTTTGAGCGACATTTTGGATTTTCCCCAGCGCCGGTCGGCAAAATAGATGGGAATTTGCGCGAAGCGGTAGCGCAGACACCAGGCCATGTAGGCCATCTCCACCAAAAAAATGTAGCCGTTGGCGTCAATCCGCTCCAGCGGCATGGCGCGCAAAACCTCGGCGCGCCACAGGCGGTAGCCAGTGGTTACGTCGCGCAAGTCAAAGCCAAGGATGGCACGCGCGTAAAAATTACCAAAAGCGGAAAGTGCCTTGCGCCATGCGGGCCAGCGCTCGTCTACACTGCCGCCGGGGACGTAGCGCGAACCGAGCGCGACATCCTCGCCCGATTCAATGGCCGCAACCATTTCGACCAAACGCGCCGGGTCGTGTGAGAAATCAGCGTCCATTTGACCAACAATTTGTGCGCCCGCCGCCATCACCGTTTGAAAGGCATCCAGGTACGCGCTTCGCAGTCCCATCTTTGCGCTACGATGAATCACGCTCATGTGGCCGGGGTGCTGCGCGGCCAATTTATCAGCCAACTCGCCAGTGCCATCCGGGCTGTTATCGTCTACCACGCACAGATTCAAATCGGCGAGGGCAAGCGCAAAAAAAGCGGAAACCAGCCGGGGCAGGTTTTCCGCTTCATTGTACGTGGGAGTGATGACTGTGACCTTCAAACCTTCCCTTACTTGCGCCGCTGGAGCAACTCCGCCTTCAATGCGGCAACATCAGATGGACGCGGCTCGCCAGGATTGAGGCGCGCAGAGCGCACTACCAAGTGATTTTTGGCCGACATGACCTGATCGCGGTCTTTGATGGGGTAGAAGTAATCCAGTGATTGCTCCAGCCGGGTACGAATGCGTTCTTCGATTGGCTGAACGTTCTCCGGTTCCACAATCAAGGCAAAATCAGTCGGGGAAATATGGCCGAGAAAGTCATTAGTTCCGGCAACATCACGCATTGCGTTCTGAATCATCAAGCTGACAGCGCGCATGACATCGTCAGAAGCAACAAAACCGTAATGCTCACGGAACACATCCAGCCCATCCAGCGAGACAAGTAAAATGGCCTGGCTGTTACGCTGAACCGCTTCTACCAAACGCTCATCCACCAGCTGACCTTCCGGCAAGCCGGTCACCGGGTTGGTGATGGTATCCTGGCTGGCACGGCGTAAGGCATTGCGAACCCGCAAACGCAACTCCTGCACGTCAAAGGGCTTGGTGATGTAATCATCCGCTCCCAGCTCAAGGCCGTGCAAACGGTCGGCGCGGTCGCGCTTTTCGGTCAGAAAAATGATAGGAATATTGTTGGTTTTGCGGTCAGAGCGCAGACGGCGGGCGACTTCGTAGCCGTCAATATCCGGCAGGCGGATATCAAGGATAATCAGATCAGGGCGGGCAGTTGTTGCCGCGCGAACGCCATCTTCGCCCCAGTTAACAGTGAAGACTTCGTAGCTTTGAACGCGGAAATAGGCGTTGAGCATATCCGCCACGTCTAAGTCATCTTCGACAATCAGGATTTTTGGTTTGACCTCGGGCACAGCGTCCTCGCTAGGCAATCGGTTCTTTCTGGATGATAAATTCACAAACATCATCGCCCAAGCCAATACACTTGGACTCATTGACACGAAATTCGTTGCCACCGGAAACCCATTTCAGGCCTTCCTGAAGCAAGCCAACTGCCACGAAGCAAACAGGTTTGTCTACCCCGCTGCGGCCCCAACAAACCGGGCATTTGTGAATGGTGTAAACGAATTCGTTTTCGCGTTCTTCCACCGTGCTTAACTGGTCAGAAACCTGGCTAAAAATTTTTGCCATGGCCGGGATGCCGATGCGCATTTTTGCCTGTAACGGCAAAACCTTGAAGGCCAAGTCGCCCGCACCAGCCAGCGCGCCAAAGTTGCGCAATGCATCAGCAAAGGTGGCGCGCCCGGCGCGCAAGGCCAAACCGCGTCCGCCACGCGGGCCGTACATTTCTTCCAAAGCAATATTGATAGATGAAATATCGGCAAAATCGAATTGTTTTTCAAGGTTATCGGGCGGGTAATTATCAATGGTCGCGCTCAACCCGGCCATATTGAGAATGGCGTTCAGACCATTCTTGCCCATAACCTCTTCAAGCGCTTTAATCATAATCAGACCAAATTTATTTGGGTAGTACAGTCCGGCTTTTTGAATGGGGCTCATATTGGTCTCCGCCTTAGATAAGTTTTTCCAGGTCTTCAGTAGCCCGACGCATATCGAGGAAGATGAGGCCGAGCTTGGCCTGTTCACGCGCCAGCGCAGTAAGTACGGCTTCCTCGCCGACAGACATCAGGACAACGAAGCCCTTTTCGCCTTTGATATAGACTTGCTCCAGCGAACCGCGTCCCAGTTCACTGGCAATGCGCTCGCCAAGCGAAAGCATTGCTGCCGACATGGCTGAAACGCGGTCTTCCTCGACGCCTTGCGGAAGAGCAGAAGCAATACTCAGCCCATCCACACTAACAATTGCGGATGCTTCGATATCTGGCGATGAGGCCTGCAACTGACGCAGGCGGTCTACCATTTGTTGAGTGCGAGATTTAGACAAAACAACCCTCCCAAAAAAGATTAATTTCATGCTTGTAACGCATGAAATGTAGAATAACGATTTAGGGTGTCAAGTGAAATTGATGCAATAATTATAGCACGAGACTTGCAAAGAATTTGCACTTTCGCGTATGAAAATGCTGTTTTGTTCGGCTATAATCTTGGGCATGAAGAAAAGCCTGAATAATCTTTTTTACTGGAACGCCTTGAGCGCCATCGTTATCACCAGCCTTTTACCCGCCCCGGCGCTGGCGCAGGAAATAAATACACCAGAGTCGGATGCTGGAGCAGTTGTCTGCACGCCCGGGGTGTACGCCCCCGACCCTGGTGAGTGCCTGCCGCTGGGGCCTTCTCAGACGCTGAATGAAATGGCCGCTTTGGGCATGGTTTACCCGCTGGAACCGTTTCCCGGCATCCACCCATCCGATGCGCTCAACTATGTTCCTTATCAGTATTTCAAAATGACCGAGCCGTTTACTAACACTTACCCCAGCCTGGAAGCGGCCATTGACAAAACCAGCGCCATCCGCCAGATAGGGCCGGGAAAATTAATTTACATCACCTACACCCGTGCGGAAGAAACCCAACGCGGAGTCTATTTTCATCTTCCCTCTGGCGAGTGGATGCCGGGCGCCGGGACACGCGTTTCTGTGCCAATTTTTCAGGGGTTTGAGTTTCACACGACACCGCGCAACGCTTTTGGCTGGGTACTGGACGAAGCCAAAGTACGTCTTTACCCAGATTTTGGCGGCGAAAATCCGATTATGCAGACGCTCTCACGGTATAACGTCGTGCAAATTTACAAGATAATGCAGGTGGAAGGCACAGAATGGTTACTGATTGGTCCCAATCAGTGGGTGGAAGGCCGCCAGGTGGGGGTTGTCTCCCCTAACACCACGCCGCCTGCAGGCGTCAGCAGTGACCGCTGGATTGACGTGAATCTGGTTGAGCAGACTATGGCGGTTTACGACCATCACCACATGGTCTATGCCACGCTGATTGCCAGCGGGCTTGACCCATTTTTTACGCGCCCGGGAACTTTTCAAATTTACAAGAAAAAAGAAAGTGAACACATGACCGGCGCTTTCGAGGCCGACCGCTTGGATTATTACGATCTGGAAGATGTGCCTTACACCATGTATTTCGACAAGGCGCGCGCCATCCACGGCGCGTACTGGCGAGCAATGTTTGGTTACCCACAGTCGCATGGGTGCGTCAATATGTCGGTGGGCGATTCGGCCTGGCTGTTCCAGTGGGCGCACGAAGGTGATTGGGTATACGTGCATGACCCCAGCGGCGCAACACCGACTGACCCGGCTTTCTACGGCGACGGTGGGGCGTAGAGATTTAAGTGTGGTACACCTACTACGCAAGCGCCTGAATAATTTTTTCGGCGGCGTGACCATCGCCATAGGGATTGGCAACGTGAGCCATTTTGGCGTGTTCGGTGGGAGAATCCAGCAGAAGAAGCGCAGTCTCTTCGATTTTCTGCGCGTCTGATCCGACCAGGCGTACCGTTCCAGCCTGCACACCTTCGGGGCGTTCGGTGACTTCGCGCAAGACGAGGACGGGAACTCCGAGGCCGGGGGCTTCTTCCTGCAATCCGCCCGAATCGGTTAGAACAAGATGAGCGCGTTTTAGCACATTAACCAGCGGCAGATAGTCAAGTGGGGCAATCAGGTGGATGTTGGGTTGACCAGAGAGCAGGCGATAGGCAGGTTCCTGCACGTTGGGGTTGAGATGCACCGGATAGATAAAATGCGTCTGGCCGCCGCGACGTTTTGCCAGGGAGAGAATGGCGTGGAAAATTGATTCTAGCGGCGCGCCGAAGTTTTCACGGCGGTGAGCGGTGACGAGGACGACTTGCTCCCCGGCGGCTTCGATGGCGGGTAAATCCAGCCCCAGCGGAAGCAGGCTGGCGGTGTCGAAGGGCTGGCGCGCCGCCCAGTGCAGCGCATCTATGACGGTGTTGCCGGTGACAAGAATATTTTCGGTGGCGACAGATTCGCGCAACAGGTTCTGACGCGCCCATTCGGTGGGAGCAAAATGCAGGTCGGCCATTACCCCGGCCAGGCGGCGATTGATTTCTTCGGGGAAGGGCGCAAATTTATCGCCGGTGCGCAAGCCCGCTTCGATGTGCCCAAAGGAAATTTTGTGGTAATACGCCATCAGTGCGGCGGCCATCACGGTGGTTGTATCTCCCTGCGCGAGAATCCAATCAGGGCGGGTATCGCGCAGAATAGGGTCAAGACCTTCAAGCGCAGCGGCGGTGAGTTGGGGCAGGCCCTGATTGGGGCGCATCAAGTTCAGGTCGTAATCGGGCGTGATTTGAAAGAGTTCCAGCACTTGATCGAGCATTTGGCGATGCTGGGCAGTGACGCAGACGACGGACTGAAAACGCGAGTCAGCCTTAAGCAGGCGGATGACGGGAGCTATTTTGATGGCTTCAGGGCGGGTACCGAAAATGGAGAGAATTTTCTTAATGTGAGGCATGGGGTTTTAGGTTGTGGTTTCAGGCTTTATGGTTACGTTGAAGCAGTTTGTTACGCCCGCCATGAGGTACAGTGTGCACTACCTGACCCGAATGTAAATACGTTTATTGATAGCGCCCTTCGATTTGTAATCTGCCACGCTGATTTTGCCGACTTCGGCAGTATTCTGAACATGCGTGCCGCCATCGGCCTGTAAATCCAGTCCGACAATTTCCACCGTGCGGATTTCGGCGATGCCTTCGGGAAGCAGGTTGATTTTGGTGCGAATCAGGTCGGGGATTTGGAAGGCTTGTTCACGCGGCAGGATGTTGACACGCACCTGGCGCGCGGCGACCACTTCGCGGTTAATGGCGGCTTCAATTTCGGCCACCAGTTCGGCGCGCAGGTTGGCAAATTCAAAATCCATACGGCCTTCCAATGGCTCCATATTGCCGCCAGTGACCTGCGCCCCGTAATCGCGGAAGACGCATCCGCAGAGAATGTGCATGGCGGTGTGCGTCCGCATCAGCGCGTGACGGCGCTGCCAGTCGATCGTCCCGCTGACGGGAGCGCCGACCGCCGGCAACGGTGACTCGCCGCCGAGGAAGTGCAGCACATCGCCGCCCTGTTTTTTGACCTGCGTCACCGGAAAAACAACGTCGCTGACGGTTAATTCACCAAAATCGCAGGGCTGGCCGCCCCCGCCCGGATAAAACGCCGACCGGTCGAGAATCACCGCGCGGGCGGCTTCGTCCACCGCCGTCACAACCGCGTCAAATTGTTTCAAATAAGCGTCGGTCTGGTAGAGCAGTGCAGTCATAGCAAAACCTTCTTTCGCTTGCCGCCATTCTCATGATAGACGGGTTTGGTTTTGACCGTCCACTGAATGCCGCGTTTGGTCAATTCATCCATAATGCGGGCGGCGGAGACGGTTTCCATGCGGTGCGCGCCGGGGCCAACTTCGCCGCGCGCCTGAAAGCCCATCATCAGGGCGCAGTGCCAGCCGGTGAGGCGTTCCATGCTGGTAAAACCAGTTTCCGGGTCGTAGCGATCCACCAGGTCGAGAGTCACGCGCAGGTCGCGCTCACCTTTGCGGCCATAAGCCACCGCGCGCATGACGCAAATATCTTCCACCTTTTCGGCGGTGATTTTTCCTTGCAGCAGTTTGTGGTAAAAGTTGCGCGGCACAATGCTGACCCCGTCCAGGTCCACGGCTTCTTCCGAGAAAAGCCCCAGGCGTTTGTAGGCTTCAAAGGTCTGGAAATGCCCCGGGTAGCGCAAAACCTTGTTTTCGTAGGTTTTTAATTTCCCCAAATGCGTATCGGCGCTGGTGGACATACTGCCCGAAATGACAAAGGCTTCCAATTCGCCCAGCGCGGGGATGTAGATATTTTCCAACTCCGTGAAGGAGGGCACCAGCGTTAATTTTCCGTCGCGAATGAAGGTCGCTTCGTGGTCGTATTCATTGGTCAGGCCGTTGAGATGAAACGTGCACAGATAACTCCAGGGCGGGGTTGGCTTTTGGGGCAGGCCCGCGTCGTAGAGATAGACTTCACGCGGGTCGTCCAACTGTTCCATGACGTACACGCCCATATTGTTGATTAGTCCCGGCCCCATACCGCAGTCGGGCAACAGGCTGACACCGGCGGCTTTGGCAGCCTCGTCCAAATCGAGCTGCTGCCAGACCACGTCGGTATTGCCGCCCATGTCGCACAGGCTGACTGCGGCGGCAATGCAGGCCCGGCTGATGGCGAGGTTGTGGTAGTAAGTGACCGCGCTCAGGGCCACGTCGGCGCCTTGTAAAACGGCGGCCAGCCCCGCTGGGTCGGAGGCGTCCAGAAAAACGCCCTGCGCCACCTCGCGCCCAATCAGGCGGTTAATTCTTGCGGCGGAGGCTTTCGCCTTTTCCTTTTCCATATCCCCCAAAAGAATGCTTTCGGCCTCGCCAAAGCGGGCCAGGTCGTAGGCTGCGGCAGTTCCCTGCCGCCCCGCACCGATGATAACGTAGCGATAAGTCATAATGGTTCCTCCGTGGCAAGTGTACATGAGAAAAGCGGCGCGGGCAAGTTGCAGTTTCAGTTGGAGAAAAATTGGCTATACTTAAGCCATGGAAAAAGCCGAGACCGAAGCGTGGATTATTGAACAACTGGCAAAAAACGCGCCCGAAAGCGACATCGTACTGCGCCTGACGCAAAAAGCCGGTCTCTACTGGCCCGACGCCGAAGCGCTGGTGCGCGAAGTGGCCGCCCGCAACGCTGTAAAAATTGAGCGCAAACAAATGCCGCTGCTGGTGACTCTGGCGCTGCTCATCTTCTCCAGCGGCATTGGGCTGATTGTGTATGGCATGAGCCCGTTTCTGATGATGTTTACCGGCGAGCGCGCCATGCCGCTCAATGGCGCTACGCTGATGATGGCGCTGTTCCAGCTCGGAGCACAATTCTTCTGGCCGACAATTACCGGCGCAGGCATGGTTTTTGGCAGCCTGATTGGGATGCGGCGCGTCTGGTCAAATTTTTTAAACGATTTATAACCGGAAAATTTTTGGTCAGGAAAGCGGTGCCGCAATAATTTCTCGTCAATCTTCACCCCATCATGGCTGGGTGGGCTAACGATTTCTTCGTTCCCTGCTTGCCCACCAGCCCCAGCCGCCAAGACCGCCCAGTGTTTGACCAAGCAAAATGGCCTGTAAAAAGGCGGGCAGGCCGCGTCCGTTTAGCCAGGTTTCTGCGCCGGGAAAATCTAAAATGAGGTAATTGTAGGCCAATAGGCCGCCAATGAAAACCAACAGCCCAAGGCGAATGCCCCAGCGCGGCGAAAGAATCTGCGCGAAGGCCCAGCCTGCCAGAATTGCTCCGGCCAGCAGCATTAAAGTCAGGGCAAACCAGCCGGTTAGAGATGGGTAGCCGGCATTGCTGACGAGGGCGTTGATGGTGGCTTGCGGCGTGGGCGTAACTATCGCGGTGGGTGATGGAATCTCGGTTTGCGCTGGGGTAGGGGTGACGATGACAATGGTAGAACCTTCGTTGGTGACATCCAACCGAATGACATCTGAAACGTTGGCAGGTTCACTGCTGGCGCGGATTTCCAGGCCGCCAGGCTCGGTCAGCCGAAAGGTGGCGCGCGCCACGCCCTGAACGGTGACGGCTTCGATGGGTTGTACCAGGCCGCTTTCGCCCTGAGAAAGGGTGAAGCGCACCACGGTTCCATCGGGAACGGTGTGGTTGTTGTGGTCAAGAATGACGCCGGTGCGGACAGCCAGGCTATCGCCAACGCTGGTGGTGGGCTGGGGCGTGGGTTCGAGCGTCTTGTCATTGGGTAAACTTACGGTGGGCAGGTCGAGCGCCAGCGAGATGACTTGCTTTGCGCTGGGTGACGTGGCGGTAATCAGGTCGTAACCGGTGCCTGGAATGGAAACGGGCGGTGCGCCTACCGGGCTGACTTCCTGAAAAAGCAGGCGGGCGGCAAAATCAACGAAGGGCGCAGAAGCGCTGTACATGCCGTAGTAGGCGGTGAGGTTGGCAATGTCGGTGGCATCAAGCGTATAGGGGGCGCCGAAAGAGAAAAGCACGATACGTTTGTTGAGCAGCAGGTTCTGTTTTTCGTTGAGAAAGCGGCGCAGGGTTTGGGCTTGCGGGTGGCCTGCGTTTAAATCGATGGCCGAAATAACAACCCAATCGGCTCGGCTCAGGCTGTTGAGTAGGTCGGGGGTAGTGAGCAGGTCGTCGAGAAAAAGTGTCAGGTCGTCAAAGGAAAAGGAAGAGAGATGGCTGGCGAGTACCAACCTGCCGGCATTGGGACCATACAACCCCAAAACCGCCTTTTGCAGGGCGTCGCCGTTTAGCGTCGTTTGTTTATCGCAGGCGAGGCATTGTTGCACCTGACGGGTGTCGGTGAGAAAAAGAATGTTTTCGCTTGTGATGGGCGGGTCTGGCAAGACGGTTGCCAGGTCGGCCTGGGTCGGGCTGATGAGTGTGGCAGATTGGCGCGCAATTGAAAAGACAACTTCGCTGTTGTCTGGCGCAGGAACGGCGGCAGGCGTTACGGCCTGGAGTGAGAATGTAGGGTAGAGCCGGTATTTGAGCGTCAGAATGCGCAAAACAGATTCGTCTACGCGGGCGGCAAAGGCCGGGTCTTCGTTGTATTTTTGGGTGAAGTATTCCAGCGTTCGTAAAATGCTATTGTAAATATCGGGCGCGTCGCTGGAGAGCAGGTTGCCAGTGTAGAGCAGGTCGTTGCCTGCCAGAAAGGCGTCGCGCGCCACTAATCGCGCCGAGAAATTTTTGCTGCCGGGGTCGTAAAAGCGTTTGACGGCGGTGGTTCCCAAGTCATCGCTGACCATTAGCCCGCCATTTTGTCGCCAGGTAGTTAGTTCGGACAGCCCTAAAATCAGCCCCAGGGCCTGCTGGTCGAAACTGACCGGGCGGGTGGTGGCGCGGATGTTGCCCTGAAAGCCCTGATAGCGGATGTGTGAGACGAGCAGCCCATCGGCGCTGGCATCCGTTGATTTTGCGTTGCCGGTGACGGCGAAGAAAGGCGCCAGTTCGACTTGCTTTAACTCTTCGAGCGAGCGCCGCACGGTGGAAATTTCCTGTTCAGATGGGCGGTCTGCCCCGCCGCTGCCGGGGAAATGTTTGGCAATGACTGCCATGCGGTTTTCACTGCCGCTATGCAGGCCGCGCAGAGTGGCGCTTGCCATCTGGCTGACCCAGTAGGGATCGCCGCCGAAGACGCGCGTCCCCAGGTCGGCGCTGAGGGCTGGGTTGGGGTTGGCGAGTACATCCAGCGAAAGGCCCAGGTACAAATTGATGCCCAACGCAGAAAGTTCACGCCCCATCACCTGCCCGGCTTGTTCGGCCAGCGCAGGATTCCAGGTTGCGCCAATTGCCATTTGCCCGGGAATGGGCGTCAGACTGCTGAGAATTTGGTCGTTGGGAAACCCGCCGCCTTCCTGCGAAAGCCCAATCAGCAGGGGAATGTAGGTGTGCGGCGTTTCGGGTGAAGCCGGCGCAAACGCGGCGTTCCACTCAGCCTGTTGCAGGGATGTAATCAACTGCGTGGCGGCTTCAACAACGTTCGGGTCGGTGTGAAAATTATCGTTGGCGGCGGTCAAAACGACGCCGCCAACATGATGATTAACAATCAGGTCATAGATGGATGCTGTGGCTGAAGTATCAACCCCCTGAAACGTGACCAGAAACAACTGACCGACGCGCTCTTTGGGGGTCAGCCGGGCGAGAAGTTGTTGCGCTTGTGCGCCAGGATCAATTCCTTGCGCCTGCGCCTGGAAAGTCGGCGCGGAAATTGGAATGAGCAACGCCAGTAAAATAATACAGCGAAAGACGACATTGAAAATGTGTTTCACAGGTTTTTTAACGCGTCGCGGGCGATGAGCGGATTGTCGGTAAAAATGCCATCCACGCCCATTTTCCATAGGCGGCGCAGCGTTTCCGGTTCATTGACCGTCCAAACATGCACACGCCGGCTTTTTTGGTGCGATTTTTGCACCGTTTCGGGGCGCACATCGCCATCGAAAGGGTGGTCAGCTTGCAGGGTCAGTAAATCTCCCCAAGCGCGCTGCCACCAGCCGGCGACGCCGGGCAAGGCCAACTGTCCGCGCGGCACGTCGGGAGTCAGCGCTGCGGCGCGCATCAGGTTATGCGGAAAAAATGACGAGTACATGACCGATTCTTGCAGGCTATATTTTTTGACCAGTTGCGCCACGCCGGGGACAAGATTATCGAGGCCGGTGGCGTAATTGGTTAATTCGATGTTCATGAAGATTTTACCGCCCAGCGCCTGAAAAACTTCTTCGAGCGTGGGGATTGTCTCGCCCCGGAAGGAGTCTCCAAACCACGCCCCGGCATCAATCTGTTTCAGTTGTGCGAGTGTGTGCTGGCTGAGAGTGCCTGCGCCGGTGGTGGTGCGCTCCAGCGTCGGGTCGTGATGGATGACGACGACTCCATCGGCGCTGAGTTTGACATCGAATTCGATGGCGGGCGCGCCCTGCTCAAGCGCCAGTTTAAAGGAGGCCAGCGTGTTCTCCGGGGCGTGCGCTGAAGCGCCGCGGTGGGCAAAGAAGTAGGGCGGAGTTAGTTGGGCAAACATGCCGGGTTACAATTCTACAAAGTAAGATTTGGCGGCGCGGTCAATTAATTCGCGGTTCATTTCGGGTTCGATGTTGTTGTAGCGGGCAATGTCAATGATTTGGTCGCACAAGTCGCGCGGGTGTGAAGCGCGCAGTTTGCGGTTGCGTTTGATGTACCATTCCTGCAGCAAGTAGGCCAGCGCCTGGTCGTTATATTTTACGTTTTTGCTCTGCGCCACGCGCCGGAAAATTTCACGGTATTCTTCAAAGGTTGGGTCGCCAATTTCAATTTTATGGCGCAGACGGCGCAAAAAGGCCTCGTCCACCAAATCTTTGGGCGGCAGGTTGGTGGAAAAAACCACCAGCGTATCGAAAGGCACTTCCAGCTTGCGACCGGTGTGCAGGGTCAAAAAATCCACCCGGTTTTCGAGCGGCACAATCCAGCGGTTGAGCAGGTCGCGCGGGCGCACTTGCTGACGGCCAAAGTCATCAATCAACAAAATACCGCCGTTGGCCTTGACCTGAAAAGGCGCTTCGTAATATTTGTGTACATCGTTGAAAACCAAATCCAGCCCGGCCAGAGTCAGTTCGCCGCCGACCACGATGAAGGGACGTTTGATGTAAACCCAGCGAGGGTCGCGTCTCGAGCCGGAACGCAGCGAGCCGGTGCCAGACGCGGTGGCGTCTTCATCCGGCGCGCGCTGGTGATTGACGCTGTCGTAAAGCTTGATGACCTGCCCATCCACATACAGCGCAAAGGGGATAAACATATTTTGTTGCAGAATAAGGCTGCCAAAAGCGCGGGCGACGCTGGTTTTGCCGTTGCCGGGCGGCCCGTAGAGAAAAATGGACGTGCCAGAGTTAAGCGCCGGGCCGAGCCGCTCGAAGGTGGTGCTGGAAAGTACCAATTGCGAGAGCAGGCGGCGCATTACGCTGACGGTAACCGGGGTGCGCTGACGGCTTTGACGGCGAATGGCCTGATTGTAGACTTCAATCGGCACCGGGGCCGGCCCGGCGTACTGACTGCGCTCCAGCGCCTCGCGGGCGTGTTCGACACCCAGACCGGTGATGGCGTATTGGTACGAGCCTTCGCCCAGCCCCATTGAAGATGATTTGACTTCCACCAGCTTTTCACGCTTGAGGGCTTCCAAAATCAGATCAGTGACGCCTGCAAATGGCAGGGCAATTTCCTCGGCTACTTTGAAACCAGAAAGATAGCCCTGAAAATAGAGAATTTTGAGCGCCAGGTCTTGTAACCAAAGGGGGGAAAGGCCAGTATCGTCCAGTTTTGTGAGCGGAGGCGGCAAAAAAGCGGGGCCGGATGCACTGGATGGGACGGATGGGCGTGAGGGAAAGGTCATGTTTTCCTGCCTTTTAATAAAAATGAAAGATGAAACAAAGCCCTGAAATTATAGCACGGCCATCATGGTCGGCTGGTTTACAAATGAGCAATTGGCGGGCTACAAATTTCCTGCGCTTGCTTTAGCGGTGGCCGCCGAGCGGGTATGCACATCCATTTTTGAAAAAATGGCCTTCAAGTGTCGTTTGACGGTGTTGGGCGTGATGACCAGTTTTTCTGCAATTTCCTTATTGGTCAGTCCCTGCGCCAACAGGTTGAACACTTCGCTTTCGCGCCCGGTGAGCGTGTTGATCTTGTTGTCAGAAGTCTGTGCGCCGCGTGTTTCTTCTACGATGCGGCGAAACGTGGCACGGTTGAAAGTCTGTTTTTCGAGGTAGGCAAAAATGGAATATTTGGAATAAATAGCCTGAATTTCTTCGGCGTTGGCGATGCCGCTGACCACAATCGTTGGAATGCCGGCGGTGTAGTTGCTGGCAAGCAGAGGGTAGCTCTGCGGTTCCGGGCTGGCGGATATTTTTTCTGGATGACTGTTGAGTTTTCCTTGCAGTGACAGGTCAATCACTGCCAGTGAGAATTTTTCACGGCGCAGGGCGGCCAGCGCCTCGCCAAAGCTAGCGCAGGCGCGCACGGCAAACTCGGCTTCCCCCAGCAATTCTTCCAGAATGCTGCGCCAGCCCGCGTCGTCTTCTACAACCAGGGCGCGCTTCAGCGCTTTTGTGGCAGATACTTGATTCTTGCGCGCGCTGGCCGCTGTCAGACGTGGCGGGCTGGCGAGAATGTGGTGGATGGTTTCGCGGAACCGTTGACGCTGAAAGCTTTCTTTGCGCAGGAAGGTTACTGCGCCGTAATCGGTCAGGGCGGCGACGGCCACTTCGACGGTGGCAAAGCCTGTCAGCAGGATGGCCTGGCAATTGGGGTCAAGCTGGTGCACCGCCTCGAGCGCGCGCAGGCCGTCGGTGTTGTTGTGGTCGTTGGGCGCGAGCGAAAGGTCAATTACGGCCAGCCGGTGCGGCTGCGCTCTCAGGCTGATGATGGCATTTTCCAGCGTGGCGGTAGTTTCCACGGTCAGACCGCAATCGGTGAGCAACTCACTCAAAATCTGTTGCCACGAAGCGTCATCATCTACCACCAGGGCGCGGAGGATGATGTTGGTCATGGTTGTCGCTGCGCTTCTGGCAGGCGCAGATAAAAGGTGCTCCCTTGTTTACCGTTGCTTTCCACGATGACCGAGCCGCCCAGGCGCGTCATCAGCGTTTTTACCCACCACAGGCCAAATCCCAACTTGCCGGGGCGCGCGCCGTTTCGTCCCGAAAAATCGAGTTCAAAAATCTGGTCATGCAGCGCGGGCGAAATGCCGGGGCCGCTATCACGGACACTGATTTTTACCCAGCCGGGCTCGGCTGCGCCAGAGATGACGATGACGCCGTTGTTGTTCATTGCGTCAAGCGCATTTTCAATCAGGTTTTTGAAGACAAGCTGCAGGCTTTGCTCGCCTGCCAGTACAGCGGGCAATGTTTCCAACCCGCTGATTTTAATTTTCGTTTCGACGGGCAGCGCTATCGCGCGGATGGCAACGGTGACGCAGGCCGCTACGTTGACTTGTTCCAGGCGAATGGGGCGCAAGTGCGAGAGATTTTCCTGCACGATTTGCATGGCGGCCATGGCGCTGAACTCGATTTCAGCCAGGTTGCGTGTCAGATAGGGGTCGTTTTCCAGCAGGGCGTGGTATTTTTCTTGAATGGCTTGCACCCGCACTGGAATGGTGCCGACCTTGTTATTCATATTGTGCAATAAATTTGCCGAAATATCTCCTACCGCCGCAAAGGTTTCAGCCATCCAATGCTGTTGTTGTGAGGCGCGCAGGGCCACTTGCCGTGCTTCGTTCTGCACTGCCAGCGCGGCATAATTTGCCAGGCAGGTTAGCACTTTTTCATCCCATTCCGATTCCGCGAAGCGTCCGGCGCTTTCATCGGCGCTGAAGACGCTGAATGCGCCCAGCGCCTGGCCGTCTTCACCGCGTAACAAGGGAACGACCAGCGCTGGAATTTGTTTGAGCGGCCTTGCATTTTTATGAAGTTTTGGCGTGGGCGCCGGATTGACGCTATCGGCGGTGATGGTTTTTTTTAGCAGGATGGCTTGTTCGGCCAGAGCGGATAAAAATGCCAGCCTGTCAGTGTGACGGGTGTCACCGGCTGCGGCGGCCAGCGTCAGAGTGTTGGTCTCCGTCAGCAGCCAGATGGCGCTGGATGGCGCGTTGAGTAAATCGCTGGCAACTGCGCTGAGATGGATGAGAACTTGCTGGCAGGGTTGTGCCAGCAGGCGTTGCGCCACATCCTGTAAAGCATCCAGCAGACGGATTTCTTGAATGGCGGTAATGGCGTGTGTTGCCAGCGATTGCAGCATGTGGCTGTCATCTTCACTGAAACCGCCCAGCGTTGGGCTTTCCAGGTTGAGAACACCCTCCAGCCTGCCGCTGGCGTTGATGAGCGGGACGGCCAATTCTGAGAGCATTTCCAGACGCACATCCAGCGGGTAGTAGATTTTCGACCAGGGTTCCTGACGCAAATCGGCAATCAGCAAGGGCTGGCGGCTGCGCGCCACGTAGGCCATGATGCTGTTGCCTGCCAGGGGTAGTTTTTCCACCAGCGGGCGGTTGGGGTACTGTCCGCTGACCGCGCGCGTGACCAGATATTGGCCGCTTTTATCTAGCAGCCGAAAAATGCCATACTGCGCGTTGGTCATTTCAAGCGCCAGCCGCAGGATGGCCTCCAGCGTCTCCTCCAGCCGCAAGCGTGAAGAGATCAGCAATCCCGCGCGGCGCAGACGAGTGAGCTCATCCTCTTTGTGCGCCAGGTCGCGCTGAATTTGTGCCAGGTGGCGGGCGTGGTAAATTGCCATGGCCGCCTGGTTGACGAAATTATCCAGCAACAGTTCTTCTAGTGGGCTAAATTTGCGCTCCTCGTGCAGATAAATATACAAAACGCCAACAACTTGTTCGGTGACAATCAGCGGGAAACAGGCTACGGCCTTCACGCCCAGCGCGACATGGTGCGGATGAATGTCTACATCCGATTCTTGATAGGAAAGGATGCGTTTTCTGCGCTGGATGGCGCGCGCTCCGATTCCGCCTGGGCGCGGGGCGTCGTTTGGGGCGCTTTCGCGCGGGCGGCGGGCGGCCTGCGCTGGTTCGGCAGAGACGCGTGAACTGGTTTCAGGGGAGCCGGTGATCTGGTCGCAGGTATAAATTACAGCGGAAGAACCCGGCACGACGCGTATGGCGCTTTTGGCGACCAGCCGCAAACTGGAGTTAATATCGCCGACCCCGCTGGAGCCAATGTGATTGATGGCATTGCTGATGTGGTTCAGGCTCGCCAACGCTTCCAACAGGCGCGGGTCGGTGGTGGAAACAGGTTTTATTTTCATATTTTGCCTGATTGTAATATGACTCTGCTGCAAAAACTTGTGAAACACGAAGGTCTTGAAGGAACACAAAGGAAAACCTTTTCATCTTTTAACCTTCGTGTACTTTGTGCCCTTTGTGGTTAAGAGCCTTTTTGCAGTGAAGTCTAATATGGGTCGGGTAGAATGGTGTCGAAATGAAAAATTTCTGCGGTAAACTTGCTTCGATTTTTCAAGGAGATTATTATGCGCACACGATTACTATCCATTTTGGCTGGTTTGATGGGCTTGCTTCTGATAATTTATTTTTACCCAGTACCGCATCCGCCGTTTGAGCAGATTTATCAGCAGGTGGAGCCGCAGACCGTTCAGGCGTTGCTTCAGTTTCGTCAATCGCATCCCATAAAAAGTATTCAATCACACGGAAAAAATTGGGAATATTTTGTCAGCGGGCAAGGCGAAAACACCATCGTTTTCTTGCATGGCATGACCGGCTCAGCAGATATCTGGTGGCGGGTGATTTCTGCGCTGGAGACGAAATACCGCATTGTAGCCGTGACTTATCCGGCGGCGGATTCGCTGTCTGATATGCAGTCCGGCTTGCTGGCAATTCTCGATGCGGAGGGTGTGCAGCAATTCAACCTGGTTGGTACCTCGCTGGGAGGTTACTTTGCGCAATATCTGACTGCCCAAATGCCTGAACGTATTGAGCACGCCGTTTTTGCCAACACGTTTCCACCCAATGATTTAATTGCTGAAAATAACAAAACCATTGGCGCGGTCTTGCCATTCTTGCCCGAATGGCTGGTGATGAGTGTCTTTCGTGACAGCTTTTCCACCAGTATTTACCCTGCTTCGGGCGACGACGAATTGACGCTTGCCATGCTTAACGAAATTGGCTATGGCCGTGTGAGTAAGGCTCAAGTTGTTGCCCGCTATCGTTGTGTGATTGAGAAATTTTCTGCTGTGCCGCCGGTTATGCCGGTGATGCTTTTCGAAACATCAAATGACCCCCTGGTAGAAGCAGTCTTGCGTGAGCAGCTCAAGATGACTTACCCCAATGCAGAAGTGCATACGCTGGGCACTGTGGGCCATTTTCCTTACATCAATCATCCTGATGTTTACGTCAGCTTATTGAGTAGCTTCTTCGAGAAATGACCTTTGCGCAGAACAAGAAACGCTCCCCGTTTGGGGAGCGTTTCTTGTTCTGCATGTTGCTTGCCCTGATGTTTTCGGGTGACTGAGCGTGTTACGCGCTAGTACCGGAACTTTCCGATTTTGTAGGGTAAAAACGGCTGAATTGCGCCGTTTTTACCCTACATCTTGATAAAGTTCCGGCGCTAGCAGTCGAAGTACAGCGTAAATTCGTAGGGGGTTGGCCGCATCCGAATCGGGTCAAGCTCATTTTTGCGTTTATATTCGATGTAGGCTTCGAGCAAGTCCGGGGTGAAAACATCACCTTTGAGTAAGAATTCGTGGTCGGCTTCGAGCGCATTGAGGACGTCAGCCAGTGAGCCGGGAACCTGTTTGATGAGCTTGGCTTCCTCAGCGGGCAGTTCATACAAATCTTTATCGTGCGGTTCGCCCGGGTCAATCCGATTTTGAATGCCGTCAAGCCCGGCCATCAATATCGCCGCAAAACACAGGTACGGATTGCTGGAAGCGTCGGGCGCGCGAAATTCGACGCGCTTGGCCTTGACGCTTTTCGTGACCGGAATGCGGCAAATGGCTGAACGATTGCGCTGTGAATAGGCCAAGTTCACTGGCGCCTCGTAGCCTGGCACCAGTCGCCGGAAGGAATTGGTGGTTGGCGAAGTCAACGCCAGCAGGGCGGGCGCGTGTTTGAGAATGCCGCCGATGTAGTATTTGGCCGTATCCGATAGCCCGGCGTAGCCGGCAGCGTCGTAGAAGACGTTGGTGCCCGCTTTCCACAGTGATGAATGGACGTGCATGCCCGATCCATTATCGCCGAAGAGCGGCTTGGGCATAAAGGTCACGGTTTTCCCATTTTGGCGGGCGACATTTTTGGCGATGTATTTGTAGAGCAATAAATTATCTGCCATGCGTGTTAGCGTGGTGAAACGCATGCCCAACTCCACCTGCCCGGCGCTGGCAACTTCATGGTGGTGAATTTCCATTTCCACCCCGGCCTCTTCGAGCGCCATTACGATTTTCGAGCGCACGTCCTGCAGCGTATCCGTGGGCGGCACGGGGAAGTAACCGCGTTTGGGCGAAATCTGCCCGCCGAAATTCTGTTTATCGGCGCGTCCGCTATTCCACCAGCCTTCTTCACTGTCAATGTAATAAAAAGATTCGTAGGTGTTATTTGAATAGCGAATGTTATCGAAAATGAAAAATTCGGCTTCCGGCCCCATAAACACAGTATCAGCGATGCCAGTTTTCTTCAGGTAGGCTTCTGCTTTGCGGGCGACATAGCGCGGGTCGCGGGCATACGGTTGCAGTGTAATCGGGTCGAGTACGTCACAAGTGATGACCAGTGTTGGAATGTTGGCAACCGGGTCAACAAAGGCTGTTTCCGGGTCGGGCATCAGCAACATATCTGATTCGTGAATTTCCTGAAAGCCGCGAATGGACGAGCCGTCAAATGGAATTCCATCGGCAAAGAAATCATCGTCAAAGCGATGTACCGGAATGGTAAAGTGCTGCCATTGTCCCGGCAGGTCGGTGAAACGAATATCCACCATTTTTACATTTTTTGCCAGTGCGAGTGCTTCTTTTGCGGTTTTAGCCATCGTTATTCTCCTTAGGTTGTTTTTTTGTAATTGTTCAGGTGAACGACTTTTTGCTTGCGCCGCGCGCCTGAACGGTTACGAGAACCATTATTTTTGACGGGCGGATTATACGGAGTTTTGCATTGGCTCGTCTAGTACCCAAATGGAGCATATTTTGAACACCAGAGTTGACCAGTTATAATTCGTCTATGCAATTCACCGACCTATCTGTTTTCAGTGACCCCCTTGCCGCATCCATCGGATTAAATCGTCTGGCTGAACGTTGTCCGAAGGGCGTTGAAAGCATTTTTACGCCTTTGCAGGCGGCTCTTTGCGCCGCCGCTGCCCCGAATCGTTCTCTGATTAATTTTGAACGCTTTGCCGAAAACTATGGCCCCGATTTGTTCCCTGTTCTGTGCGCCAATCCGCGCGTCATCGAAATTCTAGTTACGCTTTTCTCTACCAGCCAGTTCCTGACCGAAATTTTACTGCGCAGCCCCCAAGCGCTTGCCATTTTGCTTGACCGCCAGGTTTTGACACAGCGAAAAACCATTGAGCAATTTCAGTCAGAATCGGAAGCGTTCGCGTCATCCAACCCGTTGAGCGCCCTTCATCGCTACCAGCACGCAGAACTGCTCCGCATTGGCGCTTGTGATTTTCTCGGCCTGTATGACCTTTCCGCTGTTGTTTCGCAGCTTTCGCGTTTGGCGGTAGGGCTTATTCGCGCCAGCTTGCGCCGCGCCGCGCGTCAGACCGGCATTTCGCCAGATGGCTTTGTCGTCCTTGCCATGGGAAAACTTGGCGGGCGTGAACTCAATTACAGCTCTGATATTGATTTGCTCTTCCTCGCCAGAGATGATTTGACGAATTACCTGCCCCTGGCGCAAAGGCTGATTGAACTCCTTTCTGCCGCCACCGCTGAAGGTTTTCTCTATCGTGTAGACATGCGCTTGCGCCCCTGGGGCAAAGATGGCCCGCTGGTTCCCACCCTTTTGGGTTATATGCGGTATCTTGAGAAAAATGCCCGCCTGTGGGAAAAACAATCTCTGCTCAAAATTCGCCCCATTGCGGGGGACCTGGCTTTGGGGGAGCGTCTGCGCGAGTTGATTCAACCGCATCTTTTCAATACTCCTGCCGAAGAATTGCGCGCGGGCGTGTTTGCCATGAAAAATCGCACCGAAAAATTTCTCAAAGACAAGGGGCGCGAATGGGGTGAAGTTAAATTGGGCGTTGGTTCGATCCGTGATGTCGAATTTGTCGTCCAATATCTGCAACTGGCAAACGTCAGCCGTTACCCACAAATTCGCACCCGCGCTACGCTGAAGGGTTTGCGCCTGCTTCGCGCCGCCGGGCTGCTCACCATCGTCGAAACGCGCATTCTCACCGATGGGTACATTTTTCTCCGCACCATCGAACATCACCTGCAGATGATGGAATATCGCCAGACCGATACCCTGCCAACCGAACCTGCCGCGATTGCTTTTTTGGCGCGCCGCCTCGGATTTGATTCTGGCGAAAAATTCATTGAGCGCTACCAGGAACATTGCCACGCCATCCGCGCCATTTATTTGCGCCAGATGGGCACTGAATCCGTCTCTGATGAGCCGTCGCCCGTCGTTGCCCGTCACCTTGCTCGCATGGACGTCTCCTATGCTGAAACTTTTTCGCTGCAAGAAATTCAACGTCATGCCGGGTTGGCCCAAAAATTGACTGAAAAAATTCCGGCAGTGGTTGAAGCGCTGGCTGTGGCAGCCGATACCTGGCGCGTCACCATCGTGGGCTATGACTACCCCGGCGAACTCTCCATTCTCTGCGGCCTGTTTTTTGTCTACGGATTTGATATTTTGGCTGGCGACGTTTTTACCTATGAACCCGCTGATTCCGCGCACCTCGCCGACATGCGCCAAAAAATTGTAGATATTTTCACCGTTAAATCGGTTTTTTTTGAACCTCCCGGCGCGGCGCTGTGGCAAACCTACACGGATGATCTATTTGCGCTTCTTGGCCTTTTCCGCGCCGGGCAGCGCCGTGAGGCTCGTGGGCAGCTTGCCCGACGGGTGGGCGCCGCTTTTCAATCTGTTCCCGGCAAGATAGCCCCACTCTATCCCATAGACATCGAAATAGACAACCACGCCTCCGAGCGCTACACCGTTTTACGCATTGATGCTCCCGACACCATTGGTTTTCTGTATGAATTTACCAATGCCCTGGCCATGACGCGCACCAATATCGTTCGCGTCATGGTTAGCTCTGCTGGCAATCGTGTTCACGATGTTCTCTACGTCACCAACGCCGACGGAAACAAAATTGTAGATACTCAAAAGCAACGCGAATTGCGCGCCGCCGTCGTGCTTATCAAACACTTTACCCACCTCCTGCCCAATTCACCCAATCCCGAAGCCGCCCTGCTCCACTTCCGTGAATTTCTCGCGCAACTGTTTCAGCGCCCCAACTGGCCGGATGAACTTGCCTCCATCGAACGCTCTGACGTTTTACGCGCTTTGGCGAGAGTGCTTGGCGTGAGTGACTTTTTGTGGGATGATTTTTTGCGGATGCAATATGCCAATCTTTTCCCCGTTGTCCGTGATGTAGATGCCCTTGCCTCCCAAAAGTCGCGCCCACGCCTCGAAGCAGATTTGGCGACTGCGTTGCAAACCTGCTCCCTCGGCGAAATTACCTTTTCGGATTGGCGCGCCGCCCTCAATGCGTTCAAAGACCGCGAACTCTTTCGTACGGATATGCGTCATATTCTGGGATTGACCGCCGAGTTTTGGGATTTCGCCGCTGAACTCACTGACCTAGCCGAAGCCATCGTCTCGGCTGCTTTTCAGCGTTGCGCGCTGGAACTGGTCGCCTCGCACCCTCAAACGGAATTGTCCTCCGGGATGGCTGTCTTTGCTCTCGGAAAATGTGGCGGGCGCGAGTTGGGGTTTGCCTCCGATATCGAATTGATGTTTGTCTACGCGGACAGCGGCCACCCGTCTACCGATGTTTGTGAAAAGCTGGTGCAAAATATTCTAGCCACCATTCAGTCGCGCCAGGAGGGCATTTTTCAACTTGACTTGCAATTGCGTCCTTATGGCAAAGCCGGCAGTCTATCTGTCTCGCTGGATAGTTTTCGCCGCTACTACGCGCCAGAAGGTCCAGCCTGGGCTTATGAACGCCAGGCGCTGGTTAAACTACGTCCCGTCGCGGGCGATTTGGCTTTCGTCGCTCAGGTTTGTGATTTGCGCGACCAATACGTTTATCAGCCGGGTGCGTTTGATGTGACCGCCATGCGTGCCATGCGTGAACGTCAGGTGCGTCACCTTGTGCGCGGGGGAACCTTCAACGCCAAATACAGCCCTGGCGGGCTGGTGGATGTTGAATATCTGATTCAGGGGTTGCAAATCAATCACGGCTGGCAGTTGCCTGCCGCCCGCGCTCCCAATTCGCGCGCCGCCATGTCTGCGCTTCACGCCGCTGGCCTTCTCTCTGAAGATGATTACATTCGTCTTCGCAAAGCGCACACCTTTCTACACTGGTTGATTGACTCGCTTCGGGTGGTGCGCGGTAATTCTAAAGACATCACTGTGCCCCCTTACGCCAGCGACGAGTTTTTCTTTCTCGCGCGCCGCTTGCGCTACGAGAGCGATATTGACCGTCTGCGCGACGACCTTTCGCGCTATTCGCATGATGTGCAAGAAATTAATCGTCGCTTGCTGGCTTGATGTGGTAACTGATGTTACGCGATACACCGTAGCACGACATTTATGTCGTGCTGAAATTTGGCTGACGCCAATTTTTAGAGTCTATCCAAAAAACGGGGCAGGTGGGGCAAGTCTCCGACTTGCGCCACAGTTGGCTGCCCATTTTGCCAATCTTTTGGACGGGTTCTTATCTGTTCAGCGCCTATCAAACGGCTCTAAAATTTCAATTTTCCGGTTTCTGTGGTGCAACCGCGACATAAATGTCGCGCCACAAGGTTCCTGCTGCGTAACATCAGGTGGTAATATAAATCTACCAAAAAACTCGTCCGTGAGCAGTTGCGGAACATGATAAAATAGATGAGGTTGCATGGAGGAAGGCGATACCACGAACGGCTTGTCCTGTTTCTGGATGTTAAACACCCCCCCGTATCATGCACAATCGTTTCCAACGTCCCCGCGGGGACATCATTCGTCTGGCAGCATCCGCCGTAGCGCGGGGTGTTGCTCACATCCAGGAGAAAAGGTAACATGGATAACAAACTGTACGTTGGTAATTTGCCGTATTCGGCCACTGAAGAAGAGTTGCAGGTGATGTTTTCAAAGGCCGGGACAGTTACCTCGGTTGCCATCATCAAAGACCGCGACTCTGGTCGCTCGAAGGGCTTTGCCTTCGTCGAAATGGCCTCTGCCGATGATGCCCAAAAAGCAATTAGCATGTTAAACGGCCAGGACTTTGCTGGCCGCCCGCTGACGGTCAACATCGCCCGCCCGCGCGAAGAACGTCCTGGTGGCGGCGGTGGCGGCTTTGGCCGCGGCGGTGGCGGCGGCTATGGTCGCGGCAACAATGACCGCGGCAGCCGTGGCGGCTTCGGCGGCGGCGCTGGTCGCGGTAACAATGACCGCGGCGGACGCAGCTGGTAGTTCAACCAGAGACACACGCACACACAAACGCTCCCATTGGTTTTCCAGTGGGAGCGTTTTTTTGTTAGAATAGTGCCCATGTCTGAACGAACGGTGTCTCTTTTGGAATTGCGCCGCAACAATGGTGAGCGCGGCGCGCGCAAGTGGGTCGCCCACGCTGGAACGGTGTACGACGTGACCGATTGTCCGCACTGGCAAAAGGACCTGCACGAGCATCTGCATTTTCCCGGCCAGGATTTAACCAGCGAATTGCCCGACGCCCCGCATGGCGAGGATGTTTTTACCCGTCCCTGTGTGAAAGTGGTGGGAAGGTTGGACGGATAGAAAGTTATTCAGTTATTCGGTTATTCAGTTACCCGGTTGTCCGGTTCCTACTCCCTACTCCCCGGAGTTTCCCATGAGCCTAAAATGGTGGCAAAGCGCAGTTTTTTATCAGATTTACCCGCGTTCTTTTGCGGATGGTAATGGCGACGGCATCGGCGATTTTGCCGGGATGACCGAAAAATTGGATTATCTCAAAGCGCTCGGCGTGGACGCGCTCTGGCTGTCGCCGCATTTCCCCTCGCCCAATTGGGATTGCGGCTACGATATAAGCGACTATTGCGGCGTCGCCCCGGAATATGGCGACCTTTCAGCCTGCAAGCGCTTTCTGCGCGAAGCGCACGCCCGCAGTTTGCGGGTCATTCTGGATTTGGTGCTGAATCATACCAGCGACGAACATCCCTGGTTCCTTGAGTCAAAATCCAGCCGCGACAATCCCAAAGCCGATTGGTACGTTTGGGCCGATACGCCGCCCAATAACTGGCAATCCTGCTTCGATGGCGAGGCCTGGACGTATGCGCCGGAACGCAGCCAGTATTATTATCACTACTTTATGAAGCAGCAGCCCGACCTGAACTGGCGCAACCCGGCAGTCGAACAAGCCATGTGGGACGCCGCCCGTTTTTGGCTGGATTTGGGCGTGGACGGTTTCCGGCTGGATGCGATTGGCACGATTTACGAAGACCCGGCGCTGACGCCGCACAGCGTCCCGCTCAACCTGGCGCAATTGCGGCGCGCCTCCGAGCTGGCGCAAACCCCGGCGCAAAAACGCAAAATTCAAAAATACTGGTTCGAAATGTTCAAAAATCAGTGGGGCGGCCCCGGCCTGCACGACCTGATGCAGGAACTGCGCGCCATTTTGGATGAATATCCTGGCGACCGGATGCTGGTTGGCGAGGACGACAACATTGATTACATGGGCGACGGCGACAACGAACTACACCTGGTCTTCAACTTCCCGCTGATGCGCGGCGAGGGGCCGCTGACGCCCGCCCATATTCGCAAGAATCAGCGTGAGCGGTTGGCGCGGCTGGCGCAACTGCCGGCGGGCGGCTGGCCGTGCAACGCGCTCGGCAACCACGATTCCTTGCGTATGTACACGCGCTTTTCGGATGGCCTGCACAGCGCGGAACTGGCGCGCGTCAACCTGGCGCTGCTGCTGACGCTACGCGGCACGCCCTTTTTGTACAACGGCGAAGAAATCGGCATGACCGACTACACCATCACCGACCCGGCACTGCTACGCGACACAATGGCGGTCTGGTATTACGACAGTCTGGTGAATGAGTTGCATATCCCCGCAGATGAGGCCGCCCGCCGCGCCGGAGAAATGAGCCGCGACAAGAACCGCACCCCGCTGCAGTGGAGCGCCGCGCCGAATGGCGGATTCTGCCCGGCGGGCGTGACGCCCTGGCTGCCGGTTAACCCCAATTATGAGCAGGGCGTCAACGTGCGCGACCAGCAGGACGACCCCACCTCCATGCTGAATTACTACCGGCACCTGCTGCGCTTGCGCAAAGCCCTGCCCGCGCTGGTGGATGGCGACTACACCGAATTGCTGCCCCGCGATAAGGATGTGCTGGCTTTCGTCCGCGCCAACGCGGCTCAGCGCGTGCTGGTGATTTTAAATTATAGTGAGGAGCGTCTGACGCTGAATCTTTCCCGCGCGCTGGGCGTCACCCGCCTGCGAACACTTTTCTCATCTTCTGGCCGTAACCGCGCAGAAGAAAGCGCCCGGCAGTTGCATTTGGGCGCTTTCGAAGTTTACCTGGCCTACACCTGACCTGCTTTTTTTTCGCGCTATTCGCTCGATTAGCATAATCCGCGTTAAGGGTTTGTCTTACTGCACAGAGTTTACACATGAGCCAAAATTTTTACACTAACTTTTTATTCCACGCGGCGAGACGTTTTTGCAGGCTGACGATGTGCTGGCAGTGGAAGAGAAACCGTTGCTGTTGAATTAAGAGAGTGAGAGAAAGATACGATTGAACCATGCCAGCCAACCTTGTGTCTGAGCTTGCTTTTCTGTATGGGGCAGATAAAGCGCAAAAACTGTTCGCCCGCGTTGAAAACATTATCGCGGATTATCGCAGACGTATTCCCGCGCGCGATGGCGAGTTGACCGAACGCGATGCCATCCTCATCACGTATGGCGATCAAGTCCAATCGCTGGATGAAAAACCTTTACAGACTTTAAGCAAGTTTTGTGAAAAATATTTAACCAACATCGTCGGCGGGATTCACATCCTGCCGTTCTATCCGTGGACTTCGGACGATGGCTTCTCGGTGGTTGATTATCGCAAGGTGGATTCAAAGTTGGGGGATTGGGAAGATATTTCTTCCATGCAAAATCATTTTCGCTTGATGTTCGACGGGGTCATCAATCACATCTCCGCGCAAAGCGAATGGTTTCAGGGATTCTTGCGCGACGATCCGCATTACCGCGATTACTTTATCACAGTGGATGGCTCGCCTGATCTTTCGCAGGCGGTTCGTCCACGCGCCTTGCCGTTGCTGACAACCTTCAAAACGGCATCGGGTGAGAAAAAGGTTTGGACAACCTTCAGCGAAGACCAGATTGATTTGAATTTCAAAAATCCAGAAGTTCTGCTTGAAATTTTAGATGTTCTGCTCATGTATGTGGAACGCGGCGCGGACTTTATCCGCCTCGACGCGATTGCGTATCTGTGGAAAGAGATTGGCACGACCTGTCTTCACCTGCCGCAAACGCATCACGTGATTCAATTCCTGCGCGCTGCGTTGAGCGAAGCCGCGCCGCATGTGAATCTCATCACCGAGACGAATGTGCCGCACGCGGACAATATCTCCTATTTTGGCGATGGCACAAATGAAGCGCAACTGGTTTACAACTTTGCGCTGCCGCCGCTGACTTTGCATACTTTCCATACAGGCAGCGCGCGCGTTTTATCCGATTGGGCGCGGACTTTAACGCTGCCATCCGATAAAACAACCTTCTTCAACTTTCTCGCCTCGCATGACGGCATTGGATTAAACCCCGCGCGCGGAATTCTCTCGAATGAAGAAATTGATTCGCTGGTCAATAAAACGCTCGAACATGGCGGACTGATTTCGTACAAACACGACACAGACGGCACGCAAAGTCCGTATGAGATGAATATCAATTATTTCGACGCGTTATCAAACCCGAACGGCAACGAATCTTTGGACTTGCAAATCAATCGTTTCATTGCCGCGCAAGCCATCATGCTTTCACTGCTCGGCATATCAGGGATTTATTTCCACAGTCTATTCGGTTCACGCGGATGGATGGAAGGCGTAAAGCAAACAAGACGCAACCGCACGATCAACCGCGAGAGGTTACAGTTTGATAAACTGCAAAATGAACTTGCGGATGAGAACTCACTCCGCTATAAAGTATTTACCAATTACGCCCGATTACTAAAAATAAGAAGCGGCTCGCCCGCCTTTCATCCGCATGGAACCCAAAGGGTTTTGGATGTACATCCATCCGTGTTTGCAGTTGAACGTATTTCACCTAATTCAAAATCAGATGTGGTATGTTTACACAATGTCAGCGCGAAACAAATCACTTTCGAGACAGATTATGTCTGGAACGTCCCGAAGGTTGAATCAAACAAAGTGAACCGCCTTTCAAAACCTTCGGGACGGTTGATTCCAACAATCACACTCGAAGCGTATCAAGTTTTATGGATGAAAATAAATTAATCATGTCATTGCGAGGGCGTTCTTGTTCTTGCCCGAAGCAATCTCCGCGCCACTGAAGGGGATTGCTTCGCCGCCAAAATACAAGAGTGGCGGCTCGCAATGACAAAATAAAATATGGATAAACCTATGACAAACAAATCACATCACATCGGTTTTATCTCCACCCGTTTCGCAGGCACGGACGGCGTCTCGCTTGAAACAGCAAAATGGGCGACCGTGCTGGAGCGCATGGGTCACAGGTGTTTCTATTTCGCTGGAGAATGCGATCGAAACAGCGCCCAGTCCCAGGTCACGCCTGAGGCGCATTATCGTCATCCCGAAATCGAAGCATTAAATCAGCAAGCCTATTCGGGCAGTTGGACGGTCACAAAGGAAGCGCGTGCGGCGCATCCTGAGATCGAAAAGTTGCACAAGGATTTTTTCTCCATCTATATTCGTCCGCCGCAGATGACGCGCCGCGTCAACGAGTTGAAGGAATATCTCAAAGAACGATTGTATGAATTCGCGCATCTCTTTGACTTGGAAATTCTTGTGATCGAAAACGCGGTCACGATCCCGCTTAATCTGCCGCTTGGTTTGGCGATAACAGAATTCATCGCCGAGACGGGTTTCCCGACCATCGCGCATCATCATGATTTTCATTGGGAGCGTCAGCGCTTTCAGGTTAATTGCGTCGGCGATTATCTCGCGGCGGCGTTTCCGCCAAACCTGCCTTCGATTCGACATGTGGTTATCAACTCATTGCAAGCCCAGCAGATTGCTTCGCGTTATGGACTGGCGGCGCGCGTGATTCCAAACGTGATGGATTTCGACTCTCATCCGCCCACGCCTGATGACTATACCCAATCGGTTCGCGCGGACTTTGGAATTGGGTCGGGCGAATATTTTTTTCTGCAACCGACACGCGTCATCCAACGCAAAGGCATCGAGCACGCAGTTGAACTTGTGCGCCGACTCGAACTCCCTGCAAAATTGGTCATCTCGCACGCTTCAGGCGATGAAGGCACGGACTACGAACAGCGCGTGCGCGAGTATGCTCATCTGCTGGATGTGACTGTCCGCTTTGAATCCGACCAGGTGCAGGATGAGCGCGGCGTCACAAAAGACGGCAAAAAGATTTACACTCTCGGCGATGTATATCCACATGCCGATATGATTACTTATCCTTCGAGCATCGAAGGCTTTGGCAATGCGTTTCTCGAAGCCGTCTATTATCACCGCCCGATTCTGGTCAACAACTATTCCATCTATGAAGTGGACATCAAACCGAAAGGTTTTCGCGCGGTCTGGTTCGATGGATTTATTAGCAGCGATACACTGAACAAGGTTCGTGAAATTTTATTGACCCCCGCGGAAGCGCAACAATGGGCAGAGGAAAATTATCAACTTGCCAAACGCTATTTCTCCTTCACCGTTTTGGAGCGCCGCCTGCAATCCATTCTCGCAGATTGTTTGGGACAGCAGGTATGAACATCGCCATTCTGCATTACTCCGTTCCACCCATTGTCGGCGGCGTGGAAAGCGTCATTGCTCACCATGCGCGGCTGATGTCCGCGGCTGGACATGCTGTGCGCTTGATCGCGGCGCGCGGCGAGTCATTAAGTGAACAAATTCCGCTGATAACGATTCCCCTCGCAGATTCACAGCATGAACGCGTGGGAAATATGAAGGCGCAATTGGATCGCGGTGAAGTGACAAAGGATTTTGAATCGCTGCGTGATGAACTCGCCGAACAATTGCAAACCGCTTTATCGGGCGTGGATGTTTTGATCGCGCATAATGTTTGTTCGTTGAATAAAAATCTCGCGCTGACCGCCGCGCTGAATCAACTGCACACTGCGCGAACGCAGCGCGTTCCGCGCTTGATTCTCTGGCATCATGACCTGGCATGGACAACTCCGCGCTACCAGCCTGAAATGCGCGCTGGCTATCCCTGGGATTTATTGCGGACGGATTGGGGCGATACCACGCATGTCGTTGTCTCAGAATTGCGCCGCGCAGAATTGGCGGAGTTGATGAATCTCGACCCCGCTTCCATTCACGTCATTCCCAACGGCGTAGACGCGGCGCGTTTTTATAAACTCGAAGCGCAGACCCAAACAGCGCTCGAACAAACACATTTACTGGACGCCGCGCCCATTCTGCTGCTGCCTGTGCGCGTGACGCCGCGCAAGAATATCGAACTGGCCTTGCGCACGCTGGCTGAACTGCGAAAACAATTTCCGCAAGCCGCGCTGGTTGTGACAGGTCCGCTCGGTCCGCACAATGGAAATAATGTTCAATACTTTGAGAACCTCAAAAATCTTCGCGCTCAGTTGGGCTTGCAGCATTCCGCGCATTTTCTCGCTGAACTCATGGACGGATTTTTGCCCGATGAAGTCATCGCCGATTTTTATCGCATGGCGGATGCGCTCTTCTTCCCCAGCCGCGAAGAGGGCTTCGGCATCCCGTTGCTCGAAGCCGCGTTTAGCCACCTGCCCGCCTTCTGCGCGGACATTCCTCCCCTGCGCGCGTTGGGATTGGACGACGCGGCTTTCTTCTCGCCTGATGAAAATCCTGCCAAGATTGCGGACATGCTCGCGGCGTATTTCCAATCCTCGTCCGCCGCGCGCCTGTCCATGCGCGTGCGTTCCTCGTTCCGCTGGGAAGCGATCTATCGTCAGCATATCGCGCCCTTGTTGGGTTAGCGCGGACTCCAACGTCTCCCGACGTTGGGTTATTGAGTCCAAAGTCTGGCCCGCAGGGTGCTTCGCGAAGACTTTGGACTCCGTTTTCAGGAAAACCTCATGCAAAAACATTCCGCCTTTACGCCCATTCATACCATTCTCATTCCATTGATTCATGAAGGACCTGGAATGAACGCGCTGGAATTTGCGCGCCATTTTGACGCGGAGATTATTCTTGTTGGCATTGTGGTTGTGCCGCCCGATAAATCTTTGAGTGTGGGCGCGGTTTTTGCGCGCGCTTTGCGAAAACAATTGCGCCTTTTGGGAAAAGACGAACGCATCACCAGCAAAACGCAAATCATCGTTTCCTATCAGCCGTGGACTGAACTCTCAAATCTTTTGCAAAAGGAAAAGCCCGACCTGCTGTGTTTGGAATGGGATTCCCATCTCAGCGCTTTGGGCGTGACAACGAATGATGTGCTGACGCGCCCGCCGTGCGACGTCGCTTTGGTGCGCGGAAAAATCTCCAGCAAACTGAATCAGGTTCTCGTTCCAGTGCGAGGCGGACCTCATGCGGAGTTATCTTTGCGCGTCGGCCTGGGACTGCATCCCAAAGGGGTGACAGCCCTCCATATCCGCCGGCCAGACGACCCCGACGCGGGAAGCGATGCGCCGTTTAAAGGGCTCGACCGCGTGTTGAAGCAAATGCCTGACGTGCGTAAACAGTTCACAGTCACGGACGATGCGGCGCAGTTAATTCTCGAACATGCAAAACAGGCGGATATCATTGTCTTGGGGACGACCTCCCAGCCGGTCACAAGTTCCGCTTCGCTGGGCGTTTTTGCCGATAAAATCTTAAACGAAGCGCCCTGCGCGGTGATTGCGGTTAAAAGTGGCCGGCCCATGCCGCATGTGATTTACGATGAAGGCGTAGGGGTGCAGGCGATTTCGATTTTGGTGGATAAGTGGTTTGCCGAGAATACGTTTCATGCGGATGAGTTCAAACAGTTGGATGAACTGCTCGAACTGAAACGGCAGCAAGGCGTTACCATCAGCCTGGCGCTGCCCGCGCTCAATGAAGAGACAACGGTCGGCAATGTGATTCACATGATGAAAAAAGAATTGATGGAAAAAGTCCCGTTGCTGGATGAGATCATTTTGATTGACTCGAATTCAACCGATCGTACGCGTGAGATTGCTGAAAAAGAAGACATCCCGATTTACATTCACCAACATTTGCTGAAACGATTGGGCGCGCGGCGCGGCAAAGGCGAAGCGTTGTGGAAAAGTCTGCTCGTGACGCGCGGCGACATCATCGTGTGGATTGATACCGACATTATGAATATTCATCCGCGCTTTGTGTACGGCATTATTGGGCCACTCCTGCTAAATGCGCAAGTGCAATTTGTAAAAGGCTTCTACCGCCGACCGTTGAAAGTGGGCGAGAAGATGCAGGCGGGCGGCGGCGGACGCGTCACTGAATTGGCGGCGCGTCCCTTGTTAAATTTGTTCTACCCCGAACTTTCGGGCGTGATTCAGCCGCTTTCGGGCGAATACGGCGGCAGGCGCGAGGCGCTGGAGCGCGCCGTCTTCTTCTCAGGCTACGGCGTCGAAACCGGCTTATTGATTGACATTTACGAACGCTATGGGTTGAACGCCATTGCCCAAGTGGACTTGCTGGAGCGCATTCATCATAACCAACCGTTGGAGGCGTTGAGCAAAATGTCGTTTGCCATTATTCAAACCGTCATCCGCAAACTGGAAAGCCGCTTCGGGCGCGCAGTATTGGAAGATGTCAATAAATCCATGAAGTTAATTCGTTATGACGCGAAAGGCTACTCGCTGGATATTGAAGAAATTGCTGAGCGCGAACGCCCCGCCATGATTGAAATTCAAGAATACCTTGAAAGAAAACGATGACCGAACTCTGGCTCGTGCGCCACGGACAAACCGATTGGAACCTTGCCGGAAAATGGCAAGGACAGTCGCCACAGGCGCCAGGATTAAATGATACCGGGCGCGCGCAAGCGATTGCGGTGCGTCAGCAATTGCGCTTTATAAAATTTGACGCCATCTACAGCAGTGACCTGCTCCGCGCCAGACAAACCGCTGAGTTGGTTGCTGAACCTCTGCGTTTGAGCATCACCCTGGAGCCGCGCTTGCGAGAAATGAACCTCGGCGCGTGGGAGGGAATGCTTGCCAGCGAGATCGAAGCGCAATACCCGCTCGAACTGGCAGAACGCACGCGCAATCCGCCTACTGAGCGCGCGCCAGGCGGAGAATCGCCGCGCGAAGTGGCAGCGCGCGTTCTGCGGGCAGTCAACGAAATCGTCCGCAGGCATCACGCCGCATCCATTTTGATTGTTTCGCATGGCATTTCGCTGGCCGTGATGATTTGCCACGCTAATGGGCTTTTGCTGAAAGATGTTTATCAACACATTCCAGAGAATACACAACCTGTCCATATAACGAAGTGGCTGCCCGCTTTACCGTCAACCTTACTTGTATAAATGAGCAAGACCATTGAAAACACATCGCCGTTTTAGATTTTTTCTGCCACAACACAAGCGCTACGCCCCGCTGATTGCCTTGCTTGCGATTCTCTTTTCAGCCTGCGCCCCAAGCTTGCCGTCAGCACAGCCAACCGCCACAATCACGCCAACGGCAACGCCGCCGCCCTGGACGCCCAACCCAACCTACAAAACCGGGCTGGCCTGGTTTTACAAACCGCCCGCCGAAGAGTTCTGGCCGCTCTTGCCGCAACGCTATAATTTTTTCATCCTCACCCACCACGATGAACCGGAGCGTGACGCCATCCGCGCCTTGGGAGCCGATCAGCCCTTTTACGAGTACCTGCTCCTGGCTGAAATTCAAGACCCCGGCGGCTGTGAGAAAACCCCAAACGGCAATCAGGTCGCCTTTCGCCCCGGAGATTTCTGCTACATTAATGCCGAACATTCGGATTGGTTTCTGCTCGATGCGCTCGGCAAACGCATCAGCAGTGATGACTACTACGCGATGGATCCTGGCAACGCGGAGTTTCGCGCCTTCTGGCTGGAACGCGCCACCGAACTGCAGCTCACTCAGGGTTGGGATGGTGTCTTTCTCGATAATATCGAAGCCAGCCTGTCAAAATATCAACAACGACTTACCCCGCCGCGTCAATACCTCGATGATGCTAACCTGCAAAACGCCGTCGAAGAATTTCTCATTTACTTGCGCCAAAAAAAATTTCCGCCCCAAAACCGCCCGCTCTATGGCAACATTATTTCCGCGCGCGACGCTCAAACCTGGTTACGTTATCTGAAATATCTGGATGGCGCCATGCTGGAGAATTTTGCCGTAGACTGGCGTGGCAATGCCCTGACGCCGGATGATTTTTCTGCTCAAATGGAAATGCTGCGCGCCAGCCAGGCGTTGGGCAAGACTCTGATTCTGGTTGCGCAGGGCGACGAAAGCGACCTGCCCCGCCAGCAATTCGCCTATGCCGCTTACTTGCTTGTCAACGAAGGCGAGACAGTTTTCCGCTACGCACA
>Ga0210027_1000435_pt1 | contig 42601 bp, 53 predicted proteins | sample CryGeymeta201510_FD_183978 | JGI IMG/M metagenome (GOLD analysis project Ga0210027, IMG submission 183978) | Groundwater microbial communities from Crystal Geyser aquifers in Utah, USA - Crystal Geyser metaG 2015-10 (SPAdes) (version 2) | ecosystem: Environmental > Aquatic > Deep subsurface >...
CCTCTCCCCCTGCATGAATATCAAGTGTTAGCGTTTGCAAAGTTTTTTGCGCCATAGCACTACACTCTATGTGCCAACCCGGAACACCCTGCCCCCACGGACTATCCCATTTCATAACGCGGTCAGGTTCTGCTTTTTTCCAAAGTGCAAAATCCGCGCTGTCATTTTTATCTGTCTCAACGGATACTCTTACTGCCTCCATAAGACTCTCCATTTTGTCAAGTGTATTTCCCGAAAGTTTCCCGTAGTCTTTAAATTTTTTGACATCAAAATAAACATTACCTTCGGCGATATATGCAAAGCCTTTTTCAAGAAGAACTTCTATTAGCTCAATCATATCGCCAATGTGATCTGTCGCCCTTGGATAAAAATCGGCCGGAATAATTCCAACTTTTTTTGCGTCTTTTAAAAATATATCTGTATACTTTCTGGAAATTTCAAGAGGACTTTTTCCTGTTTCTTTTGCTTCCTGCATAACAGGATCAATTACTTTATTAATGTCGCTTGAAAAACGGAAATGACCTACGTCTGTAATATTCATAACAGAGGTAACATCATACCCTTGCGCCTTTAATGTTCGAACTAAAATATCGGATGTAATATAAGTTCTCAAATTTCCAATATGTATTTCGCGGTAAACCGTGGGGCCGCAAGTATACATATTGACCTTTTTATCGTTAAGCGGAACAAACTCTTCAATTGTTCGGGAAAGGGTATTATATAGTTTCATAATGGAATTGTATCAGACTTGAGGGTAGTCGACAATAAAGAACAATCTATGCTAAGATTTTTACCTTGCATTTAGCAATAGTGATATCTGTTATTTCTGCGGATTTACCAAGATACGTTCTTGGTGTTTGTGAAAGAATTTTTGCTATCAACTCATCGGTTACTCCGGGAAGGCTCCTAACTATTTGCTCCCACTTCTCTTTTGTATCAACTTTTACTCCTCTAACCCTATCTTTTAATGTCATGTATGCATTGTCGTATCCTGCGCGACGCAATGTCTGCTGTGCAAATTCAGACATAACAGCCCAGTTTGAATCAAGAGCAAGTCCTATTACATCAGTATCCGGATAGACTTTTTTAAGACCGGTAAGCGCGTTTTTGTAAGAAATTAATGAGGTTGCATAAACATTCGGCATAATATATCTTCTTAGAGCACTGTCGGAAAGATCCCTTTGCAGGCGAGAAATCGGAAGTTCGCGTACAAATATATCTACATTTCCGCTTGAAAGTTCTGTGTGCGCCTCACTATTTTCAAGTTGTATCGGATTTACTTTTTGAGCCATCGTTGAAGACCCTGTTGCCGTTTTAATTATTTCCTGAGCAAGCCAGTCATCGCTAATATATCTCCACATGTCCTGATCCATATCTCTGACAACATTATTGATTCTTTGCACAATTTGAATTCTTTCAAGTATGTCTTCATACGGATTTGTTTGCGTCGTCGCAAGCTTATAATCAAGACCAAGACTTCTCACAAATTTTTCAGAAAAATCAATCCAATCTACATCTGGCATTGTTGCAGTATGCGCCGAGAACACTCCTACTGCACCGTTTAATTTTCCTTTTAATTTTTGATTTTCAAGTTTTTCTACTTCATCTTCAATTCTTTCCGCAAATACCGCAAATTCGTGTCCATAAGTCACCGGCAGCGCGTCTTGTCCATGAGTTCTTCCCTCAACAGGAAGCTCTTTGTACTGCTCTGCTTTATTTAAAAGATTATCAACAATTCCTTCTGCTGCCGGAATATAAATATTTTCTGTTAACCTTTGAATATTAAGTCTTAGGGCAAGATTATCTACATCCTCTGAAGTAAGGGAGAAATGAATCATCTCCGAAAGATCTTCAAGGGATATCCCTTTAAATCTTTCTTTCATCCAAAGCTCTACCGCTTTAAGATCGTGATCGGTACCTCCGGGTGATTTTTCTATATATTTTATTCTTCTACCGTCAGCAAGAGTGAGTCTTGGACCAAGTTTTTCAAGAAATACACGTTCTTTTTGACTCATGTTTCTAATAACTCCGTAGTCGGAAAGAGCTACAAGATATTTTGCTTCTACTTCAACGCGGACTGACATAGTAGCGAGCTCTGAGGAATATTGACGGATAGGCTTTGATTCTTCGGCATATCGCCCGTCAAGCGGAGAAACGGCTGTCAAAGGATCTAATCTATCAAATGATCTTCTTGCCAATGCTGGTCTTTCAGGTCCTGCCATACAATAAAACGCATTATACACAAGAGGCTTGAAACAATGCAATGAGGGAATTTATTTAACTAATTCTTTTATTGCTTCCTGGAGCTGGTTGTCAAAATCCTGCCTGCCGGCAGGCAGGTTGCTAGGGTCTGCGCTTTTTGTCGCATCAAACTCCACTTTTACATCAGGTTCCAATCCTGTCTTGTTAACCCATGTCCCATTTGGAGTAAGCCATTTTGCAATTGAATAATGAAGCGATGCACCACCATCAACATCAAGCGCCTGCTGAACTGTGCCCTTCCCGAATGTTTTCTCCCCAATTAATTTTGTATTAATACGCTCGCGCAGCGCACCCGCAACGATTTCAGATGCAGAAGCTGATCCTTTATTTACAAGTACTACCACAGGAATATCTGTTAATAAACCCTTACGAGAGACAGAAAGGTTTTCTTTTGATCCTACCCCATCTTCTTGAGTAACCACTACCCCATCTTTCAAAAATTCAGACGCAATAAATACGGCATCATTTAAATATCCTCCTGGATTATTTCTCACGTCAAGAATAATTCCTTTGAAATTATTTTCTTTTTTAATCTGTGGGAAAAGCGAGTTTACAAGCTCAAGCCATTCATCATTTGTTTTATCTCCAAACTGAGAAAGCCGCATATAGGCAACACTTGCGCAATTAGCACAATCGGTTTTCTCTTCGCATGAATTATTTGAACAGGCAACTTTTTTTACCCACCCTTTAACGCTTTTTATTGTGATCGTATTTCTCACTATTGTAATATCTGTTATTTGTGTAGTTTTTGCGTGTTGAACACCAAGAGTAACAGATGATCCTTTTGGTCCACGAATTTTGTCAACTGCCTGCGCCACTGTCCATCCGGACATATCTTCATTGTTAACCCTAACTATTATGTCGCCTGTTTTTATTCCTGCTTTCTCGGCAGGTGATCCATCAAGAGGAGAAACTACCATTATTTTATTGTCGGGTGAAAGAGAAAGCTCGGCTCCTATTCCTGAAAATTCTCCAGCGAGTTGGGTTTTAAAATCACTATTTTGCTTGGGAGGGAAAAATGACGTATACGGATCATCAAGGCTTGATAACATTCCAGTTATCGCGCCGTAAAGCATTTTTTTGGGATTAATTTTTGTCTTGTCATAATATTCCGTATTTATTTTATCAAGAACCGTGAAAAAAACCGACATATCAAGGATTTGTCCTGCAGGAGGAGTTGCCGGCTTTACTGAAACAACAGGAGAATATTTTTTCCACTGAAGACTAACTTTATTTGTCCCGTAAAAATATCCGACTAGAGACGCAATAAGAATAATTAAAATTACCTGTAATCCGCTTAGGGAAACGTTTTTTTTCATTATCAAATTATGCCTTGACTTTAATCCGGTCGAACAACGAAAGGAAGAAGGGCAAGATATCGGGCGCGCTTAATTTCTATTGTTACGCGTCGCTGATGCTTAGCGCATGCTCCGCTTTTTGACCTAGGGTGAATTTTTCCTCTTTCACTTGTAAATCGGGATAAAACTTCGCTTGTTAAAAAGGACGGTTCCTTTTTTTCCTTACAAAAAAAGCACGCTTTTGGCGCTTCCTTAATCCTTGATTTTCTTGCTGTTTTTACGTCTTTCTTTTTCATAATTTGTTTAAACTAAACCCTAAAACCTAAAACGGTATATCGTCCGGATTTATGTCTTCTTCGTTTTTCACTTCTGGTTTTTCATCCTCGTTGGGACTTTTAGTACTTTTTTTTGCGGGCTTTGCTTCTTCTGCTTCCGACTCGGCAGTAACACTTGGCTTTACTGGCTCTTCTTCTTTCTCACCATGGTCACGCCTACTATCAAGAATAAGCATATCGTTTATGACAATCTCTGTTGTTGTTTTTTGCGTCCCGTCTTGCCCTGTCCAACTTCTATTTGCAATTCTTCCCTCAACATATACCTTTCTGCCTTTTGTAAGCAATTGTGAACAAAGCTCTGCCAATTTATTCCACGCAACAACTTTGTGAAAATCCACTTCTTCTCTTTTTTCTCCGGAATCAGTAACCCAACTTCTATTTGTCGCAACACTAAACGTACAAACAGCTGTTCCTTGCGGCGTGTATCGCAATTCAGGATCTCGCGTCAAATTTCCTATCAACTCTGCTCTGTTAAGACTTCTTGCCATATGCTTAGTTATTAGTTATTAGCGTCTAGCGTTTAGTTTAAAAACTAATCCCTAAACCCTATTTTTATTCTCTTAATTATCTCTTATTAGTAAATACCGTAGTATTGATTCATTCACTCTCAATCTGTTATCCAATTCCCCAGATACCTTATCGCTTTTAAATTCTATCAAAAAGTATTCGCCTTTTTGTTCGTGTTTTATTGTGTATGCAAGTCTTTTCTCGCCAAGACTGGTCATTTTATCCGACTCGGTTTTACCAAGATATTTTTTTATATCTTCCAAAAGCTTATCTTTTTGCTCTTTTTTTAAATCACTTTTTAATAATAATACCAATTTATAGTCACGCATATATTTTTTCCAAAGATTTGTTAATGATATCAAAATCTCACCCATAAATACAAGGGGGAATGTAGCGGAAATTTGTTTGTAAAAATTATGTATGTTTGATTTATTTATTTAAAGTAATTACAATTGTAAACAATCATGCCGGCTCCAAAACTCGTACAACAAAGCGAAGAAAAAGCAAAAGAAATAATTTCCTCTGTTTCAAAACAGACGCTTAAAGCCGCGGAGGACGCAGGTCGTGAAGCATTTGCGCAAATGCTTGGAATTCCGCTTCCCGATAAAACAGTCAAACAAATTCAGGAACAGGACGCAGCTACATCTGGCGCTCAAATTGCAGAAAGACAAAATGAATTAAGAACAATTGCAAACAACAATAAGCCTTCCGAGCAAATCACTCCTGACCAAGCTGAAAGAACAAAACGGGATACGGGATTGACGCATGAAGAAGCGGAGGCAAGACTAAATTCAACACTTTTTCACCAAGCGCAACAGATGGGACAAACAGAAAAAAATGACCAGCAAAGACGCGAACAACAAAGAGAAAAAGAAGAAGAGGAAGAAAAATTGCGGAAAGAAAGAGAAGAACAAGAAAGACTTTCGACTCCCATTTCTCTTCCCGGCGGAAAACGGGCAGGAATGAATCCAACACCGAATCGTGCCTCAACAGGAGAAAAGCTTAAAAACCGCGACGCATAAAAAGAAATTTTAATATTCTTGTGATAGAATACACGCATGGTGGGAGAAGAGAGATCAAAACCAACACTTCGTATATTTCCTATTGGATCATATTCGTCAGAAACAGCCTTCAGAAATTTTTTCCCCCGCAAAGAATCTAGAACTGATGAGGAACAAGCACAACATGCTTTTATAAAAGAAATGGAAATTATACATAAGTACTATGAAACTACATTTAAATGTAGCGCGCTTATGTCGGAAGTGACTGCAAAAGCCCACCCGTCTCTTCGCGTAAACTTAATACGTATCGGAATGAATTTTATGCATCACGCTGCACGAATTGAAGCCCAAACAAAAAAAATGCAGCTCCCTCATGTTTCCGAAGACCAGTTAATTAAGTATCTTGCCAATCCCGAACTGTTTGATATGGATATATCAACAAGAAAAGTAACCAAAGTCTATTATGAACCTATATTGGATAGATTTCACGCACAAGAACAAGGCTTACATCATGTTATGTCTAGAGAACTAGGACACGAATCTAGCTATGAAAGCTTTGATGTTGGATGTGCACAGATGTGGGACTTTCTCAAAACCGCACCCACGCTTGTTTAAAACTTTAAAAACCGCGACGCTTAAATTTGATTTCATATATTTTTTTTGAGATAATACATCATACATGAATAGCATGAAAACAAATAAAATTCATCATCTTACCGCGAGAAACGGCGGTAAGGTTTATTTGGCCTAAAATTTAGTAAATAAACTTTTTTATACCGCCGAAAGGCGGTTTTTTATTGGCAAAAAAACTATGAAGAAAATAAAAAATATATTTATAGATACGGATATGGGAAATGACGATATTATGGCAATATCGCTTTTGCTTTTATCAAATCGTGTCAAAGTTACGGGTTTCAGCACGGTTTTTGGAGTATCAAGTACAAGAAAAGGGGCGCTAAACCTTTATAATTTAATCAGTTATTACAAACTGACAATTCCGGTAATAGTGGGTTCGGCAAAATCTTCAAACAATAATACAAGAGCATTTCCAACATTTGACAGAAAACGGGCGGAAAATCTTATTCTTCTGCCCTATTTTCAGAAAACGATTAAGAGTATTAAAAGAAAGAATAATTATGAAAAAATTATATTTGAAAAATTACAAAATAATACAACAATTATTGCGCTTGGGCCGCTTACAAATATTGCTAACTTAATAACTAAATACGGAGACTGTTTTACAAACAAAATAAACGAGATTTTTGTCATGGCCGGCGGAATTTATAGCGGAAATGTTCCACCTGAAAAAATTGCAGAATATAATATTCTGCTTGATCCAAAAGCAGCAAATATAGTATTTTCTTCAAAAATTCCAATTAAAATGATTGGAATAGATGCTGCACGTTTTGCTCCGGCAACACAAGAGTTTAAAAATAAAGTTGTAAACATAAAACAAAAATCACGTCAAGGTAAGATTATAAAGAGCATAATTCTAAATAATAATGCCGACTTCGATTTTTTCTATGATCCTCTTGCTGTTTCGATATTTTTGGATCAAAAAATTATTAAACAAAGCTTAAAAGGATTTATACATGTGTCTAAAAAAGGAAAGAATACCGAACAGACTATATTTAACAGAAGCGAAAATGGAAATGTTAGGGTTATTTTAAGAATTAACTCCAGCAGATTTTATAAATTAATTTCCGACAATATATAATTCAATAAACAAATTTGATATGATAAAGAATATGATCCAACCCAGAACATTGAAGGGCTTTCGAGACTTCCTTCCGCAGGAAGTAAGGAAACGAAATTATGTTATTGAAACGCTGAAACGCGTGTTTGAATCTTATGGATTTGAACCTTTAGAAACGCCAAGCTTGGAATATGAAGATATTCTTCTTGGAAAGTACGGTGAAGAAGGAGATAAATTAATGTACCGTTTTGAGGATAATGGAGGACGTCGTGTAGCTTTAAGATATGATCAAACAGTACCGCTGGCAAGGGTTGTTGCGCAGTATCAAAATGACCTTCCTCTACCCTTCAAGCGTTATCAAATTTCAAATGTCTGGCGCGCCGAGAATACGCAAAAGGGACGCTATCGTGAATTCTTGCAGTGTGACGCAGACATAATTGGTACAAGTTCTGTTATCGCAGACGCGGAGCTTTTGGGTTTAGTAATTGATATTTATAAAGAGCTGAAACTTGATGTAATAATAAAAATAAATGATCGTGCAAATTTTGAGAGCTTAGATAAAAAATACGTTTCAGTAATCGATAAGCTCGAAAAACTTGGAGAAAGCACAGTACTTTCGGAGATGATTGAAAAAGGAATGAGTGACGCTGACGCACGCAGCACCCTTAAGTCTCTTCAAGACAAACCCATGACAGAAAACCTAAAACAGGTTTTAGATGTTTTAGAATCTATGGGAAAAGATACATCAAAAGTACAATACGAACCTACTCTCGCAAGAGGATTAGATTACTATACGGGAATGATATTTGAAACAATTGCTCAAAATAGCGCAGGTTCTATTTGCAGTGGAGGAAGATGGGATAAAATGATTGGACTATTTACAGGACAAAATCAGCCGGCGGTTGGATTTGGTCTTGGATTTGACAGAACAGTTGAAGTTCTGGAAGAACAAAATTTGTTACCAAAAAAATTTGCAACAACACAAGTTCTTGTCAGTATTCCCTCAAACAAACTTAAACAAACAACACTAAAAATAACTTCTATGCTTAGGTCAAAAAATATAAATGCCGAGACTTGGCTTGATGAATCAAAACTTGAAAAACAATTTAAATACGCCGAGAAAAAAGAAATTCCTTATGTGGTTGTTCCTATTGATGATAAAACAGTCGAACTTCGGACAAAATCTCAGGCCCCGAGCCGCTCCGCTACGGGGCAGGCAGGAGAAATTGTCAAAAAGATTGTTGAACTAAACTCACTACCAAATGAGATTAAGTAAATTCAAAACTGCCGTTGTCGCGCTTATCATCGCCAATATTATTTGGGGCGCGGCTCCGCCTATCTTTAAATGGTCTCTGCAATCTACCGGCATTTTTACTCTTGCTTATCTTCGGTTTTTACTCGCAACCATTATCATATTTCCTTTTGCAATTAAGTATTTAAGTGTCAGAAAATCGGACATTATAAATTTCCTACTTCTTGGCATTGTAGGTGTTGGAGCAAACATAGCATTTTTCTTTTTCGGATTAAAATTTGCGCCAAGCATCAATGCAACAATCATAGGAAGCGCAGGACCTATTTTTCTTATTTTTATTTCTGTGTTTTATCTGAAAGAAAAAGTCAAAAAGAAATTTATAATAGGTTCAGTCATTGGCCTTATCGGCGTACTTATCGTTATGTTAAAACCACTTTTATTCAATCACGGAACAGAAATTGCAGCACTTGGAAACTTGTTATTTTTTGTAACTATGCTTGGCGGACTCACTCATATAATTTTTGGGAGAAAACTTATTAAAAATTACCACCCGGTAACTCTAACTTTTTATTCTTTTATAATAGCAACCTTTTGTTTTCTACCTTTTTTCATACAAGAAAATATCTCTTCTCCATTTCTTGCAAATCCGGATAATTTCCGATTGATTATTGGTGTTGTTTTTGGTGCGATTTTTACTTCAGTTATCGCTTATTATCTTTTCTTCTGGGCAGTAAAGTACATGCCGGCTTCACAAACAGGAGTATTTATCTATTTAGATCCTGTTATTGCAATTATTATTGCAATTCCACTTCTTAACGAATTTCCCGATGAATTCTTTGTCGCGGGAGCATTTCTTGTATTTTTGGGAATTTACATTGCGGAAGGACGATTACATTATCATCCACTTCACTTACTTGGCCGCAAAAAAAATATGTAATTCTTGTTGTGTTAGATTTATTTTAGCAACGATTGCCATGCGTTCTTTGTTTAATTCGACTTGAGACAAACTATGCTCTTCATAAAATGAATAAACAAGACCCGAGTATTCGCCTAACACCTCTGGTTGTTTTGCCCGATACGCTCTTACTCCAATAAGAGCTTCTAGGTTAAAAAGAATTTCACGCGGAGGAATTTCTTTATTTTCTTGTCTGTAAGCTTGCCTAATTTTCCTTTCAATAGCATCATCCTTTTTAACCCATTTTCTCGCTACAAATTGATTTAAGAGAGGAATAAATTTTGGATCAAGATTTTCGAATGGAATTCCACGTGCGGCACAAATTGATAAAATATCCTCTTTTTGCGGGCTTTCAACTGAGGACGCGGAATCATCGATTACGAACGGGCCTTCTTTTGATTGTTCAAGCATGTCCCACCTACTTTAAAGCATTGCTTTTTAGGCGTCGTTAGTATAGAATATTTCAAGTATGAAAGCAAGTATTCACCCACAATACAATCCTATTGCTAATGTTGTCTGCTCTTGCGGCAACAGTTTTACTGTGGGATCAACAAAAGATAAGGTCCATGTAGAGCTTTGCAATAAATGTCACCCCTTTTATACAGGGCAGCAAAGATTTGTTGACAGTGCGTCAAGAATAGAAAAATTCAGAATCAAACAGGAAGCAGCCAAACCTTTAAAAACCAAGAAAGATGAAGAAAAAGAAGCAAGGCAACCCCAGACCCTTCGCGAAATGCTTGAGGCTTTAAAAAAATAGCGAAATTATCCTATTTACAACACAATGGAATCCTTTATCCAAGAACAAATAGAGCTAATTGATGGAAAAATCCGGGAAGCAAAGCTTTTACTTTCAGATCCGGACCTCTCCTCTCTTGCCATAGAAGAAATTAAGGATTTGGAAAAACAAAAAGAAGAGATGCAAAAAGCCGGAGAAAATTCTAAAGATTATTCTACTTCAAGCTCTCCGTCCGACACATCAAGTCTTGATTTCCGTAACGCAATTATTGAAATAAAAGGGGCGGCCGGAGGGGATGAATCAAAACTTTTTGCAAATGAATTGCTAAGAATGTACCAACGTTTTGCCGCGGTAAAAAAATTTCACGTTGAGCAACTTGACGAATATACAATAAAAATAATAGGTCGAAACGTTTTTGGATTATTCAAGTATGAAGCAGGCGTTCATAGAGTTCAAAGAGTACCTGAAACAGAAAAGCGCGGCCGCGTACATACATCAACTGTTGTAGTTTCGCTTTTACCGGAACTTGAAGATATTGATCTCCATATAAATCCTGACGATATTGAATTTGAAGCGTACAGAGCCGGAGGCCATGGCGGTCAAAATGTAAATAAAGTTTCAACAGCTGTAAGATTGAAACATAAACCTACAGGAATTGTTGTAACTTGCCAAACAGAACGCCACCAAAATCAAAACCGAGAGAATGCGATGAAAGTTTTGCGTGCAAAATTGTGGGAAATGGAAGTTGAAAAACAAAATAAGATAATTGCAGAGCTTAAATCAACACAGGTTGGAAAAGGCATGAGAGCTGAAAAAATCCGCACTTACAATTTTCCGCAAGATAGACTTACAGACCACAGAATAAACAAATCGTATCATAATCTACCCGTTATAATGGACGGCGGACTTGAAAAAGTCATAGCAGACCTTAAATTTTCAGAACAGGAAGAGAAAACAAATGCTGAAGAAGCTTAAGACTAAATACTTTTTAGAACTTCAACAACCTGCTCAAGGGTAAGTTTTGTGCCGTTCATTTCCGGGTTTTTTGTACTTCCGTTTAAAAGCATACGACCGGAAACATGATTATACCAAGTTGCATCCGGATCCATTTTTTTTAGCTTTTCATAGACCGGTGTTAAATCAACATCCACATCTTCATAAACACCTTTTGGAAAAAATTTACCACTTCTTCTTTTAGGCCTAGCTTTTATTCTAATAGAATTTGTAGCAGGATCTTTTCTGACCGAGATTACATACCCCACTTGCTGTGCATGCTTAAGAACCGTATCGTTTAAGGTCTCAATCGCTATTCCTTTTCCCCATCGGGTCTCAAATTTTATTCCTTTTTCTTTTATTTCCTCTTCTGCCCAAATCTTATTTTCAAAATAATGATATGCCGCGTCCATCATGTCGTGACCAAATCTTAGACAGGTCGCATCGTCTTTTGGGTATTGAAGTTTTATTCCGTGAATAAGAGAAACAATTGAAAAATCATATGTTTCGGTCATTGGGTTTTGGTAGAAAACTTCTTGAAAATGGTCATCGTCTATAACATAATCAACCATCCGTCTTAAAGCTTCTTTCTTTTGCGGATTTTTTGCAATTGGACTTCCGTTTTCAAGAACGTAATCAAAAGCTCGACTTGTCGCGCAGACATTATCATCGTTTGTTTGATGATGATCAAGTGGTCCCATTCCGGTATCCGTATGTATTACTTCTGCGCCGTCAACGACTTCAATTGCCTCACCTTCTTTAGTATACGTACCTTTAAATTTACTTCCTGCGGGGACAAAATCAATAACAGCATTGTCCCATCCTGGTAAAAATTTTTTTATAATCCAAGAACTAGCAATAGCATCCAAATCACTGGCTTTGTGCGTAACAATTCGTTTCATTTTGATTAAACAGTATAGCTCACTTTTCCTAACTTGACAAGCAAGCAAAAACCGTCCTATGATTAATACATGGATGACAAAAAGCAAGGACTCACCCCGGAGTTAAAACAAATCTATGAAAGGGTTATGAATACTCCGGCAAGCTCTACGCCAGCTCCGGCGGCACAGCCCGTTGTTCCACCTCAAACACCTCCTCCTGTCACCACACCCCCTCAAGCGCAGCAAGCAGCTCCTCTTACACCTCCTCCTACGATTCAGACAGGCCCTGCACCAGCAACAAATATAAATATTACTCTTCCACCAAGTCCATCACCTCGTGCATTAAATGATACGGGGACCTCAAAACCTTTTGTTTTTTCATCCGATGTAAAAAAGCCCGGAGGTTCACAACCAGTAGATACTAACCGAGCGGTTATGGCAAAAAAAGAAGGGAAAAAACTTTCAGTAAAAATAATAATACTTCTTGTTGTGGTGTTAATTATAGTCTGGGGTGTTTTCTGGGCAAAATTCTTTAAATTTTTCTAAACAAATAATTTTTCAAAAGAAACGATTTCTGTTTTTTCCTCATTTCTTTTTTTAACTTCCACTTTTCCAGCGCCCGTTTTTGGTGAAACAACAAGACGTGTAGGAATACCAATTAAATCAGCATCCGCAAATTTTTCACCGGCGCCTATATCTCTATCATCATATAAAACTTCAAATCCCTTTTCTGTTAATTTTTTGTAAACTTCTTCTGCCCCGCTTTCTCCAATACCAATAAGATGAAATTGAAACGGCGCAACACTCTCAGGCCAAATAAGACCCCGGTCATCATGAAACACTTCTGCCAACACACCAATCATACGTGTTATACCAATCCCATAACTTCCCAGATATACATATTGTTTTTCACCTTTATCGTTGACAAATGACACATTCATTTTTTCGCTGTATGCTGTTCCGAATCTAAAAATATTTCCAACTTCAATAGCTTTTACTTTTTGAAGCGGCCCGTGTCCTAAATCACACTGCTTTCCCTCAAGCTTTTCAGGCTCTTTTATAATCTCCATATTTTGGGAGAAGTCTCCTCCCGGACAGTAAATTATTTCATCCTCCCCCGTTTCTGCAACTACCTGAAACTCATGGGTAACATTATCAGTAAAAACACCGCCCGCAGCTTCTGTAACTACTGAGGAAAGACCAAATCTTTTAAAAACTTTCAGATATGTTTCTTTTACTTTCTCGTAATAATTATCGAGATCCTCCTGAGAGGTATGCGCGCTGTATAAATCTTTCATTAAGAATTCGCGCCCGCGTAAAATTCCGGATTTAGCCCGCAGCTCACTTCTAAATTTTGTTGAAAAATGATAAAGCATAATTGGAAGATCTTTGTAGGAATTGATGTGTTTTCTTATTAGATCAAGAAATATCTCTTCATGAGTAAAGGATAGCGCAAATTCTTTATCCTGCTTTTCTAATTTATACATTACTTCATCTGCTTTATCCCAACGTCCCGTTTCATTCCAGACAGATTTTGGGTGCAAAAGCGGCATTAAAATCTCCTCTGCTCCCGTATCATTCATCTCTTCCCGAACTATTTGTTCAATCTTTCTTTCAATCCGTTTTCCCAAAGGAAGAAGACTGTAGGACCCTGCCATTAGCTTATCTATAAATCCCCCGCGAAGTAAAAGTTTGGCGTTCACCGCTACCTCATCAGCCGGCGCTTCCTTAATAGTTTTTGGAAAAAGTTTGGAATACAGCATATTCCAAGTATATCGGGCTTATGCTGCTTTTTCAACAGGTTTATTATTATCTTCCCTCTCTGTTTCAGGATCTATCACTTCTTGCAGTAAGCGCCCCATCAGAAGTATCAAAATCTCCAAAAGGCTCTTTTTCTTCTTTTCATCCTTCTCTTCTTCAATCAGTTTTTTCAAAACTTTCAAAACCTGAACTAATTCATACCCGGTTTTAAGAATCATATCTAAATGTTCCTGAGTTTTTTCAAGCCTTTCGGTCAAATCAGCATTTTTTGACAAAAGCTCGGAGACCCTACTTTCCAGATCTTCCACTTTTTGGTCTAATGGATTTGACTCTTTCTCAACATCCCCATCTCGTATTTCTTCTTGCGGTTGGTTTTTGTCTGTTTTCATAGATTCTTCATCTTCTTCAAATCCATCGCCTGCAAATTTTTCAAGAGCAATATCAGCTCCTTCACTTTTTGCAGAATCAAAAAGTCTGTCGGCTACGCTTTTATTTTGTTTTTGCTGACCTAATTGAACGTCAGCTTGAGCCTCCGGATTTCCTGCTTTATCAATGCTTAATTCTCCAATATCTTCTTTAAACCCACCCGTACTTTCCGGACCAGAATTGTTTTGTGTAACCGCAACCGGAACGTTATTTGTCATCGGTACTCCTTCCATTCCTTCCATTAATTTTCACCACCCTTCAATTCATCCTTAACTCGTTTCAAACCTTCTTCTACAAAAAATTTGTCAAAATTATTTGCTTGTTTGATAAATACATCATTTACTTCCGCATATCTTTTTGATAACTCAAATAAACCCTTAAAAATATCATCTGTGTTTTCATATTTACAAGCATCAATTACTTCACGCGCTAATTGTTTTGCATGTCCTACTCCAATTTCAGAATATTTCAGTTTTAAAACAATCATAAGTAATATGTCTCTTTTAATATCTTTTGTTATTATTTGAATTTGATTGTCAATATTTTTCATTTTTACCCCGTTGTTTCATTTATTTTTTCTTTGGTTTCTTTTGCTTTTCGTTCTTCCTCTTCTTTTTTTTCAGCGGCCAATTCAGCTTCTCGCAATTCCATTTCTAATTCCCTTGCCTCTTCCTCCGCCTCTTTCCCTTCAAGCTCAATTTTTGCAACCTGTTGGCGGGCTTGTTGTTTCATCTCGCCAATATCCACTCTGTTTTCTTTTGTAAGTATTTGATCTTTCTGTATCATGACTGCAGTATAGAAGTATTTGGAAGACCAATCTTGATATAAAGAACACAATTACATCACAGCCTCCTAACTAAGAGGGTTTTGACAATTAAAGCTGGAAAGAATATAATTCGTGAACAATGAGAAGTCCAGAACATCAGAGCATATCGGAAGAATTTGAGCAATTTGCAAAAACTCCCGTTGCGTTAGTTCTCTTAGTAACAGGAGCAATTCTTGGACCGGGAGCAATACTTCATGCAATCGATTTAATTGATCAAGATAAAATCCAAAAAGCTCTTTGGTATACAGCTGCGGGGACAGGAGAAATTACTGCTGCAGGAGCTATTGTCTTTGCTAACATGAAAGCGAAGGCAAGGCCTAGGTCTTTTGAGAATCCTCAATCTCCAGAACAATCAAACCGGAAATAGATAACCTCATTTATTATCGTAGTGCTGCTGATGCAGGTGGACCTTTGGGAATTATTGGATTTGCAGCTAACCCAATATTAGCCTTTATAGGAGTAAACTCTTTATCTTTTTTAGGCTGTACAGCAGGGCGTGATTCATTATTTTTTTGTTTTTTATTTGTTTGTTCTGCTCCAATCATAATCCCAGCCGCATTAATTAGTAAGTTTAGCAATGACAATAATAATCCCAGTTTTTGCTTTTCAGATGGGGACGCATTTTCCATAGCCAATTTTATTGTTAATTCCAAACCTGGTATTTGCGTCATAGCTTCATTAATCCTGTTTACTATTGCAGCTTGTTGATCTTTCAATTGTTGAATTTCTCCGGTTAAGGTATTTACTTCAGCATTTAGAGATTCTATTCCGCTTGCAATCTCACCACTTTCACCAGTAGCTTCTTCGGTTCCACCAGACTCACTAGTTTCATCGACAACTTGTTTTCCGCCGGTATCTTGTCCGTCCATCTTGTCTGCCTGTGAACTATCAGTACCTCCATCTGTTGCTTGCTCTAAAACGGTATCTGTCGCAGACTCATCGGCTTCTCCTTGTTGATCTTGAGAATTTATGGAATCTTCGGCTTCTGCATGAGATTGTATGTCCTGCTCGGCATCTGATACCGAACCAGCTTCGCCTCCTACTTCTCCCTCTGCTAATTGTTGGAATGCAGAATCTACTCCTTCTACGTTTTCTACTTCTTCGATTGTAGAAGCCAAATTATCTGCTGCTGTATCCACAGCCGATTCAACAGCCGGAGCAGCTACACCCCCTACGCCTTCTGCGGCTGTTTCTACGACTGCACCCCCAATACCCCCTGCTACTTCACCCATTCGTAATACCTCCTTTTGCTACTTCTATTGCCTTCTCTATATTTCCATTATTTATATGTTCTGCCATTGCTTGCAATTTTACTTTTGAGTTCATATCTTCTTGCATTGCATGATATTTAACATATACATCTCTTGCTTCGGAATACTTAGACCCGATATTTTTTAAGATCTCAACTAAATCATTAAAATCTTTAGGAGGAAGGAAGGATAAAAACTCTTTAGCTAATAGTTGCGCCTCATCGGGCTTTAAATTATGTTTTTTTAAATTTTTAACTATTTCTGCCAATAAATCTTTCTCAACCTGTTGAACAATTTGATCGGTGTTGCTTACTCCAGAATCATCCATAATCTTAGAATATCATTATTCTAAATCGCAATGCAAGAGTGGTCAAAATTTAACGGATGGAAGACCCGATAATCTCGGCAATAGATAATACCTCAAGTTTTTTAAAATGTTTTTCTTTTGGTACCGGAATAGAATCTGTTACAAAGATTTTTTCAGCTTTTAAATTCTGGAGTAATTCTGTTGCATTTTCTGAAAATACAGGATGAGTACCGAAAACATACACTTTTTCTGCTTGCCCTGAGCTTTCCGAATGGGCACCGTTTTTTATAAGCGTTTCCACAGCTTGTGCAATCGTTTTTCCCGTTGAGATAATGTCATCGATAATAAAACATGTACCTTTTATCTTCCCTTCAAAAGCGGCAACATTAACCTCCCCTGTCTGATAATCCCTGTCTTTATTAATAACAACTTGGTTGACTCCACAAAGCATCTCATCGATTAATTTCAAACGTCTAATACCTCCCATATCAGGAGATACAATAGTAATATTTGCATGCTTGGGCTCTATCTCTTTAATTTTTGTGGCAAACAAAGAAAGCGCTGACAAATCATGAACCTTAATTGAGAAAAGCTCGGGTATTTTTATACTGTGCGGATCAACAATAATTATTTCATCAAGACCTGAATCTTGAATCATTTTAATAATAACTTCTAGAGGAACTGCTTCACCTGTACGGAACATGTGGTCTGCGCGCATATACGGAATGTAAGGAATTATGCCGATTACGTTGTCTGCTCCATTTTTTTTCAGAGCGTCGACTAAAAAAGTTATCTGCATTATTGCGCTGTCAACAGGAGCGGTGATTGATTTTATTAAATATATTTTTTCCCCAACAACTCTCTGATTTATTCTTACTCTTTGTTCGCTATCCGGAAAAACATCAACTTCAGGATAAAAAATTTCTACAGCAAGAGCCTTAGCTATACCCTCTGATAATTCTTTATTGGAGCCATCACCAAAAATCATTTTATTTACCTCCTCCAAGCAAACTACTAAGTCCTCCTGCTTCCTGCATTTTTGCCGCTGCTTTTTTCTGGGCCTTTTCTATAGCATCATTGAGAGCATCTTTTAAATCTCCCATTTCCTCGCCGCTTATTTTTACACTTTTTATTTTCATATCACCGGTAATTTTTACATACGCCCGGCCTTTTTCCTCTTCCACCTCAATAAGCTGCAATTCTTTTTGAATACGCATCGCTTCCTGACGTAGCTTATTTAAATTCCCAAGTCCTTTTAATGGATTAAACATAAATTACACCTCCTTTGTTAGAAACTCTTGACGAATTTTATGAGTCCTAGAGTTTCTTACATCCGCCAAAGTAAAGTTTCGGCTGCATGGCTGTAAGCCTTGAGACGAACCTGAACGCCGTCGGACTTTATTATTTACATCTATTATACATTAAAACTACTTCTTCAATTCAATAATAATTCTTATATCTTTTCTTAATATTTCCCCCGCTCTTTTCTCAATTATTTTCATTATTTTATCTTCGTTTAATTTATCTCTATGAAATTTATACTTGGCCTCAAGAACAACTTTTTCTTTGTCCAAGCTTACAAGACTACAACCGCGCAAAATTCCAGCAATTGAATGGTTGTCCTTTTTAACACTATCAAGAAGTGAAAGAAAGAAATTTTGACCGACTGATGTAGGGTTGAAAAGTTCTCCGAATTTTTTGTCATCGGAAATGTCATCTTTTTTTTGAGCTACTACTTCTTCTTTTTTCTCAACATCTATTTTTTTTTCTTCGTTTTCATTTTTTTCCAAAGTCTCATCCGCATAGCACCATCTCATTATCGCAAGTTCCAAAGGAAGGCTTGGGATAACAGTATATTTTAGGTGTTTGTATGACTCGGAAAAAAAATCAATAAGTATTTCCAGATCGCGAACATCAAAATTTAGTGTATCTTTATTTTTTTGAATGCCGGCAGTCGCAAGCAATTGGAGTCTCAATTCTTCAACAATTTTCTCGTTGACAAGCGCCATGTCCGTTCCTTTTTGAAAAAGTTTTTCAATTATAATAAGCGCTTCTTTTGCCTTTTTTTGCGCTAAAAAGATTAGAATTTCCCTTGAATCTTTTTCAATGCTATCGGATTTATAAGTCTCCTCCAAAAGCTCTTTTTTTATTTTTTTACCCGAGGAAACAATTGAAAGATCTTCAAGTATTTTTGACCCGTCCCTAAAAGACCCTTCTGAAAGTTTGTAGATTTCCTCCAAAACTCCATTTTCAATATCAAGCTTTTCCCCTTTTACAATTCGCCTCAAAGATCTGACTAGTTCCTCTTGCGTTGGTTTTTCAAAAGAAACGTGGAAAGTACGCGATGCAATTGTTGGCGGAACTTTCCATACTTCAGTTGTACAAAGAATAAATATCGCATGATCCGGAGGCTCTTCAAGAGTTTTGAGAAGCGCGTTGAATGCATCAGTTGTCAACATGTGCACCTCATCAATTATGTAAATTTTTTTGGAAAGGACTGCCGGTGAAAATTTTATTTTATCGCGGAGCTCTCGTATTTCATCAATTCCTCTGTTTGAGGCAGCATCAAGTTCCAGAACATCAACTGCCGAACCGCTTGTTATAGAAACACACGCATCACATTTATTGCAAGGCTCAATATTGGAATCATGAATCATGAATTTTGAATCAGGAGTCTGTTCTTTTTGCCGTTTCCCTTGCTTCTTGATTCCTGCTTCTTGATTCTTTTCACAGTTGATTGCTTTTGCCAAAATCCGCGCACTTGATGTTTTTCCGAGACCTTTTGGGCCAGTGAATAAAAATGCATGAGGTATTTCCTGATTTTTAAGAATAGCGGTAAGTTTTGTACGAACAGAATCCAAATCAAGTTCTTCAATTGTCTGAGGACGATATTTGCGATAATACACCATGAGCGTTTAGTTATTAGTACTTAGCGTTTAGTTATACCTCAAGATTAATAATTAATCAACTAAACCCTAAACCCTATCAGCTAACTTCTATTTTACAGGTGGTGCTTACCAAGTAAATGTAAAACTCCGTGTTCTATTAGCTCACAAGCTTTGTCATCAACAAGCATTTTTTCAAACGATGCTTCTTCAATTACTTTTGGATAGGACACAACAACGTCTCCTAAAAAAAGTGTCGTTGTTGGAGGAAGGGCTTGTCTTTCCCCTTCGGTCTGGGAAAAAGAAAGGACGTTTGTTGTTTTATCAAGTCCGCGGTATTTTTTATTTAACGACCGCATTTTTCGATCCCCTACGATTGCAACTGACACTTCTGCCGGTCCACCAGCTCCATTTTTTATAAGCGTGTCTACCACTACTCGCTTTATTCTTTTTCTGTTGACACGATACCTACTTTCAATAAAGATAGGAACCGATATAGAAGAATTATCTATCATTTGAAATTTAAAATTGAAAATTAATAATTTATAATTGACTTATTGTCTTGTCCATGCTTGCTGTTTTGCAAATTTTCTGGCAAGAACTTTTCTAAATTTTTTAGCAAGAGAAGGCTTTAGGTAAAACTTACGTTTTTCCATTTCCTGAATTATGCCTTCTGACGCTACTTTGCGTGAAAATTTTCGAATCATTGCGTCTGCTGAATCCCCCGGTTGTTTTTTAACATATACCATAAATAAAACACCTCCTTAAAGTTTAATAGACTATATTATAGTACAAAAGGCAATGAATGAAAAGCTAAAAGAGCAAGAATGCCTCTAATTTTGCTAGTTTATATCAAAAAAGATAAAGCTTCGGTTTTTGAGGATTAATTTTTTTGATTAATTCGATAATATTATTGTGGTCATCGGTTAAATCTCCGTTTATTATATTAAGCGCAACGTTTTCAGCTCCCCAAATTCTCAATAGTGACTGTTTACTCATATCCAATACCTCATTCATACACCTCAAAAGCATAAATCTGAATTCTCGCGCTGAGCTTCCGGGAGAAAAGTAAGGCTTCCACGCTTCTGCCTGACCTTCTGTAACCTCAATTTTATATCCATATTTTTTAGCATCTTGACGGTTTTTTTTGAGATCTTCGTTTCCGGCAAGTCTTGCACGAGTTATTGGATCAATCCATCTTATTATGGGATCATCTGAAAGCTTAGGTTTTTTATAGTAATAATCATACCCAAAAATCAATTTATCAGTTTCTATTTGACCAGAGATGATAATCTTTTTAAACATAGTGGCAATTTTTCCTATATTGTCCGGGTTTGCGGCGTTAACAAGTATTTGAGAGTTTGGAAAAGCTGCATGAATAAGCTCAATATTTGAGATCATATAATTACTTCCCATCACCCATCCGAATTGTCCGGATGATTGATTCGGCTCGTTATCAGACTGGAAAGCGCCTATTTTTCCGTCATAATTGTTTTTGACGTATTCAAGCTGCTCCATCATCTGTAAAACTCCTTCTTTTGCTATATCCATGTCAGGAGTAATTCTTTGACCACGCGAAGGAACATACGAAACGTTTTGCAAAACCGATTGAGGAGGGTGTTCTTCGGGATATCTGAAAGTTTTTAGCGGTCCTATATTTAAACAAATATTTGCGCCTTTTTCTAAACAATGGTCAACAAAAGGCTTGTAAAAAGAAAAATTAAAGTTGCCCTTGCTGTCTACCGCGTTTGACCATCTTATTCCGAATCTTATATCTGTTATTCCAAGGTCATCAATTATAACATCCAGTGCCTTAAATACATTTTCGTATTCGCTTATCTTATCCGGCCCGATATTTTGAGGATTAATACCAAATTCTTCCGGAGAAAATGAGCAGCCTAGTTTTAGATTTTTAAGCTTATTCCTGTTTTCAGTCAAAAATTTCTCGTTTGATTTGTCTGAATTTTTCCAATCGCTCCATTGGTCAATTACTGCAGTCCATCTGCTTCTTTCTATTCCTGCGGCAGCAGCAAATACTCCTCCTGTAGTAAGCGCAGATCCGGTAAGCAATTTTCTTCTGGATAATTTTGTATTGAGGATTCTATTTTCAAGATTAGGCATTTTAAATATGAATAACTTATTTATTCACTATTATATTATTTTCTTGCTCTGGTGGGACCAAAAAGATGAAAATGAAGATGGTCTATCTCCTGAGATCCTCCTCCATTAACCTCTATTTTATATCCTTTTCCCATTAGCCCTGTTTTTTCAATTAATTTGTGAATTGCTAAGGTTATTGCCATATGCGTTTTTGGGTCTTTTGCATTAAAAAAATCATCTATATGCTCTTTTGGAACAATCAGAAGATGGATTGGTGCTGCTGGATTTATATTATCAAAAGCTACGACAGAATCATCTTCGTATTTAAAATCTTTCGGAATTTCACCTTTTACAATTTTGCAAAATATACAATTATCCATTTTTTACCATCTGGGCGGAAAGTAACCATTCTCTGCTATTTTTTTTCCTTTACTTTTTTTACCTACAGTAGTTCCTTTATCTTTTCCAATATACAGTTTATCATGTAGCATTTTCCTTTGTTTTTCTATAATTCTTTTTATCAAATTCTTTTGAGGTGTTGGATTTAATTCTTTTTCCTTATTTTTTCTTGAATCATCAACTTTATCTCTTATCTTTTGTGTTATTTTCTTAATTTGCCGCAATTCTAATTTAGAAGGATTTTCAAGTGAATCTTTCAAACTTAAGAGATAATCTACTTCTCCTTGATTAAGAGTTGTACCGGCTTCACCGTTAACAGGCCATTTCCCGTAAGCTGACTTCAACAACTTAAGATAAAGTCTTTCAACGTCAAATCCGTCAACAATTGGCGATCCAGAATCATGAATAAGCCTATTCTTATGTCTTTTTAAAACAATAGCCACGTGCTCAATCGAAATGCGAGGCATACTAATTTGATAAGAAGGAAGAATTTCTTCGCCAAAATGTTCCCGCGCAACAAAACTTGCCGCGTATTCTGCAAGTGGATTAACATTATCACCCTCAGGTCTTGTCATATTATCCAAACCTTTCTGCGCAAATAATAATATGTACTTTACTACTTTCCAATTCCTAATTCAATAATTCCGCTTATTAGAGAATAATTACACGATTACACGATTGCGGATAATAAACAAGCTATTGCTTTCTTCTCAATAACCGACCGAGCAAGCCAGGCTTCCCTGACGGAATCGGATCTTGATCTTGAGTTATATTTTTTCTTATTGATCCCCCGCCAAACCTTGTGAGAACATTCTCTAGTGTTCCAAGTTGAGAAAAACACTCACGAACATCATCGCTATCAAACTCAATTTTTCTTTCCTCGCAATAAGTTTTTAGCATTCCCCTAATTAATTTAATTCTTGATTCTCCGATATAGACATTTCCTCCATTTTTTCTTGTTGCTGCTGCATTTAATTCACCAACTAAAGAATCAAAGGGGTTTTCCGGATCGTTTTGTACGCTAGTTCTTTTCTTTTTTAATTCATGTCTCATAAGCATATTAACAAGAGCGGCACCGGACATTGCTTCTTCTTGAGTAAAAGGAGCCGGAAAAATTGGGGTTTTTGCTTTTCTGTCTTCAGAAATAGCACACTGGCGTAAATCAAATTCGTGCGTCATATTATCTACCTATCTGAAAGAAGGAAGCGTCAGCGACCTATCTTGAATTCTACCACATCTCCTTCTTGCATTATATAATCACGGCCTTCAAAACGTACTTTTCCTTTTTCACGGCAACATTTCCAGCCCCCGTTTGTAATAAATTCCTCATACGAAACAGTTTCTGCTTTTATAAAATTTTTTATAAAATCCGTATGAATAACACCTGCAGCTTCGGGAGCGGGTGCGCCTCGCCTTACGGTCCATGCCCTAACTTCTTTTTCCCCACACGTTAAAAAAGAAATAAGACCAAGACGGTCATATGCTTTTCTTATTAACATCTCGAGGCCTGAACTTTTAACCCCAAGCGATTCTAGATATTCTTTTTGTTCCTCCCCACTTAATTCGGATAATTCTGACTCCACCTTTGCGCAAATGACGACAAAGTTATTCTTCTCCAAATCTAAAATCTCCGCGTATTTTTCAATAATTTTAGGAGTGTTTTCATCGTTATATTCGTTTTCCGAAACATTAAGAACTATTATCTCTTTTTTATTCGACAATAAAAATAAATTATTCACAATTTCTCTCTCTTCATCGCTTAATTTAAGATTTCGAGCCGGAATTCCATTGTTAAGCTCTTTTTCTACCCGTTCTAGTAATTCATTTTTATTTTTGCCTTGAACTTTTGCCTTTTGATTTTTGCTTTTTGAGTTTTCAAGAGTTTGTAAATCTGAAAGAATAAGCTCTGTTTCAATCGTTTTATAATCCGATAAAACATCAACGCTCCCCTCACGGATAACGTCATCATCTTCAAAAGCTCTGACAACGTGGGCAACAATTTGAACTTCGCGGATGTGGGAAAGAAATTTATTACCAAGACCTGCACCTTCGCTTGCGCCTTTGACCAAACCTGCGATGTCGACAAATTCAACAGTTGCGGGTTTTATCGGAGGAAGATTTGCCATTCCTTCCTCTTCTTTTGTAATCTCGGCGAGTCGAACTAAGCGCTCATCCGGAACGGGAACAACTCCGATATTCGGCTCAATTGTCGCAAAGGGATAATTTGCGGCCAAAGCCTGTTGTTTTTTAAGTAATGCATTAAACAACGTAGACTTTCCGACATTGGGTAAACCAATTATGCCAATACCTAATGACACGATTTACAACCCCCTTTTTGAACAGATAAGCAATGTCGAGCCCCGTATAAGCGCTCTTGCGACGCGAGGACGTAGACCTCGGGAGCAAGTAAGCTCTGTATGGGGCCGACATTCGGCAACCCGACAATCCCGACAGAAAGATTCATATTGAAAGATTATACCAAATATCCTAAGCAATACTTCTGGTGTATAATGATAGTTACTTCATGAAACAAATACTAACGATTGTTGTGGTTGTTTTTACGGTTGTTAGCCTTATTGCAATCACATTTACCTTAAATCAAGTTAACCAGGAGTCAACGAGACTTGAGAATGATATCCAATACCGATCATCGCTTCTTGCTGATGGCCTTAAGGAATCTGTAGAACCAAATTTTATCAATAAATCAGATGCATATTTACAAACACTTGTTAAAAGATATGCAAATAGACAACGTATTGCGGGTTTAGCAATCGTAGATAATACGGGCAATATTGTCGCAGTCTCTTCAAGCCTTCCAAAAGAGCTATCCCAACCTCAACAGATTGCGACAGACGTCATGGATTCGGATAAGGCAGACGGAGACTTTGTGACGTTTAATGGGAAGAAATTGTATGTCTATGCTCAACCGCTCCATGACAAAAAAAGTGTTGTCGGTGCATTGCTTGTTGTCCAAAATGCACAGTATATAGATGGTAGGCTTCTTGAAATTTGGACGAATAACGCTTTGAGGATAATTATACAGGCGCTTCTTTTATCTGTTGCTATATTGCTGATCCTGAGGTGGATTATTTCCAAACCTATTCAAAAATTAGTCGAATCTCTTCAGTCCACAAGGCTTAATAGTAATAACCATAACAATCAAACCTTTACGCAAAATCCCCTTTTTAACCCTCTTTTAAAAGAAGTCGCCCATATGCAGCAAAGTCTTATCCAAGCACGAATTGCGGCAAGTGAGGAAGCAAAAGCGAGCCTTGAAAAACTTGATTCCCCATGGACAGCAGAGCGTCTTAAGCACTTTGTAAAAGATTTAATAAAGAACAGACAGATTGTTGTTGTCTCGAATAGAGAGCCTTATATCCACATAAAAAATGGTAATAAAATTACTTATTATTTTCCGGCAAGCGGAGTGGTAACAGCGACCGATCTTTTGATGCAATCAACAGGAGGAATATGGATTGCAAACGGAAGCGGTGAAGAAGACAAAGCAGTTGTTGACAGTAATGATCATGTACAGGTCCCTCCTGATGATCCCAAATACACGTTGAGACGCGTGTGGCTTACTGAAGAAGAGACACACGGTTATTATGAAGGCTTTTCAAATGAATGTCTTTGGCCGCTTACCCACTCTGCACACGTACGACCGACTTTTAGAAAAGAAGATTGGGAACAATACAGACAAGTAAATGAAAAATTTGCCGAGGTAGTTCTTAGCGAAATTAAAAATCTTAAAAAACCTATCATTTTAGTACAAGATTTTCATCTTGCTCTTGTCCCTAGCATAATTAAAAAAACCAGGCCTGATGCAACCATAGGCATGTTTTGGCACGAACCATGGGTGAGTGCGGAAACATTCAGTATTTTCCCCTGGAAAAAAGAATTTTTAGATGGGATGCTTGGAGCAGACCTATTAGGTTTTCATACGCAATTGCATTGTAATAACTTTATTGGAACAGTCGGCCACGAGTTAGAATCATTAATAGACTACGAACAGTATAGCGTTACGCGTGATGGCCATACGACGGCCATCAAACCGTTTCCTGTCAGCATCGCCTTTTCTAACGGTAACCATCAAGCAATAACTGAAGATGAGAGAGAAAAACAAGAAAAAATATTGAAAGATCTTAATATCCATACAAAATATATTGCCCTAGGAGTTGAAAGGCTTGATTATATAAAAGGAATCCTTGAAAGGCTCAAGGCTCTTGAAATTTTACTCCGCAACAATCCCTCACTCCGAGAAAAACTCACTTTTATTCAGATAGCAGCGCCAACAAAAAAAAATGTGAAAAAATACCGTGAATTTGACGCAGAAGTAGCAAAAGAAGTTAACCGCATAAATAATTTATATCAAACACGCAACTGGAAACCGATTGTATTGCTTAAAAAGACTTATGCACATGAAGAATTGATCCAATTTTATAAACTCGCCGATGTTTTACTTGTTACATCTCTCCACGACGGGATGAATTTGGTTGCGAAAGAGTTTGTAGCGGCTCGAGATGATGAGAAAGGCGTTCTCGTCCTTAGCCAATTTGCCGGGGCTTCCCATGAGCTAAAAGACGCATTAATTATCAATCCATATAACGCTGATACAACGGCTGAAGCAATCTTTACTGCATTACAGATGAGTGAATTTGAGCAAATAAAACGAATGAAAAAAATGCGCACTGCTGTAAAGAATTACAATATTTATCGTTGGTCGGCAGAGTTCCTAAAAACGCTAGTGAGCTTGGGTTAAATTTTATGAGATTAGCAATTATTGGATCAAATTATATTAACATAGACAAAAACAGCCGGAAAGGTACAGAAATCTTCACGTATTCCCTTATTCAGTCACTGGCAACACATGCGAAAGCAAACAGCTTGAAGATTACCGCTTTTGCGTCCGGCAAATCAAAGCTTCCCGTACCTATTGAGAGTATCGATTATTTGCCCTCAAATTCATATAAAAATATTCATGAATATAATAAACATTTCATCTTTGAATTGGCTCTTATTTCAAAGGCGATATCTCGCGAGAAAGAATTTGACGTTTATCATATGAATATTGGCGATGGAGATCTAATATTACCATTTGCGCAATTTGTCTCAAAGCCCATTGTCATTACCTTACATCGCATCATCGACGAGGAATATACAAGAAAATATTTTTCTTTATTTCAAGAAAACAAAAATGTACATTTTATATCAATAAGTAATTACCAGAGAAAAATATTGCCCCATATTAATTACCTTACAACAATTTACCACGGCATAGATACGTCAGTCTTTCAATTTCATGCAACAGGAGGAAATATAATCATGTGGGCCGGAAGAGCAATTCCTTCAAAAGGACCGGATGTGGTAATTGAAACAGCAACCCAAATGAAAAAGGAAACCGTGCTTTATGGTATATCCAAACCTGAACACAAACAATGGTTGTATGAAAATATCTTAAAAAAAATTGAAACAAATCCTTCAATACATTTTATTACCGACAAAAACAGGTATGAACTTATACCATTTTTCCAAACAAGCAAACTTTTTCTCTTTCCAACTACCGAGGAACACTTTGGATTGGTATTGATAGAAGCAATGAGCTGCGGTACTCCGGTGGTTGCCTATGGGGTCGGATCTATTCCGGAAATAGTCAAGGATGGCGTAACAGGATTTATCGTCAATTCTTCCGATAAAGAGATTCAAGGTGATTGGATAATTAAAAAAACAGGTATTGAAGGCCTAAAAGAGGCGGTTGAAAAAATTTATGCCATGTCAGAAAAAGAATATCTTGCTATGAGAAAAGCTTGTCGCGATCATGTAGAAAAAAATTTTAGAATACAGAGAATGGCACAACAATATATTGAAACGTACAAAAAAGTAATTGCCCTGAATCAACAAAGTTAGTTATTGAAAAACATTCGAGGAACAAATTCGCCTATACTTATCTCGTTGCACAATTATTCTTTTTTTGTTTGGAAAGCTTGATTTATACTTGGAAAGGCACAAAATATCACATTGTACCCCGACAATTCCAACAGAAAGATTCATAGAGGAATTGTATCAAAAAGAAGTAGTATAAACCACTTCTTATCATAAAAGTAAAATCTACAAATATATGGAGTTTTTCATAAAATTAAAAGTTGGGATTAATCTTTATTTAAATTTTCCGCAATAGTCCTTAACTTGCTTGCAGACTCCTCTGGCTTAACATCTCTTTGTAAACCAAAAAACTCGCCGTATCCTGCCGGATATTTTAGCCTATTCGCTGACATAAGAGGGGTTACCATATGTAAATGCATTTGATAGTCAATGTAATTGTTATTGTCTGTTGGTACTTGGTGAATACCCAACATATAGGGTGCTCCGTTTATAGGTCTTTCAAATAAAATTGCATATGTTCTTGACAAAATCGATAGGACCTTAGCTAAAGCATCGGTTTCTGAACCAGTCAACTCATTGATAGAAGAAATTCGTGAAAAAGGTATTATTATTGTCTCATATGGCCAAAGTGCCCAAAATGGCACCACAACCCCAAAGTGTTCATTTGCATACACTAACCTTTCTTTTCTTACCATTTCTTCATTTAAATACGCAATCATCGCATTTTTTCCTAATGCGTCTGAGCTTTGCTTTTGGGCATTGATTTCTGACATTATTTTTGGAGGAATATGCTCTTGCGCCCAAATTTGGCTATGCGAGTGAATAAGACTATTACCCAACTCTCTACCTCTTGTTTCAAATTCTGCAACATGGTTTATATAAGGCAAGGCTCCAAGATCTTGGTAATCAGTACCCCACGCTTGAATCACTTTAGAAATTTCTTTAGCCTGCATATCTTTCATTGTTTTATTATGTTCAGGCGTATGCACGACAACCTTACATACGCCTCTTTCATTTTTTCTCTGGAATAGAATTTGCTCATTAAGTGTAAGATTTTCTTCTCTTGACTCTTCTTGCATATCAGTTGTTAAAAAAACTGGGTTATCATTAACAAAAACAAAAATACTTTTATAATTCGGATTAATATCTCCGTTTTGTCTTATATTACCAGGACATATAGCGCAATCTTTGTCATATACGGTTAAATTGTCTTCAAGAATTTTCTCATCTCTTACGGGCCACGGCCTGTTCAATCGGTTGGAACTTAAAATTGTCCACTCATTTTGATTATCGCTAAACGGATTTCGTCTTATTTCACTCATAAGCTCAAGAAGATTAACAAAATATTATTATTTTTGATGATGAACTATCTTATCGGTTTTTAGTAATTCACTGAAATTCTCTCCTTTTAAAATTTGTTTTATTACAATAAACTTTGCCAAATTATTAGTGTTATTGATTAAAGTATGAGGTGTTCGTTCTGTTTCAATAAGATCTCCAGCCTTTATAATGTCTTCTTTCAAAGTTTCTCCTTCTTTCCATCTCATTATCAAAACTCCTTCAATAACATATAAGGTTTCCCAAATTTTCTCGTGATGATGCCATGATTGAACAGAATTAGGAATTTGCTCTATATAATTTAGGGTCTAGACAAGATTAAGCGCCATTAGGTGTTAAAATAGATTGTCTAGACAATGCAAAACAGATATTTAAAACATACACATATTCCAGAGAGGAAATTTAGACAAGTTTTAAACTGTTTCTGTCATGATTATACAGCAACAGTAACTTCAGAGGTAAGTGGTATTTCGAGAAACTCAATTAATAACTTGTATGCTAAATTCAGAGTAAGAATACTGGATATGTCTCAACCTAATGTTAGCCTTGATGGTGAAGTGGAGGTTGATGAGTCATACTTTGGAGCAAGAAGAGTCAGGGGAAAAAGAGGCAGAGGCGCTAAGGGCAAAGTTCCGGTGATAGGACTACTTAAAAGACATGGTAAAGTTTACACCCAAGTAGTCAAGAACTGTACAAAGGAACAATTAATGCCCATTCTCAAGGGTAAAATACTCTCAACATCAACAATCTACACTGACGGATGGAAATCATATGATGGACTGGTTTTAAACGGTTACAGGCATTACCGGATTTACCATAGCGAGAATGAATTTGCCCGAGGAAAAAACCATGTCAATGGGATTGAATCATTTTGGTCATATACTAAAAGACGGATGAATAAACTTAATGGTATCCATAAAACCAAATTTCTTCTCCACTTAAAAGAATCAGAGTTCCGTTTTAATAACAGAGGTGGTATTATGTATAAGGAGTTACTGAAAAACTTTAGAGAAAATTCGCTCTAAAGTTGTCTAGACCCAAGGTAAATATTATACTTGTATACTACCACTTTTGAACGCTAATTTAAAAGCGTATTATTTTTAAACATTGTACTTTAAAGTTTATTTATCAAGTAACTTATTATAAAATTCATATTTTTTTCTTTGATATTCTTTGTAAGGCAAATCTTTTGCCGCTTCCTTTAGATGTTCATATTTAAGAAGAAGTTTTTTGTCTTTTGTTAACATTTCAAATATCTTAAATTGGTCTTTTACAGTTTCATCAGACGGATCAGTTAAATATAGCTCTACGTCGTGACTGCCAACTTTAAACTCCCATTGAATATAATCACCCTGAAAAATAGGTTTTCCAAAAATATCTATTAGCTTAGTAACATAATGTTTAAATTTTTCTCTTTGACAAAGAACATAAATGTCAAAATCTCCTTGACCTGAAATTTTTAGCGCACTGGCACCTATAAATTTTATCTCTAGGTCAAGAATTTTGATTTTAATTTTTTTAATAATATTATCTACAAGTTGTGTAGTTTTAGAATCGTAAGGAAAAAAATTTACCTTTTTATTTTGCGGGATTTTTTTTAAATATTTTAACTCTTCTTCACTTAACATATACTTGCATAGATAATAATATGCTGCTTTTTCAAAAGCGCGTTAAACAAAGTGGATTTCCCCACATTCGGCAACCCGACAATTCCAACAGATAGATTCATTTGACTATTGTACCTTATTGAAGCTAAATATTAAATAGAAAAAAATAGTGAGCTTGAGAGTGGGTAAAAATTATAGCGGTAATAAATAAGTTTATGTAGCAAGGATGCTATCCCATTCTCTTTGCATATCCAAAATTACTCTTTCTTCGGATGTCGTAGCCTGACCAGAATCTAACTTTATGGCTATATTGGTGACTCTATCAATTGTAGCTGCAAACAAAGATTCCATAGCATGACGGAACATGTTCCCATGATCTTCAGCTTCAGGATAATTATGTGCTACCTCATGTGTGAATGTTCTCATAGCTTCAGTGAATTTAACGCCAAAGAGAGATTCGTGTATACCAATCGCCTTTTGACCAAGATTTATTCCTTTACTACCAGTTCCCTTATAAACGAAAAGGTCATTAGGTAATGCAACATTTGTAGTTAACTGTGAATATAATCTTAATAACCCAAGTTGTGCCAGCTGCTTTTCTGTTGGCTCAAGAACAATTTCAAAATCATCAACTTCGTCTTCAGCTGGATTCATTCTCTCTACTATTTTCTTTAGCTTACTTCGCAGAGCACCAAGAATTATATCCTCTGGTGATTCTTCACGGATAGATTCTACGCTTGAAATATCTGCTTGGTTTTGTTCTTCAATCAATTCGATTAAATGTTTCCCTGTTAAGTATCCAGCATTATCTCCTAATTGACCATAAAATTGGTCAGATTGTCGCCACTGTAGGTATTTTTCAACAGGACTTTGTCCAGTAAGTTCTGCTACAGTTGGCTCTGGTACCATTTCCTCCAGCTTGTTTACTGCTTCAAGTATTCCTGGTAATTGAGCTTCCATTTGTGATACTCGTGTTTTTTCAGAGTTAGACATAGTTGCTTCCTTTTGAATAATATTTCCTTTCTTTTCAATATCGGGAATTTCAGGTTGCGCCACCGGCACACGACCAAATTCTTGTTTTAATTGTTCTCGTTTCTGAATAATAAGTTTTTCTTGGTCTGACAATTCTGTAGGGTTTTTTCTTACAGCTGCTTGATAAATTTGTTCTTGCTCATTAGTCCATGCTTTAACTTCAATCGCTCTAGTGATATCTACTTCTACTGATTGTTTGCTATCACTGCCTGTTGAGGAGATATTTAGTTCTCCGGTTGGTAACGGAGCTTCCCTAGATACCATTTCCTTTGTTTTTCCACTTGCTCTTGCGGCCTCATCTTGCGTAAAAGCATTTTGAAACTTCTGCAAATATTTATCATTTAACTCTATTTCTACGAATACACCTTTGTCGCTTCCGTTTGGTATATTGCGCACGAGCAGATTATTTTCTTTAGTAACAAAATCATAATTCAAACCAAATGTTGTTAAAAAATCTCCTTGTGATGTGAATATTTTTTTAAATATACCTTTCTCTAATCCGTAAGCTGCCATTCCTCTTAATAGGTATACTAATTTCTGGTTATCTTCTTTTGGCTTTGGTAATGCATGAAATAGTAATTCTCTCGGTATGTCTCCTTTTAACATCAAACGAACAACATTAGGATTGCTACCATTTCCTTCTATTGCAGTGACTTGGCCACCCAACTTTTTACTAATCACGCTAATGAATTGAGAGGGGTCTTTAATATCAGGAAATTCCTCACAAGCTACTTCCATACCATACTCTTGAACAAATTGTTCTCGTTTGTGTTGAGGAACTTGTGGGGTTTCATTACTGGCTGTTTCTTCATTGCTTAACTTACTGCTAGCTGACGGCATTCCTACTTGTTCCAAATATCCAGGGCAAACAATAAATCCCTGCTCTTCTAATTCTCTTACCTGGCTGTCGCTTACACCTCTATCCCGCGCTATATAATTTTTACCAGCAAAATGTTTCTGCCACTCTCCACGGTCGTAACCTTTATAAGGAAGAGTCCTTGCTAATTTCTCAACAACCACAAAGGCTCCTTGCCTATCGGTTCCATATTTAGAATCTACATGTCCTGCCCACAAATGTTCGGAGCGTTTTAACTGCTCTACCATTTCATCTTTTGACATAGCTTGAACCATATCATCCAGATAGCGACTTAGTTCAAATGGATTAACTGGAGGTCTATCGATACTCATTTTGTATTTTAAGTTGTTAAGCTGAATCGTAGCGGATTCAGGACCTACCCAATAATCTTCTGCAGTAGCGCCTTTTTCTTTATAATTCATGACCTGCCCATTAATAAAAAGGCGTCCTTTATCTGGCTCAATTCCTTCAGATTTAGGAAGCCACTTAATACCTCCAAACTTATTTTGGAAATCCATATTCTGTAGATAGGGGTTCTCGTTAGATACTCCAAGCGTAGGTAATTGTTCAAGTGCTTTGATTACATCAGGGTTAGCTGTTTCAATAATATATGCGTTTCTACCCGTAGGTTTGCTCTTTTTAATGTCTGCTAATAACCAGTCGTGTTTAACTTTATGCAAAGGGACTTGTCCGGGCATATTTGCCCAATCATCATTTACGTCAGCTGCTTTGGCCAAACGATAATTAGCAACCCAGCCTTCACCATCAATTTCAAATCTTTGTACACCAAAATCTCTTATCAGACGAATAGCGGTTTGCTTGAGACCAATACCATTTCCCCCTGCAGTATTTCTATCTTCTGGCTTATCCGAATGCGGACTTAAAACGCCTGTAGGATCTTCAAAAGGCCAACCACCTTCAATACGAAATCTTCTTCCACCACTTTTCAGAGGCTCGCTAGTAAAACTAACTCCGTCAAGTGTTCCTGGATATTGAGGGTTATGGTCAACAAAATTTTGCACCAACTCCCGTGTTAACCATGCTGCATTATACTCGTCACGGGATTTATCTAGAAAACTATCAGTAGCAATAGCATGAGCATCAACGCCTTTCAGCTCATAGAAAAACTGCAGTAATTTCTGGTCTGTTGCAACTCCCTCAATCTTCTTGCCATTTTCTACTGCGGGTGCTTTTATTTCACCGCCAGAATTTGGTTTGGTAGGTTCTGCCCTACCAAACACTCTTTTTAATCCACTAAATTTTGATGGTGATGATGGTTGCGGTTCTTCATCCATATTCTCTTTACCTATATACCAGTGTATCAAAAATCATACTGAAAATATAAGCCTTGAACTATTTACTTATGGTTGTTACAAGTTGGATTTATAATGGTCTTGAGGATATTATTATTCCGATCTTATCTTTCAACTATTTCTCAATTTTTTCCTGTGAGGTACACCAAACGCTATATTTATAGATATTACGTCTTCTTCAACCCTGACTTTTAGATCCCACAAATGTCTTTCTCTTCTTAATCTTTGTCTTGGGGTTAACGGAAAATCTTTTCCAAAGCGTTTTATAACTCCACTTTGCAAACGCGCTTGTAGGTTCTCCGCCTGCTGTTCATTTGCAGCTGCAACAACTCTCATTTCCCTAAAGTATTCTAAAGGTGTAAATTCGATAGCAATTGGCAACAGTTGTTCTTTTAACATATTTGCAAGAATTATACTCTCGGTTTTTTAAATAATCAATCTAAAAACTATCGAACATCTTAACCCAAACTTTATTAGGCATTAGATTTCTTTATTTACTTATGGTGCATTCTGTTCCAAATCGTAGCAAATACCCATCCTCCAACATAACCCATCACAAATGTCACAACGATAAGAATAAGTGATTGGGTCAGGGTAAATGCAGTGACTTGGTATGGCGATATAATCATATGCATCCAAAAAACAAAATTTAAGAGTTGTTGTGCAAAACCTGTAAGGATGAGAATACTCCAAACAAGATGCCATGCGCCGATAAATACGCCGAAAGTTAATGCAGTCTTTTGTATATCAAGCTCTTTCATTATCTCATCTCACTTCGTTCTTCTTAATAAGATTATTATATATATTAAACAACAGTGATCATAATCACCGTTTTTTAAATAGACTGAACAGAACCAGAAGCAATTCAAAATCTATGAATAGTTTTTAAAATTTTAATCCGCGGTGGGGAGAGTTTGCGGCTGCAATAAAGACATGGCGATACCGCAACAAAGTAATTTTGCTTCAGAAGAAGGTTTTATTGTTAAAACTTCCGTGCCGCATCCTAAATAAACACCATTCCGTTCACGTCTTCCATTAACCCACCAAAATAATTTACTGTTTTTGATGTTGCTACTCTAGTCTTTCCTGTTTGAGGGTCGGTCTCTTCGCGGGTTGAAGTAGTTTCTATTGTCTGCTTGCAGACAAATCTTTTTCCCAATTGAGCCACTACTTTTTCTCTATATGCTCTACCATTAAGCGTTGGAATTACAACTTCCTTTTCATCTATCAAAACGGTGGAGTTTATTATGTTTGGTTTTTCTGAACTTTCCGTTCCTTCAATTTCTACGCTCATTACCGATAAACTATCACAACTGCTTTTTCATATCAATATATTAGTTATAATATGTATGTGAAAATTTCCGTTATCGCGCATGTGAATAGTAAAAAGCCAAGAGTCGAACCGGATTTGCTGGGGACTTTGCATGTCTATGTCAGTGAACCGCCGCTTGAAAATCGGGCCAACATCGCGGTCATTGAAGCACTGGCAAAACATTTTAAAGTAAAAAAGAGGAATATAAACTTCATATCAGGACGAAAATCGAAGAACAAGCTTTTTGAGATTATTGAAAATTAACAAACCATGCTTTATGTTATTATAAAACAATAACAGGTGAATCTTCAGAAATAACCCTCGGCAATTTATCTACAAATTTTACGGCTGAAAAAAATTAGGAAAATTCAGATCCTAATGATGTTACTTCCCTGCTTAATCTATTTAATAAAGGATTCATAAGATTGCCAAAAATGTATGGAGGAATGGACAACAGATTTGAAGGAAACTTTCCTTTCGGTATGCCCCCATGGAAATTGGGTACGGGAAGAAAATTGGTTCAAAAATTATCTCACAAATCTTCTGATCAGAACGTTATTCCTGTTACTCTTGGTCCTATAAATGAAGTTATGCAGAGAAATGGTTCTGATTGTGTCGGCGCAGCAGTTATGAGTGTTTTCAGTGAAATAACAGGAGCCTCTATCACACCGGAACTATATGAAGGATTTTTGCAAACCGCTTTAAAACACAGGCTTACAGAAAGAGATAGCGAGGGAATAAAGGTTTTACCTTTTGTTTTAAATGTATTTTCCACGCCTGAATTTAAGCAAAAATTTCCTTCTTCTGATATCACAGTAGCATATAGAAGAACTCTTTCTCTTGCTGAAATGTCAGACATAATTAAAACGACAAAAAATAAAACAAATCCTTCTTATAAATTATTTGTGTTTCTTCCTTTTTCTTCCTGGACCAGGGCTGACGGCGGACACATGGTTACCCTACAAGAAATAAATTCAACAGAAACAACAATTTACGATCCAAAAATTGGAGAAAAAAGAATTCTTCCAAACGCGGAATTTAATCGCAGATGGGAACATGATAATAAAAGTGCAATATTTGTATTTGTTAAATAATTTTTACGCCTAAGGTTTTCTCAACTTTAAAAATAAAAAAATACTAATCTTAATGATTACCATTCCTCTTCGTCCTCTTTGGGAACAAATGGTAGGTTTGTACGTTCTTGTTTTGTTTCAAGCTCCGGTCTTAATTCTTTAATTATGCGAGCATATCTTTTCGGATTATGAATCAGGTACATATCAAGATATTTATTTAATCTTATGTCAAAAAGCGATATGGTTCCAAAATTAAGTAGTTCCCCAATCAAACTATCTTGAACATGCATCACTCTTAAATGATCCAATCTATACTGTTCTGTTTTTTTAAAGATTATCCCTTTTTTATGAAAAATGCACTCAGAAGTTATTTCATAGTATTCGTTAAGCCACGAAAGAATTATATATATACCGGTTAAAACTTTAAAAAATCCAAGAAGTATAAAAACTGTCAAAAAAATTGGGGCGCTTGAAAAGGCAAAATTAATAATTTGTTCACCCCGTACAAGCGCAAAATAAAAAGAAATAATAATTATTACTGATAATAAATCGGTCAAAAAAAGTTTTGCTATAAGTATAGAAACACTTTGTCTAATATTTAAATGTGTCAATGTGATCTTGTTCATTACCATAACATTTCCTTACCTCTTAAGATAAGACGGAAAAATCATTAGCTGGATAAATCCATATTTGGACTGTTCTTTGTCTGATTGGATTTTTCCCTTTTCCGTCTCGCCCATCGTGTTCAAAAATCGCAACCTGCTGGTATTTTCCTAATTCAAGTTTCCCATTCCGAACAGGAAGCGTAACACTCGCGTGAGAGAATGTTAACGCGCGGATGTGAGCCGCCGCATTATAATCTTCATCTATTTCATTGCAATATGGATTATCCTGACAACGGTGTTTGTAGTCAACTGTGGGGTGTACGTAGTTTTTGTGGACTTTTGTTGAACGCCTATCTTCAGGTATATGTTTTAGAGTATGCTCTATCATATCCTGTAAAAGATTTGGCTCTGCGATTTCATTAACAATTACTCCCAATGTCGTATGCTTACTATTTATAATTACAAAACCTTGTTTTGCACCAACTTTTTTTATGCTCTTGTTTACCACACCGGTAATATCTTTTATGTATGTGTGTTTTGTCGAAGGAAATTTAAGTTCTTTAAGAAAAGCATTCATGTCAGAATTATAGTTTACCACACCGCAGCAAATTAGATAAATTATTTCGAAGACATTTCAAATTTTATCTGAACTATAAAAACAATCTTATTGCTTGATCCATTTTTATCTTTTTGCTCCATTGAAATATTATATCAAGTTTCCCACGGAGCGTTTTCAAAAAAAATAGAATATAAATCCTCGTCGAGCTTAACTCGCATCTGGTCAAGCTCTTTTTTTGTAGGATTGCGTGACAAAAATTCAACATAAGGGATATTTGTTATAAGGGCAATTGGGGTTTGCTCCAGCCCTTCCCCCATTTCCATTACTGCTGCAACTGAAAGCGCATCCAAAACATTGCTTTTAGTAATTTTTAGAATTTTCCCAAATAAATCCGGCGTTCCAATATAATTTTTAATGGGGTTAAAACCGCTATACGCGAGCCCAAAACCTGTTGTCCCCCACCGGAGAGGCGTAGTTCTACTGTCGGAAATTATAACGCCGATATTTGTTAGCCCAAATCTTTTGCATAAATAAGAACGTATATTGTTTGCCGTTTTCTGCGCGCTTTCCGGCCACAAGATGTAATACCCGTTACCATTTGACTCGTCAATTCCTGCTGTTGCAACAAGCATTCCGTTTTTTAAAGTAAGAGTAATTCCGTACTGATTTTTTTCAGGAGGAATAAAAAAGTTTGCTTCTTTTTTTATTAATTCATTTTTGTCAACATCTTCGATCGCGACAACTCTACCCTCGCAAAGCGATACAATTTTTGAAGTTATAACAACAATGGAGTTCTCAAAAATTTTGGGAAGATATTTATTTAAAAGAAGTTCTAAGCTTATACTTTTTGATGTAACTTTTTCGGTTTTGATAGCGCGTACTTTCACATGATGAATATAGAAGAATAAGACAGAAAATGCAACTTGGCAAAACTCTTGAAACTTTTGATGGAAAATTATGTATTGACAACCCTTTATTATTTAAGTTAGTATAAAGTCTATGCCAGAAGAAAAAGTCGAAAAAGAAGTTTGTCCAAAATGCGGAAGCGCACTTTCGGATGTCACAACAACCGCAAACGGAAGAAAATTACAAAGATGCACCGCAGGATCATGGAACCCGACAACCAGAAAAACAGAAGGCTGCGATTATGTAAAATGGCTGCCTTTTGAACCTCAAACATTGGATGAAAAATGTCCAAAATGCGGTTCTCCTTTGGTCATGGCAATGACAAGGTTTGGTAAAAAGATGAAAAAATGTACGACGGGGGGATGGGATGCGGCAACCAAAACCGCAACAGGATGTGATTTTGTAGAATGGATAAACGGAACAACCGAAGAACTTGATGAAGATTGTCCTCAATGCGGAAAAAAGCTAGTACTTTATACAACGGCTTCAGGAAAACGAATGAAAAAATGCAGCACTTCAGGATGGGATAGAGAAAATAAACACGCAACAGGATGCGATTATGTACAGTGGTTGCGCCCTGGAGAATACGAAAAAACAGGCGAAGAATTTTTACCCCCGGAAGAAAAGGAAGAATAATTCAACGATTAACAAGCACTTTTTGCAACACTTTTAAAATTCGTGCGTAATTGAGGTGGCACCTCAAATAGGAACAAATAAACCAGTTCCTCACCGTTTATTTAAACATTTCAAAAAGTTCTGTCTTGACAAGGAATTTTTTATTTGGTATACAAAGACTGAAAGATTTCGGATGAAAAAAATTCTTTATGTTTTTATTTTTACTCTTGCCCTACTAACACAATTCTCTTTTCCTGCTTTTGCTCAATATTCACCAACCAAACCAATTTTATTACCAAGCGAGTTAACTATTGAAAAGGACTATTTTGCAGCAGGAAATTCTGTAACTCTTAACGGTAGTGTAAATGGCGACGCATATCTTGCTGGAAAAACAGTAGTTGTAAACGGTGCTGTAAATGGTGATCTCCTTGCAACCGGCGCAACAATAACCGTAAAAGGAGACGTCAAGGGAAATATTAGAGCAATTGGTGGTAATGTTATCATTACGTCAAAAGTCGGAGGAAATATAACTCTTGTCGCCCAAAACGTAAAAATTACAGATCCCGCAGATATTACCGGAAGCCTTGTGGCCATAGCAGAAAAACTTGAAGTAAAATCGCCAATCGGTAAGGGAGTACATCTTGTAGTAGCGAATGCAACATTTGAAAACTCTGTTTCACAAGACATAAGAGGCGCAGTTGGCACACTTTCTTTTGGAAAAAATGCAAAAGTAGGAGGCAGTGTTATTTACTGGAGCAACAACAAAGCAACTATTTCAAAAGACGCTGCTATCACGGGGAAAATAGAAAAGCACTCTCCCCCGCCGGAAATAGAAAAAGCTAAAATTTCAATAAACAAATCGCTTACCGCATTTTTACTTTGGTCAAAAATAGTAGGATTTTTAGCACTTTTAATTGTGGGGCTTCTTCTTATTTATTTTATGCCAGTGTATACTGAAAAAACAGCGGCGCTTGTCTGGGGATCTCCGGGCAGAACATTTATCGTAGGACTTGTTGCAATAATTATTACACCAATACTTTTTGTGTTATTTTTTGCAACAATTCTTGGAATACCGCTTGCATTTCTTACTCTTATTTTCTTTTTTCTGCTTCTTTCCTACTCCAAAATTCTTGCTGCAATGGCTATTGGTAAAAGAGTTGCTCCATATTTGGGAAAGAAAATTTCTCTTGCTTGGATGTATGTGCTTGGCGTAGTAATTTTTTCGCTTCTGTCATATGTCCCAGTTGTAGGATGGATTGTTAATACAGTATTAGGACTTATGGCAATGGGCGCATTTTTGGTTTCTGAAAAAGATTATTACCAAAAGATGCGATCAAAAAAACAGATATAAAATTACTTGTAGTTTTTGAGGGTGTAATAAGTAAAAAAAGCAAAAACCAAAAAAACCCACATAACACCCCTAGCATTGGCTCCTTGAATAAAAAAAACGGTAAGCGCCGCAATTATCCAATAAAAAGTAACAAGTTTATTTTTGCTAAATTTTCTACCTTCCCATTTTCTTGCCATAGGTAAATTAATGCAGAAAAAGTAAATGCTTGTCAAGCTTGAATTTTTGAGAGAAGGTATTGTTTGCGGATCTTTTCGGGGAAACGCTCTATTGCGTACCGAAGAGATGTTCTACCCATTTTCTTGTAATGTTTTTTTAAAAACTCTTCCTCTACTCCTTGACCAATGCGCTTACCAACTTCGCGAAGCATCCATCCTACTGCTTTTTGTATAAGATCATGTTTGTCGTCAATCAAAATTTCTGCAATTTCAAACGTGTCCTTTTCTGTTTTATTTTTACAAATAAACTGGTGTGTTGCGATCATTGCAATACGCCTCTCCCAAAGGTTTTTTGAGCGAGCAAGCTTTGTAAGAATTGAACGATTTTTATTTATTAACCATTCACCAACGATTTTTGGTGCCGTCAAATCTACCAGATCCCAATTGTTTATGTATTGTGTATTTTGAAGATAAATCTTATATGCTGCTTCTTTTTCTTTATCCGATCCTTTTTCAAAATTATGAACCAAAATTAAAAGTGCAATTAGCCGTTCTTCGTGAATTTTCGAACTTAAAAGAATTTTAACTTCGTTAATAGATAAATTTTTATACTTAAATACTATTTTCCGCGACTGTGGAACAGTAAGTCCTAAAAAAATATCTCCTTCTCCATATTCACCTTTTCCTGTTTTAAAAAACCCGGAAAGAATTTTAGCTTTTCCGGGATTTGCGATTGATCGCACTTCATGATGTAGATCAGAGAGATAATCCATTGTCTTTTTCAAATTGGTGCTTTTCTATATTTGCAGCTCCCATACTTATGCGCCTATATTTAGCCCATCTATGTGTTTTATTTTTTAATTCTGTGTGTTCCGTTGTTCCATATGACACATTCCCGCTTACTTCCCTGTATTTTGCTTCTTGGTTATTTGTAAACTCATAAATTTTTTGAAGAGTCAGCGAAAAAATAATATCCGCCGCTTCCATAGAAATAGGATCACCTTTATTAATAAAGTCTTGAACGCAACTTTCCTGCCAAATATAAAAACTCCCATACATCAACTGTGCTTCTTTTTTTAAGCTATGATTGCTCTCAAAGGAAAAATAGTCTTCCAAAAAATGTTTCATAAAGATTTCACCGTTCAAAATAAAATTTAAATCTTCAGAAGGAGTAACATCGGGAGAATCTTTAATTTCCGGTATTGGTAGACATCGGACAAAATCATCGGCCGCGTCATTTGTAATTCTAAACTTTGATAAGCGGTTAGTCAATAATCTTATTAACAAAATCTGCTATACTCTTAACAATGCAGGATGCATCAGGTTTTAAAATAGAAGATATAAAAGTTGGAACAGGCCAAGAAGTTGTTTCCGGAAATACGGTTATCATGCACTATACCGGATGGCTTCTGGACGGAACAAAATTTGACTCATCACGTGACAGAAAAGAACCTTTTGAAACAATAATCGGAGTAGGACATGTAATAAAGGGTTGGGACATGGGTGTTTGCGGAATAAAAGTCGGAGGCATCCGAAAACTTACTATTCCACCTATATTTGGATATGGCTCATCTGGAGCAGGAAACATAATTCCTCCGGACGCAACTCTGGTCTTTGAAGTAGAACTTCTCAAAATACAACAATAATTCATCATTGTTTTTTTTTGTTAAACCCACCTATACATTCTTCGGGGAAGCATTATTGAATCCATAACCACTTTTTCTTTCCATAATTCATCTTCCAATATTTCATTTTTCTTTTCTACTTTTTCCAAATCTCTTCCCTACTATATCCCGCCTCCTCTTTTATCTTCACGCTTTTCACCTCCTTTTTTTAAAGATTGGCATTTAAAATTTTTTTCCAAGGATCTAATATCATTTTTATTTCCTCTTTTATTTCTTCCAAGAGTATTAATAAAATTTTCATTTTTCACCTCCCATCTTTCTTGTAAGAGTTTATTAAAATAAATAATTTATGTCAGTGACAAAAAATACAAAATGTGTGTGAGTATAATCACTAAAATTTGATATAATGTATTACCATTTCTTAAACTGGATATATATCAACAACATGACGCAAAATTCTCTTAAAAAGATTGAGAAAATCTTTGAAGAAAAAAAACCTATTTT
>Ga0210027_1000445_pt1 | contig 42316 bp, 40 predicted proteins | sample CryGeymeta201510_FD_183978 | JGI IMG/M metagenome (GOLD analysis project Ga0210027, IMG submission 183978) | Groundwater microbial communities from Crystal Geyser aquifers in Utah, USA - Crystal Geyser metaG 2015-10 (SPAdes) (version 2) | ecosystem: Environmental > Aquatic > Deep subsurface >...
CGGCGCCCCCCGACCCACGCCGCCCCGCGAAGGCTGGCGCCCCGCGAAGCGGCGCCCCGCGCACCCCGGCGTCCAGCGCCGCACGGCGCCCCCCGACCCACGCCGCCCCGCGAAGGCTGGCGCCGCGCGAAGCGGCGCCCCGCGCACCCCGGCGTCCAGCGCCGCAGGCCGCCCCGCGCCGCACGCCGCCCCGCGAAGGCTGGCGCCCGGCGAAGCGGCGCCCCGCGCACCCCGGCGTCCAGCGCCGCACGCCGCCCCGCGCCGCACGCCGCCCCGCGAAGGCTGGCGCCCCGCGAAGCGGCGCCCCGCGCACCCCGGCGTCCAGCGCCGCAGGCCGCCCCGCGCCGCACGCCGGCCCGCGAAGGCTGGCGCCCGGCGAAGCGGCGCCCCGCGCACCCCGGCGTCCAGCGCCGCACGCCGCCCCGCGACCCCCGGCGCCGCACGGCGCCCCGCGACGCACGCCGCCCCGCGCACCCTGGCGTCCAGCGCCGCACGCCGCCCCGCGCCGCACGCCGCCCCGCGAAGGCTGGCGCCCGGCGAAGCGGCGCCCCGCGACCCCCGGCGTCCAGCGCCGCAAGCCTCCGCCGATGGACGATGACCACTACGAGCTCCTCGACTCGGGCGAGGGCGAGCGGCTGGAGCGGTTTGGGGAGGTGGTCCTGGCGCGCAAGCAGGCGACCGCCCTGTGGTGGAGGTCGCTCCCCGCGGAGGCGTGGGCCGCGGCCCACGGCCGCCACATCGGTAGCGGCGAGAGCGAGGGCCGGTGGGAGTTCGCGCGCCCGGTGCCCGAGGAGTGGTGGGTCAGCCACGGCGGCCTGCGGATGGTGCTGCGCCCCAACCCGTTCGGCCACCTCGGCCTCTTTCCGGAGCAGGCGGCGAACTGGCAGTGGTTGCGCGACCAGCTCCGCCCCGGCGACCGCCTCCTCAACCTCTTCGCCTACACCGGTGGTGCCTCCCTGGCCGCGGCCCAGGCCGGCGCCCAGGTGACCCATCTGGACGCGGTGCGTGGGGTGGTGAGCTGGGCGGCGGAGAACGCCGCCGCGGCCAAGATCGAGACGATCCGCTGGATCGTCGACGACGCCCTCAAGTTCGCCGAGCGCGAGGGCCGGCGCGCAAGCCGGTACGAGGCGATCATCCTCGACCCGCCCACCTTCGGCCGCGGTCCGAAGGGGCAGGTGTGGAAGTTGGAGCGCGACCTGGTGCGTCTCCTCGCCGCCTGTCGCGCCCTGCTGGCGGACCCCCCCCGGCTGCTCCTCCTCTCCGCCCACACCCCGGGGATCACCCCCGCGGTGCTGGCCAACCTTGTCGCCGGCGCGACCCCGCCGGGCGGGCAGGTCGAGGCGGGTGAGATGGTGATCGACGGCCCCCGGCCGTTACCGAGTGGCGCCTTCGCGCGGGCCACCTGGCCGGGCTGAGGTGGGCGCCCCGCCCGCGCCCGTCTCCTCGGATTTACATCGAGGCCCGACTCGATCAGCTCGTGGGCGCCCCGCCCGCGCCCGTCTCCTCGCCCGCAGCTCACACCCCCGAGGGTCGCGAGGGGGTGGCAACGCGCCGTGGTGCCGGCCCCTCCGGGAGGCCGTCGACCAATGGGCGAAGCCCCCCACAGGTAGGACGTGGCAACGCGCCGTGGTTCCGGCCCCTCCGGGAGGCGCCGATTCCCATCGGCGATTCCGGTCCGAGGGGGAGGCCGCGCCCAGGGCGCGCGGGTCGGCGGTGGGGCAGCCGGGTTAGTAGCCGGCCAGGCGCAGGAACTCGGCGCGCGTCGTCTCCGAGTCGCGGAAGTCGCCGAGCATGCACGAGGTGACGGTGGTGGAGTTTTGCTTCTGGACGCCGCGCATCACCATGCACAGGTGGGTGGCGTCCATGATCACTCCCACCCCCTTCGGCTGGAGGAGGTCGGCGATCAGGTGGGCGATCTGGGTGACCAGCCGCTCTTGGACCTGCAGGCGGCGCGAGTAGATCTCCACGATCCGCGCCAGCTTGGAGAGGCCGACGATCTTGCCGCCGGGGATGTAGGCGACGTGGCAGCGGCCAAAGAAGGGGAGCAGGTGGTGCTCGCACAGGGAGAAGAAGTCGATGTCCTTGACGATCACCATCTCGTCGTAGGCGTCGGTGAAGATCGCCTCGTTGAGGACCTGCACCGGGTCTTCCTCGTACCCCTTGGTGAGGAAGCGGAGCGACTCCGCCACCCGCGCCGGCGTCTTCACCAGCCCCTCGCGCTCCGGGTCCTCGCCCACCGCGGCGAGGATCGCGCGCACCGGCTCGGCCATGTCCACCGGCGTGCTGCCGCGGGCGGCGGTGTAGGAGGCGGCGATCTCGATGGGGTGGCTGGCGGGGGGCATGGCTTCCTCCGGGCGCAAGGCGCATCTGGCGTGGGCAGGGGTGGCAGGTAGACTGGGGCGGACGGTAGGGAAGGGCGGGGGTGTAACCAAGGGCGGACGGCGATGGCTTGGGTCTGGGCAGGGGTTCACGGGCTGCATGTGGCGGTGGCCGCCCTGTGGGTGGGGACGCTGGCGGCAGCCCTCCTACCGCCCGGTCGCCTGGCGTGCTGCAGCGGTCGCGCGGCGTTGGGGAGCGCCTTGCGGGTCCGGGCGGCGGTGGGGTGGGGGTCGCTCACCGCCGTGACGATCAGCGGCCTCGCCCTCGCCCCGGTCACCGTTCCGGCGGCGCGGTTTCGCCTCGCCTTCGGTCCCTGGTTCGCCGCCAAGCTGGCGGTGGTGGCGCTGCTGCTGTTCGTCTACGTGATCCTCTACTTCCGCCACCACCTGGCACTGCGGGCGCTGGTGCGCGCGGGCGCCGATCTAGAGGCCACCGGGGAGGCCGGGTACCATCTGCGCCGGATGAACCTCTACACCGGCGCCATGCTGGTGCTCGCGGTCGCCGCCATCTTTCTCATTGAGCTTGCCGAGTACGCCTGAGCCCATGTCCATCAAATCCGACCGCTGGATCACCGCGATGGCCCGCGACCACGGCCTCATCGACCCCTTCGAGGAGGGGCAGGTACGCCACGGCGTCGTCTCCTACGGCGTCTCCTCCTACGGCTACGACACCCGCGTCGGGGACGAGTTCAAGATCTTCACCAACGTGAACTCCTCGATCGTCGACCCGAAGGCGTTCGACCCCGCCTCGTTTGTCGACATCAAAACCGACGTCTGCATCGTCCCCCCCAACTCCTTCGCCCTCGCCCACACGGTGGAGTATTTCCGCATCCCGCGGAACGTCCTGGCGATCTGCTTGGGAAAATCCACCTACGCCCGCTGCGGCATTATCGTGAATGTCACCCCGTTCGAGCCGGGCTGGGAGGGGTTGGTGACCATCGAGATCTCCAACACCACGCCGTTGCCGGCGAAGATTTACGCCAACGAGGGGATCGCCCAAGTTCTCTTCTTCGAGGCGGATGAGGCGTGCCTCGTCTCCTATGCCGACCGCCACGGTAAGTACCAGGGGCAGACCGGCGTCACCCTGCCGCGGATCTGAAATCCGCGCCTCCCCTCCAGCCCCACTCCCGCCTTCCCACCCCGAGGAGCCCATGTCCGAGATCATCTTCTTCAACCGCTCTTGAAGCGGCTGCCGGCCGGCAAGGGAGTTTCTCTTGCGCAACCAGGTGGCCTACACCAACCACGATGTCCGTCTCCACCCGGTGGGGCCGGAGGACGCCCTGCTCTACCTGCGCCGGGCGGCCGCTTTGTTCGTGAAACGCGGCGCGGTGGTGGCGGAGCTGCCGGCGGGTGGGGCGGGGCTCACCGACGGCGGCCTGCTCGCCGCCTTCCTCGGCCGGTCTGGCGCCCTGCGGGCGCCCACCCTTCTCACCGGAGTTGGGCTGATCGCCGGCTGGGACGAGACGGTCTACCGCCACCTCTTGGGGCTGTCATGAACCGCGTGGCGCCCCGCGGCTGGCCGGCGGATCGGATCGCCGTCGCCCCTTAGGTGGCGCGGCGCGCGGGCAGTGGCGTCCCGGGTGGCGCCGTGGCATGAGAGTCGCCGCCATGGACGCTTCCCTTCCCATCGTTGCCCGCCGGGTGACCGTCACCGGACGGGTCCAGGGGGTGGGCTTTCGCCCCTTCCTCTACCGCCTCGCCCACGCCTGCAAAGTCGGCGGCTGGGTGCGCAACGACGCGGGGCGGGTGGAGGTGCACGTCGAGGGGGAAGAGGCGGCGGTGGTGCGCTTCCTCGGGGCGATCGTGGCTTCGGCGCCGCCTTTGGCGCGGCCGGTGGTGGCGGGGGTGGTGGCGGTTTTGCCGGCGGGGTGCGGCGAGTTTCGCATCGTGGCCTCGCTTCCCGGAGTGGCGCGCGAGGCCCACGTGGTGCCCGATCAGTTCTGCTGCGCTGACTGTCTGGCGGAGATCGCCGACCCCGCCGCGCGCCGTTACCGCTACCCGTTCATCAACTGCACCCAGTGCGGGCCGCGCTACACGATCATCGCCCGCCTGCCCTACGACCGGCCGAACACCGCCATGGCGCGCTTCCCGCTGTGTCCCGAGTGTCGCGCCGAGTACGAGGATCCTTTGGATCGCCGCTTCGATGCCCAGCCCCTCGCCTGCCCGGTGTGCGGCCCGCACCTTGCCTTCACCGGCTACAGTGGGCCGCCGATCGCGGACACCACCGCGGCTTTGGCGAAGACCGCCGCGGCGATTCGGCACGGCGCGATCGTGGCGGTGCGCGGCATCGGCGGTTACCACCTCCTCTGCGACGCCTACAACGACGCGGCGATCGCCCGCCTGCGGGCGCGCAAGCCGAGGCCGGACAAGCCGCTGGCGGTGATGGTCGAGCAACGCGGCGGCGACGGTCTCGACGGGGTGCGCGAGATTGGCTCGCCCAGCGTGGCGGAGGCGGCCTGCCTGCTCGACCCCATGCGCCCGATCTGCCTAGTGGCGAAGGGCGGCAGCGCGCCCCTGCCGGAGGCGATCGCCCCGGGGCTTGGGGAGATCGGGGTGATGCTCCCCTACTCGCCCCTCCACCACCTCCTGTTGGCGGAGGTCGGTACGCCGGTGGTGGCCACCTCGGGCAACGTCGCCGGGGAGCCGGTCCTCACCGAGGTGGCGGAGGCGGAGGGAAGGCTGCACCACGTGGCCGACTGGTTCCTCCACCACAACCGGCCAATCTTGCGCCCGGCGGACGATCCGGTCGTGCGCGTCATCGCCGGGGCACCGCAGTGGTTGCGCCTCGGGCGCGGCTGTAGTCCGGCCGAGCTGGCTTTGCCGGTGGGGGTGGCGCTCCCGCTGCTGGCGGTGGGCGGCCAGGAGAAGAACACGATCTGTCTGGCGTGGGACGACCGCGCGGTGGTCTCGCCCCACATCGGCGATCTGGAAACGGTGCGTGGGTTGGCGGTCTTCGAGCAGGTGGCGCGGGATCTGCAACAGCTCTACGGGGTGGAGGCGCGCTGGCTCGCCTCGGATGCCCACCCGCGCTACACCGCCACGCGCTGGGCGCGGGAGCGGGGAATGGAGGTGGTGGCGGTCTACCACCACCACGCCCACGCCAGCGCCCTGGCCGGGGAGCACGGGGTGGCGGGGGAGATCCTCTGCTTCACCTGGGACGGCACCGGCCTCGGTCCCGACCGCACGGCTTGGGGGGGCGAGGCGCTCCTCGGCCGGCCGGGCGCTTGGCGGCGGGTCGCGTCGTGGCGCCCGTTCAAGATCGCCGGCGGGGATCGCGCCGGGCGCGAGCCGTGGCGGGCGGCGGCGGCGGTGTGCTGGGAGGCGGGGGTCGGCTGGTCGGAGCTGCCGGGCGACCCGGACTTTCTCCACCAGGCCTGGGCGCGGGGGGTGAATTGCTTCACCACCACCGCGGCCGGCCGTCTCTTCGACGCGGCCGCGGCACTCACCGGCCTCGGTGGCTTTGCTACCTACGAAGGGCAGGGGCCGATGCGGTTGGAGGCGGCGGCGGGCGGCGCGGCGGGGGATCCCCTGGCCCTGCCCCTGGTCCGCGACGCGGCCGGCGTCTGGCGCACCGACTGGGCAGGGCTGCTGCCCATGCTCCTCGACCGCCAGCTTACCGTGGCGGAGCGCGCCGGCCGCTTCCACGCCAGCCTCGCCGCGGCGATCGTCGCCCAGGCCAGGGCGGTGCGGGCAGCGAGCGGGGTGGCGGTGGTGGGGCTCACCGGCGGCTGCTTCCAGAACCGTCTGCTGACCGAGCAGGCGCAGGCCGGCCTCGCCGCCGCCGGTTTCCACGTCCTGCTGGCTAGCCGCGTACCCGCCAACGACGCGGGGCTCTCCTATGGCCAGGCGGTGGAGGCGGCGGCGCGCGCGGGGTGAGGCGCGTCGTGGCGCGGGTGGGGTGGCCGGCCAGGCGCAGGGGTGTTGGCCAAGAGGCGTCGCCGTGGGCCGCGCACCTCGAGGGCTGCTCCCCCTCCGCTCCACCGCCAGCGCGATCACTCCCGGTTTGCGGGAGAGCGCCGCGACTCCGGGGGTGGCGACTCGGTCCTTAGAAGCTTTTGACCAGCGACCCCACCAGGAGGTACCAGCCGTCCACGAGGACGAAGAGGAGAAGCTTGAAGGGGAGCGAGATGAGGACCGGCGGCAGCATCATCATCCCCATGGAGAGGAGCACCGAGGCGACCACCATGTCGAGGATGAGGAAGGGGATGTAGATCAGAAAGCCGATCTCGAAGGCGGTGCGGAGCTCGGAGATGACGAAGGCGGGGATGAGCGCCGAGGTGGGGACGTCGTTGACCGTCGCCGGTTTGTGGTCCTGGGCGAAGGAGACAAAGAGGGCGAGGTCCTTCTCCCGGGTCTGCTTGAGCATGAAGTGGCGCAGGGGCGCCAGGGCGCGGCTGAAGGCCTCGGGCTGGTCGATCTGTTGCGCCAGGTAGGGGGTGATCGCGTCGGTCTGGATCTGGTTCCAGGTCGGCATCATCACGAAGGCGGAGAGGAAGAGGGCGAGGCCGATCACCACCTGGTTGGGCGGCATCGACTGGGTGCCGAGGGCCTGACGGAAGAAGGAGAGGACGATGACGATGCGGGTGAACGAGGTGACCATCACCAAGATCGCCGGCGCCAGGGTCAGCACCGTGAGCAGGGCCAGGATCTTCAGGCCGGTGGAGAGGGCCGCGGGGTTGTCGGCGCCGGGCAGGGCGATGGTCATGGTCGGGCCGGCGGCGGGCGCGCTCTGTCCCCACGCGGGCAAAGCCACGAGCACGGTGGCGCCGAGCAGCGCGATGAGCCAAGCGCGCGACCGCGCGCGGGCGGCGAGGCGCTGGAAGGCGGCGGGCGCGCCCCGCCCGTCGCGTACCTGATCGACGGCGCCCCAAGCGGTGGCCCAGCGGCTCATCGCGCCTCCCGCGCGGACGCGCTGGCGAGAACGTGGTCGAAGCGGCCGCCCTCGCCCACCTCACCCCCAGGCGCCCCGAGCTTGCAGAGGAGGGAGAGGCCGTGGGGTGACGACCCCACCAAGACACGCTCGCCCTCCACCTCCACCACGGTCAGGGTGGCGCGGTTGGGGAGGCCACGGCTGGCGATGATCTGGATCGGGTGGCGATGGCCGCCGGCGGGGATCCGGCCAAGCCAGCGGCGCGCCACCACCGAGGTGGCGAGCACCAGGGCGACCACCAGCGCCAGGGCCGCGACCGAGCGCAGGGCCGTGGTCCCGAGGGAGGGCGGCGCCGCGCCGGCGGCGGCGACCGCCGGGGCGAGGACGACGAGGGCGAAGAGGGGGAGGGTGCGCAGGGCGGCGGACCCACGCCCACGGCGTGCACGCCAGAGAGCGTCGTGCCAACACCGCGTGGCTGGCGACGGGTGTTCGGCGCTGGCGCGTGCGGCGCGCGTCTGCGGGTCGGGGGGCGGGTTGCGGGCGGCCATCATCCCCCCTTGGCGCCGGTGATCCGGTCACGCGGGTTGACCACGTCGGTGACCCGGACGCCGATCTTGTCGTCGACCACCACCACCTCGCCGCGGGCGATGAGACGGCCGTTGGCGCGGATGTCGAGGGGCTCGCCGGCGAGCTTGTCGAGCTCGACGATGGAGCCATCGACGAGCTGGAGGAGCTCGTGGATCGCCATGTGGGCGCTGCCGAGCTCCACGGAGAGCTCGATGGGGATGTCGAGGAGCATCTCCAGGGCCGGGTCGATCTCCGCGGCGAGGTCGGCCGAGAGGTCCGCGGAGGAGGCCCAGGCGGCGGACGCCTCGGGGGAGTCCTGGTTCGACTCGGCGATCACCCGGTCGGCGAGCTGCTCGGGGGAGAGGGAGGGGTTCTTGTCAGCCATGGTAGGCCTCGCGTTTCAGGGGCTTGAGGATCTGCACCGCCCGGGAGCCGTGGTAGGTGCCGGAGACCCCGAGGTACTTCGGGATCCCCTCCAACAGCGCCACCACCGGCTCTGTGGGGCGGCGGTTGAGGGGGAGGACATCGCCGACCTTGAGGGCGCGCACGGTGCGCATCGGCACCCGCAGGTTGGCTAGCCGGGCGGTGAAGGTGACCGGCAGCTCCCGCGTCGCCGTGGTCAGCCGCCGGCGGAAGAGGGTGCGGAGTTCGTCGCCCTCCTCGCTGTGCACCTCGTCGTGGAGCGCGCCGATCGGGTCGAGGGCAGGGTACGGGACGCACAGGGTGATCTCGTCGCCGTCCCCGACTCCGAGGTCGACCTCCCAGTGCATGATCATGCAGGTCTCGGCGGGTGGCATGATGGCGGCGAACTGGGGGTGGGTCTCCATGCTCTGCCAGGTGAAGGTGACCGGGGCGGTCTCTTTCCAGGCGTCGCCGATCGCCCCGAGGATCTCGCGCGCCAGGGCCGAGGCGGTGCGGATCTCGATGCGGGTGAAGTCGCGGCGGTTGAGCTTGACCGTCTCGCTCGGCTTGCCGCCGAACAGGAGGTCGATCATCCGGTAGACGGTGCGCGACTCCATCAGCAGGCAGCAGGGGGCGGCACCGGGGTTCATGGTGATGCAGGAGATCGCCGCGGGCGGCTCGGGGGCGTGGATGAAACGGCCGAACTCGCGCACCTGAATGGGCAGGGAGCGGCCACGCACCTGGAAGGAGAGGCGGCGGCTGAGGTGGTCATTGATCCCGGGGACGGCACGCTCGGCGATGAGGTCGAGGACCGGCATCGGGCGCAGGCCGCACGCCTCGGGGTGGGCGAGGTCGTAGGGGCGGATGTGCACCCCGCCGCCGCCCATCACCGTGACCTCCTCCGCGTCGTCGAGGCCGCGCAGGAGGGCGTCGACCTCGTCGCTCTCCAACACCCGGCGCGGGTTGGTCTCGGCGCCGGGTTCGGCCGTGGCCACGCTGGGTGGGGAGTCCGCGGCGTCGCCGCTGGCAGGGGTCGCGGTCGCCGCCGCGGACGGGGCCAGCGGGGTGGTCGTGGCCGCCGTTGCGGTCGCCGCCGCGGGGGTCGCCTCCGCCGCCACCTCGGGCGGGGTCGCCGCCGGGGTCGCCGCCGCCGCGGGGGTCACCGTTTCCGGTGGCGCCGTGGCTGGGCTCTCCGCCTCCTCAGGGGTGGGGTCATCTGCCATGGTGGATTCCTCGGGCGCAGGGGGGGCGCGCGGGCGGGCTACTGGACGACGAATTCCTCGAAGTAGATCCGCTTGATGAAGCCGGTGGTGAGCAGGCCGTTGATCCGGGTCAGCAGGGCGTCGCGCAGGGCGAGCTTGCCCTCCACCGTGGAGACGTCTTGGAACGACTTGGACGACAGCATGAGGAGGATGGCGTCGCGGAGCTGCGGCAGGCGCGCCTTGATCTCCTCCTGCACCGCCTCCTTGTTCAGCTCGAAGGACATTTTCACCTTCAGGTAGCGCTTGCCCTTCGACTGCTCGAGGTTGACCACCATCGGCTCGAGCTCGAATAGGCTGCCGATGAACGTCTCCGCCTTCTTCTCGCCCTCGGCCGCACCCGGCGCCTTCGCCTCGCCGCCCGCCTCAGCGGCGGGTGGCGCGGGCTTCACCATGGCGGCGATCTGTCCTTTGAGGAGGAAGTAGCTGATCCCGGCGCCGCCGAGCAGCAGCACCACCCCGACGCCGGCGGCGAGGAGGATGATCCCCAGCTTGCCGCCCTTCTTCGGGCTCGCTTCGGTGGCCGCCGGTTCCTGTTCCTTTTCGATCTTTGCCTTCGCCATGGTGGGTTCCTCCGCGTGGGGTGGTTGGGGGGTTAGAAGATGTCTTTGGCCGGCCGCTCAAGGTGCAGGCGCAGCTCGACCCGCCGGTTGTACGAGCCGACCTCGGCCGGCCGGCCGGTGACCCGCGGTCGGGCGCTGCCGTAGCCGGTCACCGACAGGGCGGCCGGGTTGATCCCGCCCGCCTCCAGGGCGGTAGCCACCGCCACCGCGCGGGCGAGGGAGAGGTCCCAGTTGTCGCGATAGCTCCACGAGCGGGAGAGGGTGCCATCGGTGTGGCCCTCCACCGAGACCACGATCCCCGGCCGTTGGAGGAGGGGGATAAGGGTGCGCACGGTCTGCGCACCGCGGTCCGATAGGCGGCCGTTGCCGACGCCGAACAGGAGATCGCCCGGCAAGGTAAGGGAGAGGCCGCGACCCTCCTCGCGGACCTCGATGGTCTCCGCAAGGCCAAGGTCGGTGATGCCATCCGTGACCGCCTCCAGGGCGCCGCCATCGGTTGCGGCGGCGGCGATCGGCGCATCCGTGACCTCCTGGCCGCCACCGGCGGCCGGGGCGCCGCTCTCGGAAGCAAGGTTTATCAGCGCGCTGCCGCCGTCACCGGTGGCGTCGCTGGTTGACCCGACCATCTGCTTCAGCCTCCCCCCATCGAGGGAGGACATGGCGAGGTTGAGGACGAAGAAGGTGAGCAGGAGGGTGATGAGGTCGGAGAAGGTGATCATCCACCGCTGGCCGTCGATCATCTCCGCGGCGGGTTTAGCCCGGGCCATGGTTGCCCCCCTGTACCCACCGCTCGGCGCCGACGAAGACGATCTCCACCCGCCGGTTCTTGGTTTGCCCCGCGGCGGTGTCGTTGTCGCCCACCGGCCGGTACGGGCCGAAGCCCGCGGCGGCGAGGTGGGCCTCGGGGATCCCGGCCGATTCGTGGAGGTAGCGCATGACCGCCACCGCCCGCTTGCCGGCGAGGGTCCAGCCGGTTGCGGTGTCGCCCTCGGCCGCGGCGGTGTGGCCCTCGATGCGCACCGTCCCTGGGAAGGTCTGCGCCGTTGTGGCGACGCGGGCGAGCAGCGCGCGCGCCGCTGGGCGCAGCTCTGCCTGGTTCGGCTCGAAGAGCACTCCGCCGGAGAGGGTGAGGCGGAGGTCGTCTTGGCCGTGCTGCACCTCGACGCCGTCGCCACCGGTGAGCGCCGCGACCCGGCGGCTGAAGCGGGCGGTGAGGTCGGCGAGATCGCCGGTGTCGGCGCCCCCGAGGGCGAGGGCGGTGGGCGCGTCGTCGTCGTCGTGCGGGGTGGTGGCGCCCTCGGGCAAGAGCGAGAACGCCTTGCCCAGGGAGCCGATGGCACGCATGCGTCGGCCGGTGTTGGGGATCGCCACGCTGTTCATCAGCAGGAAGAAGGTGAGGAGGATGACGCTCAGGGAGGTGTAGAGGACGACGAAGTTGCCGCGCGGGGCGTCCGGGGTGGAGCGTCGCCTTACCACGCCTTCGCCCCTTCAGCGCGCCCCTGGCCCGGGGTGGGGAAGGCGGAGATCCGGGCGCTGGGGGCGAGAAAGACGTGCAGCTTTTGCTCCAACACCCGCGGGTTTTCGCCGTCGGCGATCGACAAGACGCCGCGCAGGATGAGCTCCTTGAAGCGCACCTCCTCCTGGGTCCGCACCCGCAGCTTCCCCGCCGCCGGCTGGAACAGCATGTTGGCGAGGATGGCGCCGTAGAAGGTGGTGAGCAGCGCCACCGCCATCGCCGGGCCGATGGAGGAGGGGTCGGCCATGTTCTGCAGCATCCCCACCAGGCCAATCAGGGTCCCGATCAGCCCCATGGCGGGGGAGTAGGCGGCGAGGCTGGAGAGGACCTCGGCGGCGCCGTGGTGGCGCTCTTCGAGGAGCACCAACTCCTCGTCGAGGATCTTCTCGATGGCGCCGTGGTCGACGCCGTCCACCACCATCTCCAGCGCCTTGCGCAAGAACGGATCCTTCACCTTGTTCAGGCTGTCACCAATGGAGAAGAGGCCGTCGCGGCGCGACTGCTGGGAGAGCTCCACCAGCCGCTTGAGCATCCCCTGCTGGTCCGGGCGGCGGTCGCGGAGGAGCTTCACCACCGCCCGCGCCGCGGCGGACAGGCGCCGGAACGGGTAGTTCATCAGCGCCACCCCGAGGGAGCCGCCGACCACGATGAGTAGGGAGGGGAGGTCGAGAAAGGCGGAGAAGCCGACCCCGAGGAGGATGGAAACGGCCACCATGCCGAAGGCGGCAAGGGTGCCCAGAAGGGTTGCGAGGTCCATGGCGGTTCGAAAGAGGGGCGCACGCGCGCTTTCGTTGCCCGCCTCTGGAGCAAGCCGGATGCCAGCCCCGGCGCCGCCGCTGGCCACGGCTCGTTTTTGAGCAATGGCGCGCGGTTACTGGCCCCGCGCCGTACCCGGCTCGACCGCGGGCGTCAGCCGGAGCCACGGCGCGGGGGGGCGCTCGTCAAGCAGGTGACGGCCGCAACCCGGAAAACGGGCGAAGAGCCTCCCCCTCCCGGCGCGCGCCGCGCCTGATCTTCGCCCTGCCTCCGCCGGCGCCGCCTTAGACCACCACCATCGCGTCGCCGTAGCTGTAGAAGCGGTACCCCGCGCGGATCGCCTCGGCGTAGGCGGCGAGGATCTTCTCGCGGCCGGCGAAGGCGGCGACCAGCATGAGCAGGGTGGAGCGGGGGAGGTGAAAGTTGGTGATCAGCCCGTCCACCACTCCGAAGCGCGCCCCGGGGTAGAGGAAGAGGTCGCTCTCCCCGGCGCCTGCCACCACCGCCCCGTGGCGTTGCCAGCAGGTCTCTAACACCCGCGTGGCGGTGGTGCCGCAGGCGATGATCCGCCGGCGCGCAGCGCGTGCCGCCTCGATCGCGGCGGCCGCGTGCGCGCTCACCACGTACCGCTCGGTCTCCATCCGGTGGTCGGTGACCCGCTCGACCGCCACCGGCCGGAAGGTGCCCGGTCCGACGTGCAGGGTCACCGCCACCCGCTCGATCCCGCGCGCCGCGAGGTGGGCGAGGAGCTCGGCGGTGAAGTGGAGGCCGGCGGTGGGGGCGGCCACCGCCCCGGGGGTGGCGGCGAAGACCGTCTGGTACCGCTCGCGATCTTCCTCCGTGTCGCCCGCGGGTCGGTCGATGTAGGGCGGCAGGGGGATCTCGCCGTGGTCGCGGAGGATGGCGTCGAGCTCCGTGGCGGGCTCCAGGCGGAGGGTGCGCAGGGGGCCTTCGCTGACCGCCTCCACCGTCGCGGTGAGGGCGCCATCGGCGAACCAAAGGCGGCTTCCGACCCGCGTCGTGCCACGCACCATCGCCTCCCAGCGGCCATGGCCCAGGGGCCGCGAGAGGAGCAGCTCGACCTTGCCACCGCTCTCCTTGTGGCCGTGCAGGCGGGCCGGAACCACCCGAGTGTCGTTCACCACCAGCAGGTCGCCGGGGTGCAACAGCTCCGCCAGGTCGCGAAAGCGGAGGTGGCGGAGCTGGTTGCCGGCGCGCTCCACCACCATCAGCCGCGACTCGTCGCGCCGCGCGGCGGGGAGCTGGGCGATGCGGTCGGGTGGCAGGAGGTAGTCGAAGTCGGAGACGTTCACGGTTTGGCGCCGGTACGGCGGGTCGCGCCCGGGTGGGTCACCGGGGAGCGGTCGCGCCCCCTTCTCGGGGCCTTTGCAGGGGGTGTCCGCGCACGAAGGCTCTGGCCAGCGCTACCGGCCCACCGGCCCCCCCTGCAGCGCCAGGTCATTCTTAGCCGCGGGTCTGTGGGCTTCGGCAAGGTCTGCACCCGCGGGTGACCCTCGCCGCTGGGCGATGCGGCCTACTTGTCCATCACCATGGCGGTAAAGCGCGCCTCGGTGGTGATGGTGTCGTCGACGGTCGCCTTGGCCTCCATCACCCAGACGGAGCGGCGCTGGCGGATTAGGTCGACGCGGTAGCGGAGGGTGTCGCCGGGAACCACCGGATGGCGGAACTTCGCCTGCTCGATGGACATGAAGTAGATCACCTTGGTGGTGGGGTCCTCGACGGTGGTCAGGGCCAGTGCGCCGGCGAGCTGCGCCATCCCCTCGATGATCAGCACCCCGGGCATCACCGGGTGGCCGGGGAAGTGGCCCTGGAAGAAGGACTCGTTGATGGTGACGTTCTTCAGCCCCTCCGCCCACTGCGAGCTCTCGTCGAGGGCGGTGATCCGATCGAGGAGGAGGAAGGGATAGCGGTGCGGCAGCAGCCGCATGATCTCGCAGATGTTCATCGTCGGTTACGCCTCCGTGGGGCCCTCGTCGGTGGGCAGCCCCTCCAGCGCCGCGAGGCGGGTGTGCAGCGATTCGATCTCTTTGCGCATCTCCGGCAGGCGCGGGAGGGTGGCGATCATCCGCCGCCAGGCGCGGTGCTCTTGGACGGGGATGCCGGCGTAGACTTGGCCGCCGCGTAGGTTGCCGGGCACCCCGGACATTGCCGCGATGGAGACGCCGTCGCCGATCTCGAGGTGGCCGGCGATCGCCGAGTGGCCGCCGATGGCGCAGCCCCCGCCGATGGTGGTGGAGCCGGCAACCCCCACCATGGCGGTGATGATCGTGTGGTCGCCGATGCGGACGTTGTGGGCGATCTGCACGAGGTTGTCGATCTTCACCCCGGCGCCGATCACCGTGTCGCCCAAAGCGCCGCGGTCGATGCAGGCGTTGGCGCCGATCTCCACGTCGTCGCCCAGGCGGACCGCGCCCACCTGCGGGATCTTCAGCGCCCCCTCGTCGGTCTGGGCATAGCCGAAGCCGTCGGCTCCGATGATCGCCCCCGGCTGGAGGATGCAGCGTGCCCCGATCTGCACTCCCTCGCGGACCACCACGTTCGGGTAGAGGTAGCAGTCGTCGCCGAGCCGCGCCCCCTGGCCGATGTAGCAGCCGGGGTGGAGGACGACGCGCTCGCCGAGTTGCGCCCCGGCGGCGACGAAGCAGCCGGCCATGAGGGTGGAGCTGGCGCCGATCTGCGCCCCCGCCTCGACCCAGGCGCGCGGGTCGATCCCCGCGGGCGGCCGCTGCATCGGGTGAAAGAGGCGGAGGATGCGGGCGAAGGCGAGATACGGGTCATCGCAGCGGATCACCGGGAGGCGGTCGCACGCGACCCCGGGGCCGAGGATCACCGCCGCCGCGCGGGTGGTCGCGAGGAAGCGGCGATAGCGCGGGTTGGCGAGGAAGGTGAGGTCGGTGGGTCCGGCCTCTTCGATGGTGGCCAGGCGCGCCACCCGCACCGTCGCATCGCCCTCCACCTCGCCGTCGACGAGGGTGGCTAGCTCCTCCAGGCTCCGTTCCATCGCCACCTTTACTTGCCGCTGGGCTTGCTGGTGGCCTTGCTGCCGGCGCTTTGGTTGAACCGTTCGACGATCTGCGGCGTGAGGTCGACCCCCTTGCCGGCGAACAGGACCGGTCCCTGGGTGCCATCGAGGATGGCGGTGTAGCCCTGCTCCTCGCCGTACGCCTGGATCACCTTCATCACCGCCCCCATCACCTCGCGCAGGATCGCCATCTGCTGCTTGTTGAACTCATCCTGCTTGTCCTTCTTCAGACGGCCAAACTCGGTGATCCGGCGCTGCAGCTCGTCGTCTTTTTCCGCCCGCTTCTCGGGGGTGAGGACGAGCCCTTGCTTCTCCAGGTCCTCCTTGAACAGCTCGATCTCCTTGCCCTTCTTGTCGAGGTTGGCCTTCTCCTCGTCGAACCGTTTTTGCAGGAGCGCCCGTGCCTCCTTGCCGCGGTTGGATTCGTCGATCACCCGCTGCACATCGACCACCCCGAGCTTCACCTGCGCGTGCGCCGCCGGCGCGAGGCAGAGGCAGGCGGCGAGGGCAACCAGTAGGAACCGAGTTTTCATGGCTCTCTCCAAGAAGAAAAATAGCGGCGCGGATTATCCGTCACGCACGGGGTGGGTGAAAGGGGGAGGGCGGAGGCGAAGGGGGGCGCGGGCGTACGGAGGCTGCGCACCGGGGGATGAAACGCCCACCCCTTCCTACTTTCCTTTGCGCCTCCGCGTCTCCGCGCGAGGCCGATTCTCCTCGCGACGATCGCCAAGGTCCGACGGGCTCCTAGAAGAACGACCCGATGGAGAACTCGAAGCGGGAGTCGTTGGTGTCGGAGATGTCGTCGGCATCGGAGAGCTTGTAGCCCCACTCAAGGCGCAGGGGGCCCATCGGGGAGAGCCAGCGGACGCCGAAGCCGGTGGAGTACTTGAGGTCGCCCAGGTCCACCGTCTCCTGCCGTCCCCAGGCGTCGCCGGCGTCGAGGAAGACCACCCCCTTCAACCCCGCCTCTTCCACCAGCGGGAAGGTGAGTTCGAGGTTGGAGAGGAGCATGAAGTTGCCGCCAAGGGCGATCCCCTCGTGCGGTTGGCCGGTGAGGTCACCCGACTTCGGCCCCACCGACCGCGGCTCGTAGCCGCGCAGCGAGTTGATCCCGCCCAGGTAGTACCCCTCGAGGCGGTAGATGTCCTCTTTGTCCTGCGCGTCGTCCTCGCGGTCGGCGAGGTAGCCGCTGCGCAGGTGGAGGCCGACGACCGTCTTCCACAGGAGCTTGTGGAACCAGTTGTAGTTGGCGCTCACCTTCTCGTAGTCGTTGTCGAAGCCGAGCGGGCCGCCTGCCCATTCGCCGGAGAGCTCCAGGCGGTAGCCGCGGGTGGGGTCGAAGCGCGAGTCGACGGTGTTGCGTATCCAGCCGAGGCGGAGGGAGCTGGAGATCGTGTCCGTGGGGTCGACGCCGTTGTCGCTGCTCGACGGCTCGATCTTCAGCGAGTCGAGGCGGTAGCCGAGCTCAGCCGAGTCGTACTCGCTGATCTCCTTCGACACGGTCAGGCCGAACCCCTTCGACTTGCGATCGAAGTCGTTGAACTGCTCCAGGGTGTTGAAGATGTCGACCTGGCCGGTCAGGTCGGAGCCGAGCAGATAGGGCTCTAAGTAGCGGAGGTTCACCCGGGTCCGTTGCTCGCCCAGCTCCAGGGCCAGGTTGACCTTGCGGCCGGTGCCGAGGATGTTCGCCTCGCTCACCGAGAAGGTGGCGAGGAAGCCGTCCGCGGAGCCCCAGCCGGCGCCCATGGTGAGCGAGCCGGTGGGGCGCTCCTTGACGCGGATCTCGGCGTCGAGGATGTCGGTCCCCACCTCCCGTTTGGGGATGATCTCGACGTTGTCGAAGTAGCCAAGGTTGTTCAGCCGCTCGAACGAGCGGCGCACCGCCTGGCTGTTGTAGAGGTCGCCCTCTTGGAAGCGCAGCTCCCGGCGAATCACCTTGTCGCGGGTGCGGTCGTTGCCGGTGAGGTCGATGCGCCCGATGTAGGCCTGCTTGCCCTCGTCGATGTCGAAGATCACGTCGACCTCGGTCTTCTCCTCCACCGGCACCGTGCGCGGCACGATGTCGACGAAGAAGTAGCCGAGGTTGCCGTACTGCTCGGTGAGCTTGGCGATGTCTTTGCGCACCGCCTCGCGGCTGTAGATCGCCGCGGATTGGGTGTTGAGGTCGGTGACCAAGGCGTCGGTGGCGAGGTGGTCATTGCCGCGCACCGCCACCGAGTGGACGGTGAACTGGCGCCCTTCGACGATCGGGAAGGTGACCGTCACCTCCTTGCGGTCCTTGGAGAGCTGCACCTCCGGGCTCCCAACCTTCGCCTCGATGTAGCCGTTGTTGTGGTACAGCTCGCGGATTCGGTCGCTGTCCACCTTCGCCAGCTCGCGGTTGTAGATCCCGGAGCTGGTGAGCCAGGAGAGCATGTTGTGGGTCTTGGTGGCGATCACCTTGCGGATCTCGCGCTCCTTGAAGTGGCTGTTGCCGGAAAAGACGATCTTCCGCACCTCCACCTTCGACCCCTCGTCGATCTGGTAGGTGAGGCTCACCCCGCCCTTGTCCGTGGTCTCCACCTTCGGGGTCACCTCGGCGAAGACGTAGCCGTCCTTTTGGTACAGCTCCAAAAGCCGCTTGCGGTCCTCCTCCGCCCGGCGGGCATCGTAGACGTCGCCCACCTTGACGTGGATCTCCGGGTCGATCTTGTCGTCGCGGATCTTGTCGTTGCCCTTGTGCGCGAGGGTGACGATCGCCGGCTTCTCCTGCACCCGGAAGGTGAGGGCGACCCCGCCCTCCACCTCCTGCGCGTCCACTTGAATGTCGTTGAACTGGCCGAGCTGGAAGAGGGTGGCAATGTCGTTGCGCACCAGGTAGCTGGAGTACCCCTTGCCCTCGCGGGTGAGGCACTTGGAGATGATGGTCTGGCTATCGACCCGGTGGTTGCCCGCCACGTGGATCGAGACCACCCGTTTGCCCTCGGGGGCGTCGGAGTAGGAGTTGCGGATCGACGCGGTGAGGACCAGGCCGCAGACGAAGAGGGCAAGGAGATACTTCATGCCGGCGACAACCACCGGGAGGCGGGGGCGCCGCAAAGGGCGACCCCGAGGGGCGCGAGAGATGGGCGAGGAGGCGGACAAAATGCGCGCGGGTTATAGCCCACCCCCCGGCCGGTGCCAAGGCGGCGGGGGCGCGGGCGGCAGAGGCTGCGCTGCTTAGGTCGCACCCTACGGCTTCTTGGGGCGGCGGGCGGCGGGAGGGGGGCGGCGGATGGCAGGGGGGGGAGGTTGGATCTCCGCGGCGGCCAACTGGCGGAGCTGGGCCACCTCCGGGCGGGTGAGGGGGCGGTAGTCGCCAGGCGCCATGCCGGCGATGGTCAGGGGTCCCTCCGCCACCCGCACGAGCCGCTCCACGTCCAGACCGACGCGCCGGAAGTAGCGGCGGACCAGACGGTTGCGCCCCTCCACGAAGGCGATCTCCACCCAGGCGGACTGCGGGTTCTGTTTGATCACCCGCACCCGCAGCGGTTTGGCCGGACCGTCTTCCAGGCGCAGGCCACGGCGCAGGCGGGCGAGCTCCTTGTCGGTCGGGTGGTGAGAGACGCGCGCGTGGTAGACCTTCTCCACCCCGCGGCCCGGGTGGGTGAGGGCGGCGGCGAGGTCACCGTCGTCGGTGAGGACGAGCAGCCCCTCGGTGTCGTAGTCGAGCCGGCCCGCCGGATAGACCCGCGGCGTCGACGGCGGCAGGCAGGCGCGGATCGTCTTGCGCTCGCGGTCGTCCTGGAGGGTGCAAACCACGCCGCGTGGCTTGTAGAGGAGGAGGTAGTGGCGGCGGAGCAGCGGCCGAATGCGGCGGCCGTCGACGCGCACCGCATCCGTGGCCGGGTCGACGGTGATCCCGAGGCGCAGGGCGGGCCGGCCGTTCACCTCCACCCGGCCATCGACGATCCACTCCTCCGCCGTCCGCCGCGCACACAGGCCGCAGTCGGCGATGAACTTTTGCAGGCGAACGGATTTGTCCATGGGGAGCGGCGCGCGGCGTGCGCGCACGAGGGTGGGGGATGAAGGGTGAAGGAGGGTGCGGACCGGGGGGCGGGGATTATTCACGAGATGGCGTTCGGCCGCACCTCGGGGGAAGGGGTCGCCTCCGTCCCGCCGACCGTGGCCGCCTGGGGGTGGCCGACAAGGCGCCGGCTGGGTGGGTTGCCTGGTCCCGCCTTCCGCCCTCCGCGCCCGCCGATTCCTCCCGCCGCGCCGCGTGGTCGCCCTACCCCCGGCCGCCGCCGAAGGCGACGTTACGCCGCTTGAACAGCCCGACCAGGGCCATGCCAAGGAGGAATCCGCCGAAGTGGGCGGCAAAGGCAACGCCGCCGCCGGCGCGGCCACCGAGGCTGCCGAGGGTGGAGAAGGTCTGGAGGAGGAACCAGATGCCGAGGAGGACCCACGCCGGCACCATCACGATGTCCCAGAAAAAGCCGAGGATCACCGCCGTCTTCACCCGCGCGTGGGGGTAGAGGAGCAGATAGGCGCCGAGGACCCCGGAGATCGCGCCGCTCGCCCCCACCATGGGCATCTTGGCGCCGGCGGGCGACAGAAGAATGTGGGTCAGCGCCGCCCCGGCGCCGCAGGTGAGGTAGAAGGCGAGGAAGCGCAGATGGCCCATGGCATCCTCCACGTTGTCGGCGAAGATCCACAGATAGAGCATGTTGCCGAGCAGGTGCATCCAGCCGCCGTGGAGGAACATTGAGGTGAGGAGGGTCGCCTCCACCGGCAGGGGGATGGCGGGGGGGATGTCGACGTGGTGCAGCACCTCCACCGGGATCGCCCCGAAGGCGAAGATCAGCGGTGAGCGCCCGCTGCCGGTCGCGACCTCCAGGAGCCACACCGCCACACAGGCGGTGAGGAGGGCGTAGGTCACCCACGGGATGCGGGACGACGGGATGGAGTCGGAGAGGGGAAACATCGGCTCAACGCCCCGCGGTCGACCGGTTGTGGTGGCTGCGCGGCTCGCCCCGTTCAACGACCCGCAGCCCGAGGTGGGCCAGCGGGGCGATCAGAACCGTTTGCGCACCTGCATCGGCGAGCCGGCGACATGGCCGGGGAGAAGTCGCTCGCGGATCGAGTAGGCGCGGCGCCGGTCACCGAGGCTATGGAGGTAGAGCTCCGCCAACAGCCCCATTCCCACCAAGATCATCCCGCCCACCAGGAAGACGGCGCCGGCACTGGCCGCTCCGCCCCAGCCGGCCAGGGAGCCGGTGTGCATCAGGTGGGTGAGGGTGGCGGTCTCAAACCCCAACCCTGCCACCATCAGGGGTAGGCCGACGGCAGAGAAGAGGTGGCTTGGTGAGTGGAAGCAGCGCAGGAAGAAGGTGACCGTGAGCCCGTCGAAGAGGCCGCGGAAGAGACGCCCCCAGCCGTACTTCGAGCGGCCGTGGCTGCGCGCGCGGTGGTGCACCACCACCTCGCCGACGCGGAAGTGCTTCCAGCGGGCGAGCGCCGGGATCCAGCGGTGGAGGTGGCCGTAGAGGTCGAGCTCCTCCACCACCTCGCGGCGGTACGCCTTGAAGCCGCAGTTGGCGTCGTGCAGCTCCACCCGGGTCATCTTGCGGGCGAGGAAGTTGTAGATGCGCGAGAAGAAGATCTTGTCGCGCGGGTCCTGGCGGTCCTGCTTCCAGCCGGAGACCAGGTCGTAGCCGTTCTCCAAATGGGCGAGGAGGCGCGGGATCTCGTGCGGGTCGTCTTGCAGGTCGGAGTCGAGGGTGACGATCACCTGGCCGCGGGCGTGCTGGAAGCCGGCGGCCAGGGCCGCCGCTTTGCCGAACGGGCCGCGCAGGGAGATAAGGCCGACCGCCGGGTCACGCCGGGCCCACCGTTCGAGCAGGGCGCCCGAGCCGTCGCGGCTGCCATCGTCGATGAACAGGATCTCGCTGCGCTGCGCCAAGGCGGCGAGGACGGCGGTGAGCTCTTCGTAGAGCTGCGGCAAAGAATCCGCCTCATCGCGTACCGGAATGACGACCGACAGGTCCACCCCCCAGTCCTCCAGGGTGCGGCTTTCACGGTCGTCGGCGGTGCGTTGGGCGGCTGGCTTCATGGCAGGGACCACTATACGGGAAGGCGCGGAGTGTAGGGAAAGACGCGATCTACGGAAACGGCCGCCTTTCTTGACACGACGAAAGCACGCTTTCTACCGTCGGGTCGGCCGGTCGCCGCCGTAGGGTGGACCGCTCCACGGAACCTCCGGCGCCCCTTCCTGATTCGGCCTCCATGTCTGAGCCCTCCCTTCGCCTCGGGGTCCTTGCCTCCGGCCGCGGCTCCAACTTCGCTGCCATCCTCGACGCCATCGACGCGGGTGACTGTGATGCGGAAGTGGCGATCCTCGTCTCCGACCGACCCACGGCCCAGGCCCTGGTCCGCGCCGCGGCCCACGCCATCCCCACCGCGGTGGTCCGGCCGGCCGACTATCCGGACCGGGTCCAATACGACCTTCAGGTGGTAGAGCGGCTGCGCGCGGCCGGGGTTCAGCTCGTGGTCCTGGCCGGCTACATGCGGATTGTCACCCCCACCTTCCTTGCCTGCTTCCCCGGGCGGGTGATCAACATCCACCCGGCGCTCCTGCCCGCCTTCCCGGGCCTCCACGCCCAGCGCCAGGCCCTGGCGTACGGGGTGAAGGTCACCGGTTGCACGGTCCACGTCGTGGACGAGGGGGTGGACAGCGGCCCGATCCTCCTCCAGCGGGCGGTGGCGGTAGAAGAGGATGATACGGAGGAGTCCTTGTCGGCGCGCATCCTCGTGGAGGAGCACAAGCTCTACCCCGAGGCGATCCGCCGCATCGCCCGCGGCGAGATTCTCCTGGACGGCCGGCCACGCCGCGCGCAGGAGGTCGGGTGAGGAGCCCGTGTGCGCACGCGGCCAACGGCCCGGTGTTGGTGAGCGCCTGCCTCGCCGGGGTGCCGTGCCGGTTTGATGCCACCGCCCGCCCCGAGCCGGGGCTCCTTACGTACGTGATCGCCGGCCACCTGATCCCCATCTGCCCGGAGATGCTCGGCGGCCTGCCGTGTCCGCGCCCGCCGGCAGAGATCGTGGGGGGCGACGGCCACGCAGTCCTCGAGGGCCGCGCCCGGGTGGTGGACGCCGAGGGGCGGGACGTGACCGAGCCGTTCATCAGCGGCGCCCACTGCTGCCTGGTGATCGCTCGGCGCTACGGTGCGCACGCGGCGATCCTCAAGGAGGGGTCGCCGTCGTGCGGCTACCACCGCCTCCACTGTGGTGGTCAGCTCCTTTCCGGCTGCGGGGTGACCACCGCCCTCCTGCGCCGCCATCAGATCCAAGTGGTGCCGGAGATCGTCGGCCTCGCCGGGGTGAAGGCGGCGTAAGGGGTAGCGCGCGCCGGCGGTGGGTCGCGCCGCCGCTTTGCGAGGATCCCCGGCGCCGCGGGCCGTCCATCGCCCCATCCCCTTCCCCCTCGATGGAGGCGGCTTGGAGCGGGCGGTGGGGGAGCGCGGCCAGCGTCGCGCCGCGCCGGCGGTTTGTGGCGCCGCCGCCGTTCCGCAATGATCCCGGCCCAGCGGGCCATCCCTTCCCCCCTCCCCCACCCCCTCGCTCCGCGCCGCCGGTTTGTCGCGCCCCTGGTGCTTTGCAAGGATCCCCGGCGCAGCGGGTCGTCCACCCCCCATCCCCCCCTCCGCCCATGTCCCGTCCCGGTCTCCTGCGCGCGGTAGGGGTGATCAGTAGCGCGACCCTGGTGTCGCGCGTGGTCGGCTATCTGCGCGACATGCTGCTGGCCTACTACCTCGGCGCCGGCGGGGTGGCGGACTGCTTCTTCGTCGCCCACCGGATCCCCAACTTCCTCCGCCGCCTGTTCGGGGAGGGGACCCTCACCGCCGCCTTCATCCCGGTGCTGACCGAGCGCCTGGTCGCCGGTGAAATGGAGGCGGCGCGGACCCTGATCCGCCGCCTCGCCGGCCTGCTTCTCGCCGCCTCCACCGTCCTGACCATCGGGGGGGTGGCGGCGGCGCCGTGGCTGGTGCGGATCATGGCGCCGGGCTTCATCCGCCAGCCGGACAAGCTGCACCTGGCCGTCGAGCTCACCCGGCTGATGTTTCCCTACGCCCTCTTCTTGGCGATGGCGGCGCTCGCCATGGGGGTGTTGCAGGCGCACCGCCGCTTCCTCTGGCCGGCGCTGGCGCCCGCCGCCTACAACGTCTGCATCATCGCCGGCGCGGTGGTCCTCGCCGATCGGTGGCTTTCGCCGGCGCGGGCGATCGCGGTCGGGGTGGTGGCCGGTGGCCTCGCCCAGCTCCTCATCCAGCTCCCGGCGGTGCGTCGCGCCGGCTACCGCCTGCGCCCGGCGTGGCATCCGCGCGACCCGGCGGTCTGGCGGGTGGTGCGCCTTATGGGGCCGGGGATCCTGGGGCTGGCGATCCTGCAGGTGAACATCCTCATCTCGACCCTGCTGGCCTCCTTCCTCCCCGACGGCGCCGTCTCCTACCTCTATTACGGCGACCGGGTAATGGAGTTCCCCCTTGGCCTCTTTGGCATCGCCATCGCCACCGCCGTCTTGCCCGACCTTGCCGGCCACGCGGCGCGCGGCGACACGGCGGCACTCCTAGAGGCGCTGCGGCGCGCCTTGCAGCTCTGCCTCCTGGCGATGATCCCCGCCGGGGTCGGCATGGCGGTCCTGGCGCGGCCGATCATCGCCCTGCTCTTTGGGGGCGGCGCCTTCTCGGCGGCGGACGTGGCGGGCACCCGCTCCGCCCTCATCGCCTTTGCCGCCGGGGGGTGGGCGTACGCCACGGTGAAGGTGGCGATCCAGGCGATGTACGCCCAGCAAGACACGGTCACGCCGGTGCGCACCGGCGCGGTGACGGTGGCGGTGGACGTGGCCCTCTCCCTGGCCCTGATGGGGCCCCTTGCTCACGCCGGTCTGGCCCTCGCCACCAGCCTCGCCGCCACTTTCCAGTTTGGCCTCCTCATGGTCCTCTTGCGCCGTCGCCTCGGGCCCCTCGGCGGCCAGGCGCTGGCACTCACCGCCGGCCGGGCCCTGGCGGCGAGCGGCGGCATGGCGCTCTTTTGCGGGCTGGCCGATCGCCACTGGCCCACCCCCCCGGGCCGGCTTGAGGCGCTGACCGAGGTGGCGGTCCTGATCCCGGCGGCGGCGGGGCTCTACGTCGCCCTCCTCTTGCTGTTCGGCGGCGAGGAGCGGCGCTGGCTGCTTCGCCTGTGGGGGTCGGTCGGCGGGGGGCGATCCGCATAAAAAGAGGCGGCGCGATCGGCGGTCTCCCCATTCGGAGGGCGACCAGGGGCGAGCCGGTTGGCCTTCGGCGATCGACCACGGCGTGGCAGGGGTGGCGCCGGCGCACCGATCGAGAAACGGTGCGGGCCGGGAAGGCGCGGTCGATCCGAGCGCGGCGCTGGTGAAGCCGGCGCACCGATCGGCAAACGGTGCGGGCCGGGAAGGCGGGTCGCGCGCCAAGATGCCGAGACCGAGGGTGTGGCTCGTGCCGGCGCGGCGAAGAGGGTCGCCGCGGTGGGTTGACGGCGCGTCGAGCAACGAGCCCCCCTTCTCGGCCCCGCCGGCGTGGCGATCCCACCGCCGCGCCGGCGTGCAGGTCCCGCGCGCCGCCGCGCGCCGCGCGCGGTCCACCGTCCAGCGACGGACGTTGCGCGCCTCCCGCCCGCGCCGCCGCCTCTTCGGCCTCACCCCTGGGTCCCGCCTGGGCGGCGGCCTGGGGTCGTAGTAGGTTGCGGCTGCCGGCCACCGCCTTGGTGGGTGGTCTGAGATGGTGAGTGGCGGACGTGGAGGCAGAGCTCTTTCCCACCCTGGAGCGCGGCGGCGTGGTGCTGACCGCTACCCGCCGGCTGGCGCGCGAGATCGGCCGTGGCTACGACCGGTGGCAGAGGGCGCGGGGAGCCACGGCGTGGCCGGCGGCCCACTGCCTGCACCTAAGGGTCTGGCTGCGCGAGCAGTGGCGCGCTACCTGGCCCACCACCGTGCTGCCCAGTGAGCCCCTCGAACTCGCCGCTTGGGAGCGGCTGATCGGCGCCGACCTCGCCACCGCCAGCCGCCCCCCGCTGGAGCCGGCGGGGCTCGCGCCCCTGGCGGCGGAGGCGGCGCGCCTCGCCACCCACTACCGTCTCCCGGAGGCGGCCACCACCGGCGAGGTGCGCGCCTTCTACCGCTGGCGCCGCGCCTTTCGCGGTCTCTGCCACGACCTCGGCTGGGTTGAGCCGGCGAGCCTCGCCGACACCGTGGCGGCCGCCCTCGAAGCGGGCGAGATGGCGGGGGCGGGGGAGGTGGTTGTTGCCGGCTTTGACCGCTTGAGCCCGGCCGAGGAGGGGGTGGTGGCCGCCCTGACCCGGCGGGGCAGCGTCGTTTTCCCCTGGGTGGTGCGGCCGCGGCGGCCGGCGGCGTGGCAGCGGCTGGGGTGTGCGGATCGGGAGCAGGAGCTCCTCGCTGCCGCCCACTGGTGCCGCCATCAATGGCGGCCGGGGGTGCGCCTTGGGGTGATCGTCCCCGACCTTGGCAAGTGGCGCCCGCTGGTGGAGGAGCTGTTCACCGCCGAGCTCGATCCCGTCGCCCTCCTCCCCGGGAGTGCCGAGACCGCCGCCTTCGACCTCTCCCTCGGCCCACCCTTGGCGCACCAGCCGGTAGTCGCCGCCGCCCTCGCGGTCCTGCGCGCGGTCGATTGCGACTTGTCGGTGGAGCAGGCCGCGGCGCTTCTCACCGACCCCTTCCTCGGCGGCGCGGAGGGCGACTTGCGGGCGCGCGCCGTGTTGCGGTTGCGCCGTGGCCGGCCGGTGGGGCTGCGCCTCCATGGGGTGGCGGCGGCGGCGCAGGCGGCCGGGGCGGTGGCGACGGCGCGCGCTCTCGACGACTTCGCGCGCGCCCTCTCTGCACCGCCGGCCGGGCCAGCGAGTGGTTGGGCAAAACGCATCGTGGCGGCCTTGGCGGCGGTGGGCTGGCCCGGGGCGCGCACCGCCACCAGCCGCGAGGTCCAGGCGGTGCGCGCCTTCCACCAGCAGGTCGCGGCGCTGGCCAGCCTCGATCCGGTGGTGGGGGCTCTCTCCCTGGCGGCGGCGGTGGCGCGCCTCGGCCGCCTCTGCGGCCACCCCTTTCAGGTCGAAGGGGGGGAGGCGCCGGTGCAGGTGCTGGGCCTGTTGGAGGCGGCGGGGATCGCGTTCGACGCGGTCTGGGTGGCGGGGCTCGACGCCACCACCCTGCCGCGGCCGCCGCACCCCCAGCCGCTCTTGCCCGTCGCCCTCCAGCGCCGTTTTCACCTCCCCCACGCCACCGCCGAGGGCGAGGTCGCCCACGCCCAGGCCCTCCTTGCCCAGCTCCAGGCGGCGACCCCCGACGGGGTGGTGAGTTTCCCGCTGCAGGTGGAGGAGGCGCCCGGCCGGCCGTCGCCGCTGATCGCGCACTTGCCGGAGATGGAGGATCACCCGCCCCACTCCGCCGCCCTCGCCGCGGCGATGGTGGCGGCCGCCCCCTCCCTGGAGGCGGTGGTCGAGGCGGAGGTGCCACCGGTGGCCGGCGGGGCGGTGCGCGGCGGCAGCCAGGTGGTGGCGGCCCAGTCGTCCTGCCCCTTCCGCGCCTTCGCCACCTACCGCCTCGGTGGAGCCCCGTTAGAGCTGGAGGAGGATGAGCCAAGCCCGCGTCTGCGCGGCACCTTGGTCCACGCGGCCCTCGAGTCCCTGTGGCGGGAGCTCGGCAGCCACGCCGCCCTTGTCGCCCTCGATGACGCGGGTCGTGCGGCCCGGTGTGTGGCCGCGGCGGAGGTGGCGATGGTGGGCGCCGCGGCCGTCCTCGGGGTGGCGCGCCGGGAGGTGGCCGGCGAGTGGCTCGCCGCGCTGCTTCGCGAGTGGCTGGTGGTGGAGGTCGCGCGGCCGCCCTTCACGGTGGTGGCGTGCGAGGCACGGACGACGGTGGCGATCGGCGGGTTCTCCTTGGAGTTGCGCATCGATCGCATCGACCGCCTCGACGACGGGCGGCTGCTCCTCCTCGACTACAAGACCGGCCGGGTCAGCCGCGCCGACTGGTGGGGCGACCGGCCGGTCGCGCCCCAGCTTCCGCTCTATGCCGGCATCGACCTGACCGCGGTGGTCCACGCCGCCGCGGCGCCGGTGGCGGGGGTCGCCTACGGGGTGGTGCGGCCGGGCCAGTGCGGTTTCGTGGGGGTGGGGGAGGGGACTCACATCCCCGGGGTGGCGGAGGTGGACGACCGGCTACCGGCGGCGGGTGCGGCGGACTGGCCCGCCCTGTGCGCTCATTGGCAGGCGGTGGTGCAAGCCCTAGCCGCCGCCTTTGCCGCGGGCGAGGCCACGGTAGCGCCGCTTACCGACGCGGCCGGTCGCCCCGCCCCGTGTGCCCACTGCCACCTCGCGCCCCTGTGCCGCATCCACGACCGCGAGGGGTAGAAAAAGGGGGAGAGGGGCTCTGCGGTCAGCTTGCGCCTTGCCGTTTTGCAGGACGGGGAGGGGGGGGTGAAGGACGGGGGCCACGGAGACGTCCACCGGCCGGCAAACGACTCAACGCAAGGACGCAAAGACGCAAAGGGGGGCGGCCGGTCGTGACCTCGGCCATGCCGGGGTGGACTCCGGGCGGCGCCGATCGCCAGCTCCAGCGCAGGAGTCGTTTGCTCCCCCGCCACGCTTCGCCCCCCCCTCTACAAAACACCTTCCCATCGTGACCGCTGCGTCACCAGGGCGCGGGGTGGGACGGAACAGGGAAGACCCCTTGCGCCTTTGCGCCCTGGCGTCTTGGCGTTAGGCAGTACGGAGAGGACGGCTGAAAGACGGGGGCCACGGAGTCGTCCACCGGCCGGCAAACGACTCAACGCAAGGACGCAAAGACGCAAAGGGGGGCGGCCGGTCGTGACCTCGGCCATGCCGGGGTGGACTCCGGGCGGCGCCGATCGCCAGCTCCAGCGCAGGAGTCGTTTGCTCCCCCGCCACGCTTCGCCCCCCCCTCTACAAAACACCTTCCCATCGTGACCGCTGCGTCACCAGGGCGCGGGGTGGGACGGAACAGGGAAGACCCCTTGCGCCTTTGTGCCCTGGCGTCTTGGCGTTAGGCAGTACGGAGAGGACGGCTGAAGGACGGGGGCCACGGAGTCGTCCACCGGCCGGCAAACGACTCAACGCAGTAGGAAGTGGGAGGGAGAAGGTGGAAAGGGGGAGGGGTCCTCTTTCTAGCTCCTACAGCACCACCAAATCGTCGCGGTGAATCACCTCGTCGAAGGCGGTGTAGCCCAACAGGGTGGCGATGTCGTGGCTGTGGTGGCCAAGGATGCGCAGGAGCTCGTCGGCGGTGTAGTTGGTGAGGCCGCGGGCGATCTCCTTGCCGGTGGGGTCGATACACGAGACGAGGCTGCCGGCAGGGAAGGTGCCGCGCACCTTGGTGATCCCGGCGGGGAGGAGCGACGAGCCGCGCTCGGTGAGCGCCCGACACGCACCCAAGTCGAGGTGGAGCTCACCCGCCGGCTTGAGGCTGAAGGCGATCCACTGCTTGCGCGACGACAGGCGGTGGCTCTCCGGCCAGAAGAGGGTGCCGGTGATCTCGCCGGCCAGCGCGCGGGACAGCTCGCCCTCGCGGTGGCCGTTGAGGATCAGGGTGGTGACCCCGTAGCGGCTCGCCTGGCGGGCGGCGAGGACCTTGGTGCGCATCCCGCCCGAGCCGACCGTGCCGTGGCTGGCGCCGGCAAGCTCCAGGAGGGGTTCGTCGATCTGGGTCACCTCGTGGATCGGGGTGGCGTCCGGGTCGCGGTACGGGTCGCCGGTGCACAGGGCGTCGATGTCGGAGAGGATCACCAGCAGGTCCGCGTCCACCAGGTGGGCGATCTGGGCGGAGAGGTGGTCGTTGTCGCCGACCCGGATCTCGGCGGTGGAGACCGTGTCGTTCTCGTTGATCACCGGCACCACCTGGTGGCGGAGGAGGGCCTCGAGGGTGCGGCGGGCGTTGAGGAAGCGGTCGCGGTTGCGGGCGTCGTCGTGGGTGACGAGGATCTGGGCGCAGGTGATGTCGCGGCGGCGGAAGGCGCCGTCGTAGGCGGCGATCAAGGCGCCCTGGCCCACCGCCGCCGCCGCCTGGCTCTCGGCGAGCGAGTGCGGCCGGCCGCGGAGCCCCAGCCGGCCCCACCCCGCGGCGACCGCGCCGGAGGAGACCAACAGCGGCTCGCGGCCGGCGGCGCGCAGTTCGGCGATCTCGCCGGCAAGGGCCTGGATGCGGTCGCCGTCGAGGCCGCCGCCGTCGGCGGTGACCACCCGGCTGCCCACCTTCACCACCACCCGGCGGGCGCGATCGAGAAGCTCCTGGCGGTTCATGATCCGGTCTGCCCGTCGTCGAGGGTGGCCGCCGGCGGTTGGGCGGGGGGCGTCGCCGCGCCGGCGGCGACCCCCTGGCGGTGGCGCGCCACCTGCTCCCAGAGGGCTTCCAAGAGCGGCGCGAGGCCGGCGCCGGTGGCGCACGACAGGGGAAAGAGGGGGACGGAGCGCGCCGCGCACGCTGCCACCAAGGCGGCGGGCAGGGCGCCTCCTTCCACCAGGTCGAGCTTGTTCGCCACCACCAGGCGCGGCTTGGTGGTGAGCTCGGTCGCGTGGGCGGCGAGCTCGCCCTCGAGGATGGTCAGGGCGGTGGCGGCGTCGGGGTCGGCCCACGGCCCGGCGTCGAGGAGAAAGAGCAGGGTGGCGGTGCGCTCGACGTGGCGCAGGAAGCGGTGGCCGAGGCCCGCCCCCTCGCTTGCCCCCTCGATCAGGCCGGGGATGTCGGCCACCACGAAGTCGCGGGTGGTGTCGAGCTCCACCACCCCGAGCTGCGGTTGCAAGGTGGTGAAGGGATAGTCGGCGATCTTCGGCTCGGCGTGGGAGATGCGCGACAAGAGGGTCGATTTCCCGGCGTTCGGCAGCCCCACCAGGCCGACGTCGGCGAGGAGCTTGAGGTCGAGACGGAGGGTGAGCTCCTCCCCCTCCTCGCCCGGCTGGGAGAAGCGCGGCGTCCGGAAGGTGGCGCTCTTGAAGTGGGCGTTGCCCTTGCCGCCGCGGCCGCCGTGGGCGACCACCACCCGGGCCTCGGGCTCGGCGAGGTCGGCGATCACCGCGCCGGTCTCTTCGTTGCGGACCACCGTCCCGACCGGCACCTCGATGATGCAGTGCGCGCCGCCGTGGCCGGAGCGGTTGCGCCCTTGGCCCGGCTCGCCATTCCCCGCGTACTGGTGCTGGCGGTAGCGCAGGGCGATGAGGGTCGCCACCTTCGGCAAGGCGACGACCACCACGTCGCCGCCGTGGCCGCCATTGCCGCCGTCGGGGCCGCCGCGGATCACCCCCCGTTCGTGCCGGAAGCTCAACGCCCCGGCGCCACCGTGGCCGGAGCGGACGTAGATCTTGGCCTGGTCGACGAACACGAAGGCGTACCCGTCGTCATGCGCGGACGCGGCCTCCGGCTGGGGGCGCGGCCGTCCGGCTACTCGGCCGGGACGATCCGGATCTCTTTCTTGCCCCACCGGTTGTGGCCGAACACGACCACCCCGTCCAGCTTCGCAAAGAGGGTGTCGTCGCCGCCGCGGCCGACGTTCAGCCCCGGATGGTACTTGGCGCCGCGCTGGCGCACGAGGATCGTGCCACCGTGGACGCTCTCGCCGCCGTACCGCTTGACCCCGAGGCGCTGCGCGTGGGAGTCGCGACCGTTCCGACTGCTACCGACACCTTTCTTGTGGGCCATGGCTTGTCTCCGGGGTTACGCCTGGATGGCGGCGACCCGCAGGGCGGTGTACGACTGGCGGTGGCCCTGGAGCTTCCGGAACCCCTTGCGCCGCCGTTTCTTGAACACCAGGATCTTCGCGGCGCGGTCCTGGGCCACCACCGTGCACTGGACCTTGGCGCCGTCCACGAAGGGGCGGCCGATGGTCAAGGTCTCGCCGCTCCCGACCGCCAGCACCGGACCGATCTCGATGGTGGCGCCGACCTCGCCTGCCAGCTTCTCGACCCGCAGGAGGTCACCCTCTTGCACCTTGTACTGCCTCCCGCCTGTCTCGATGATCGCATACATAGTGGTTTCCCCGAAAAAGGGGGGCTTAGATACCACGCCGGCGCGGCGGGCGCAACCGCGGGGGCGCCGGAGGTGGGGAGGTGCAAGGTAGGAGGTAGAAAGTAGAAGGTAGAAAGGGGGCCGGGCTTGGCTACCCCTGAGGAGCCCTCCCTTTCTACTTTCTACCTTCTACTTTCTACCTCCTCCGTTGGCCTCCTAAGCCATGCGCCTCGCCCTTTGCCAGATGGATCCCGTCGTCGGGGAGCTTGCCGCCAACCGCGACCGGATCCTTGGGCGCCTCGCGGAGGCACGGGCGGCGGGGGCGGCGCTGGCCCTCTTTCCCGAGCTCGTCTTGTGTGGCTATCCGCCGCGCGACCTGCTCCTCAAGCGCGCCTTCTTGCGCCGCCAGGCCACCTGTCTGAAGGAGGTGGCGGCGGCGTGTACCGACCTGGTGGCGGTGGTCGGGGGGGTGGAGGAGGTGGGTGGGGCGCTGTACAACGCCGCCTTCGTGCTCGCCGGTGGGCGGCAGGTGGCGGTGCAGCGCAAGAGCCATCTCCCCAACTACGACGTCTTCGACGAACGGCGCTACTTCCAGTCGGCGGGGCCGGATGACCACCCGCTCTTCGAGTTGGACGGGATCCGCCTGGGCATCTCCATCTGTGAGGACCTGTGGGTCGACGACGGCCCGTTGGTGGTGCAGTCGCGCGCCGGGGTGCAGCTCCACCTCAACCTCTCCGCCTCCCCTTACCACGCCGGCAAGGGGCGGTTGCGCGAGGGGTTGGTCAGCAAGCGGGCGCGGGAACACGGCTGTTGCGTGGCGTTTTGCAATCAGGTGGGGGGGCAGGATGAGCTGATCTTCGATGGTGGTGCCATGGTCGCCGGTGCGGACGGCAGCCTGCTCGCCGCCGCGCCCCCCTTCGTGGAGGTGGTGATGGTGGTGGACGTGGAACCACCCGCGCGGCGCAAGGGTTCGCCGGCGGTGGCGGTGATCGCCCTCCCCACCTCAGTCTGCCGCCCCTTGCCGGAGATTACGCCGCCGCCGCGGGTGGCGCGGCCTGCCGGGGTAGAGGAGGAGGAGGTGTACCGCGCCCTCGCCCTCGGCCTGGGGGACTACTTCCGCAAGAACCGCTTTGCGCACGCCCTCGTCGCCCTCTCCGGCGGCATCGACTCGGCCCTGGTGGCCACCTTGGCGGCGGATGTGCTCGGGGGGACGCGGGTCACCGCGGTGCTCATGCCGAGCCGGGTCTCCTCGCCGGGGTCGGTGACCGACGCCGAGGCCTTGGTGGCGAACCTTGGTATCGCCTCGCTGACCCTGCCGATCGCGCCGCTGGTGGCGGCGGCCGAGGCTGCCCTCGCGCCGGTGTTCGCCGGGCGGGCTGCGGACGTCGCCGAGGAGAACATCCAGGCGCGCGCCCGCGGCCTGCTGCTCATGGCCCTGTCGAACAAGCTCGGTGCGCTGGTCCTCACCACCGGCAACAAGTCGGAGATGGCGGTGGGGTACGCCACCCTGTACGGCGACATGGCCGGCGGCCTGGCGGTGATCGCCGACGTGCCCAAGACCCTCGTCTACCGCCTCTGCCGCTGGCGCAACCGCCAGCCCGGCGGGGCGGTGATCCCCGAGGCGATCCTCACCAAGCCGCCGTCGGCGGAGCTGCGTCCGGAGCAGCTCGACACCGACTCTCTGCCGCCGTACGACCTCCTCGACCCGATCCTCGACGCCTACATCACGGAACACCTGCCGGTTGCGGAGATCGTTGCCCGTGGTTTCGATGAGGGGGTGGTGCGCGAGGTGATCCGCAAGGTCGACGCCGCCGAGTACAAGCGCCAGCAGGCCGCGCCGGGGCTGCGCATCACCCCGAAGGCGTTTGGCATCGGCCGCCGTATGCCGATCACCAACCGCTTTACCGAGGAGTGGGATTGAGGCGGGCTAGGAGTCTGTCGGACTTTGTCGATGGTTGCCCGAGAAGCAGCAGGCCCCTGCGGATGCAGACCCGTTCGTTGCGCTAACGGGGGCTGGTGCTACGAAGAACGTGGCACGAGTCCTGGCCCACGCGTCCTAGCATGGGTCCGCTCGGCGCAGTCGATCGACAAAGTCCGCCAGCCTCCTAATGCGCGTTGCGCCTTGGCCCCCGGCGGGGTAGAAGGCGCAGCCCGACCGTGGTCGCCGCGTGCTGTGGGTGATCGCGGCTCGCCCTGGCGCCGCCCGTGAAGGTCCTCTTCGTCACCTCCGAGTGTGTCCCGTTCGCCAAGACCGGCGGGCTGGCGGACGTGTCGGGGGCGCTGCCGCGGGCGCTAGCGGCACGCGGGATCGAGGTGCGAATCGTGATGCCGCTGTACGCCGGTTGCGACTGGCGGGGGCTGGAGCGGCTCGACGGGACGTTGGTGGTCCCCATGGGGTGGGGCGGGCGCGCCTATTGCGGGGTGCGCATGGGGACGCTGCCCGGTTCGGAGGTGCGGGTCTATTTCTTGGAGCACCACGCCTTCTTCGATCGGCCGTACCTCTATGGGCCGCCGGGGGAGGGGTACGGCGACAACCTGGCGCGCTTCACCTTCCTGTCGCGCGGCGCCCTCGCCCTGACCAAGGCCCTCGGCTGGATGCCGGAGGTGATCCACGCGAACGACTGGCAGACCGCCCTGGTGCCGATCTACGTGAACACGGTGGAGTGGGGTGGGCCGCTGGCCGCCGCCGCCACGCTGTTTACCATCCACAACCTGGCCTATCAGGGGGTCTTCGGCGGCGCCTCTTTGCCGGTCACCGGCCTGGGGTGGGAGCACTACCGGGCCGAGGAGTTGGAGCACTTCGGTGCCCTGAATCTGATGAAGGGCGCCTGCGCCCACGCCACCCTCCTCTCCACCGTCAGCCCGACCTACGCGCGCGAGATCCAGACCCCCACCTTCGGCTATGGCCTCGATGGTGTCCTCGCCGGCCGCAGCCACGATCTGCTGGGGATCCTCAACGGGATCGATGTCGACGAGTGGGACCCGCAGGCGGACCCGTACCTCGCAGCGCCCTTTTCCGCCGCCGATCTCACCGGCAAGGCGGTGTGCAAGGCGGCGCTGCAACAGGAGGCGGGGCTGCCGGTGCGGCCCGCGGTGCCGCTCTTCGGCCTGGTCGGGCGGCTGACCAGCCAGAAGGGGGTGGATGTCCTCGCCCACGCCCTGGACCGCCTCCTCGACCTCGACCTCCAGTTCATCCTCCTTGGCACCGGCGACCGCGACGCGGAACACTTCTTCGGCACCGTGGCGGCCAGGCGGCCCGACCGCTTTTGCGCCTGGTTCCAGTTCGACAACGGCCGCGCCCACCGGGTCGAGGCGGGGAGCGACTTCTTCCTCATGCCGTCGCGCTACGAGCCGTGCGGCCTCAACCAGCTCTACAGCCTGCGCTACGGAACCCTCCCCATCGTCCGCGCCACCGGCGGCCTTGCCGACACGGTGGTCACCTTCGACGAGGCGACCGGCGGCGGCACCGGTTTTTGTTTTTTAGACCTCTCCCCGAACGCGATCTACGACACCGTCGGGTGGGCGGTGGCCACCTGGTACCAGCGCCGCGGCGACATTGAACAGATGCGCCGCCGCGCCATGGCCCAGGACTTTAGCTGGGACCACGCCGCCGGCGAATACGAGGCGCTCTACCAGCGCGCGATCGCCCGCCGCCGGGGGTGACGCGGAGCGAGAATGGCGTGTTGCGGGCGGGACGGCGGGTTCGGGGTGATGAACGGGGGGCGTCGCGGCTGTGGCCTGCACCGGGTCAGCGCGGCGCCCTCCCGCCATGGCCCGGCGGGTTAGGCCAGCGATGGTCTGCGCCGACGAGAGGTGGTACTTCGCCCGCAACCGCTGCACCCGATGGATGGAGTCAGGATCGCCATGGAGAAGATCAAGCTGATCACCCTGCCGCCGCGCGAGGTGTACGAACGCATGGGCCGCGAGACCGATGCGGTGATCATCGACGTGCGCTCGGAGCTGGAGTACTTCTTCGTCGGGGCGCCCGTGGGGGCGGTGAACATCCCGTGGCGCGACGCCCCCGACTGGGACGTCAACCCGCGCTTTGCCGAGCTGGTCGCGCAGGTGGCGAACCGCGACCAACCGGTCTACCTCATCTGCCGCAGCGGGGTGCGCTCTATCGACGCGGGCAACGCCCTGATCGAGGCGGGGTACCGCCGCGTCTTTAACGTCGGGGAGGGGTTCGAGGGCGCCATCGACGAGAACCTCCACCGCGGCAAGCTCGGCGGCTGGCGCTTCCACGGCCTGCCGTGGCGCCAGTGCTAGGCGCCGCGGGTGGCCGCGCCGCGCCGAGGATCTGCCGCGACCGGTGAGCCTTTCCCGAGGAGCCTGTCGGACTTTGTCCCGATCTCTTGCAGCGAGCGGACCCATGGCAGGACTCGGGGGCCAGGACTCGTGCCACGTTCTTCGTTCCCGAGCCCCATGTAACTCGATGAACAGGTCCACATCTGGGCTCCAGCCCGTTGCTTGCGTGACGATCGACAAAGTCGGACAGACTCCATGGATGCCGGTGCCACGGAGGGCGCCCCGATGGCCCACGATCCCGGCTACAGGTAGCTCTTCAGCCACGCCGAGTTGGTACGCGACCGGCTGGATGGGTTCATTCACGAGCCCTGGGTGAAGGAGCTCGACCTCGCCACCCCGGAGCGGGTGAACCCCACCTACGTCACCGCCGACTTGCGCGAACGCGAGGACGACGTCATCTGGCGGGTCCGTTTCCGGTGGATCGTGCGATGGCGGTCCGGCTGCCCACCTACCTCGGGCTCCTGTACCAAGACCTCCTCCGGATAAAGGCGGGCCCGGCGGACCCTCTTCCTCCGGTGCTGCCGGTGGTGCTGTACAACGGCGAGGCTCGGTGGCTGGCGCCCCTGACCCTCGAGGAGCTGATCGACGAGGTCCAGGGAGGCGTGTCGCAGTACCGGCCGCGGTTTCGTTACCTCCTCCTGGACGAGGGCCACTACGAAGGGCGGAGCGCGCCGGAGCGCAACCTGGTGGCGGCGCTCTTCCGGCTGGAGCGCAGCCGTAGCCCGGAGGAGATCCGGCGCGTGGTCGAGTGGCTGATCCGTTGGCTACAACCGCCGCAACAAAACTCCCTGCGGCGGGTGTTCACGGTGTGGATCCATCGGGTCCTCCTCCCGCCGCGCCTCCCAGGTCAGACGGTCCCCGAGGTCCACACGTTGATGGAGGTCGATGCGATTCTGGCAGAACGGGTAAAACAATGAACCCACGAGTGGAAACAAGAGGGGCTCGAGGAGGGGCGTAAGGAGGGGTTGCAGCAGGGGATCCAGGAGGGGAAGCAGCAAGGGATGCAGCAAGGGATCCGGGAAGGGTTGATCGAGGCGATCGAGCTGGGGTTGTCGATCAAGTTTGGGGCGGCGGGCAGCGCCCTCCTTGCGCGGGTCCGTCAGGTCGAGGAGGTTGATCGCCAGCGGGCGATCAACGAGGTGGTGAAGGGGGCCGCCACCCTGGCGGAGGTTGAAGCCGCCCTCTGATCCGGCCGGGTGCGAGGGGGGACGTTCCGGCCACGCGGAGGGCACACGCTCGAGCGTGGTTCCGGCGTCCATTCGGTGGCGATGCGGGGAGGTTCCCGCGTCGCGGAGACTGCCCGATCGACCCTCGCTTAGGGTCAACCGCCGCCCCCACGGGGTTGCCGTGGGGGCGACGGGACCTGCCCGCGGGCCATCCTGGCCCAGTTGCCCATCCTGGGAGGGCGAGGGTGAGAGGCTAGGAGTCTGTCAGCCTTTGTCGATCGTGAACTGAGAAGAAGCGGGCTCGAGCCCGGATTGGGACCCGTTCAAGGAAGAGTGGGGCTCTGTGACGAAGAGTGGTCCACGATCCGGGCCGAGATCCGCTTCTTCTCAGTAGATCGGGACAAAGTCCGACAGGCTCCTAGGAGTGGCGCCGCCGAATCAGCGCCAGGAGGGGCGTTGCCACTAGGAGAAGCGACGTCGGCTCGGGGAGTGCGACGAGGGCGAACGCGGTAGACCCCGGGGTGCCGCCGGCCACCGTCCCCGGGACGAAGTCGCCGGTCGCGGGGGAGTGGCGCTCCGCGGTCAAGCCGGCGGTGTTCGAGCTGCCGAGGAGGCCGATGGTGTCGAAGCTGTCCACCGTGGCCCCCGTTCCATCGAGAAGGGCGATCACCTCGCCACCGTCGACCATGCCGCCGGTCGCGTCCACCACCGGATAGGCGAACTCGCCCACGTCCACCACCCCGTTACCGTTCCCATAGAAGTGTTCGAACGACTCGACGTTGGTATCCGTGGTGTCGGTGAGCTCCAGGGCGACCACCCAAACGCCGCCCGGCGCGAGGGAGGCACCCGTCGGGAAGGTGAAGCCGATCCCGCTCCACGACCACTCCGCGAGGTCCACCACCGCGGCTCCGGTGTTGAAGATCTCCACGAACTCCGTGTCCTGTCCGTTGGTGGGTGGCATGTAGTTGATCTCGCTGATCACCACTGCCGCGTGGGCCGAAACCGCGAACCCCACACTCCCTACCCCAAGCATCCATGCCAGCTTCATCACGACCTCCTGTCGTAGGGCCCTCCCCCAAGGGCGGGTTGACTAAGGTTCCCCCTTAGCGACGGCAAAGGTGCCGCACCACGGGTGAAGCTGTCAAGACTCGTCACGCAATGAGCTGCACCAATCTTTTGCCTGGCGCTCGTCATTCGATTGCGGGGTCTACCATCGAACAAGGTTCGCGCTGTGTAGACCCCCTGCCTTGCAAATCGGAGTGCGAAGCCTCTAGGCGGTGATCGCCAATTGCTTGTGCAAGGTGTCGGCGTCCCAGATGGGGAACGGCGCCTGGCCGGCCAGGGCGAGGAGGTCGGCGTCCCCGCTCACCAGCACGTCGGCGCGGGCCGCCTGCGCCAGGACGAGGAAGAGCTGGTCGTGGGGATCCCGACATTGGGGCAGACCACGGCCGCGGCGGCGGCCAAGGTCCACGGTTTCCGTGGCGGGCAACAGGTCCGCCAACAGGTCGGCGATCTCATTCTCGTCCAATCGGAACTTGGGGTAGGCGAGGACCCGCAGCAACTCGTTCGCGGTGGCGCGGCACAGCAACGGCCTCACCTGGCCGTGGTGCCATGCCTCGCGCAGCCATGACAGTCGCCTGCGGAAGATCAGCGCGGAGACCAGAACGTTGGTGTCCAAGACGACCCGCCGGACGCCGCTCACGGCCGCCGTGCCCAGCGGATGGCTTCGCTTACGTCGTTTTCGCCAATCCCTAGGGAGGCCAGCTTTTCTCGAACGGCCTCGGCGCCGCCGGTCCGCACCGGGGTGAGAATAATCCGACCGTCCTCCACCTCGACCTCGAAGTGCTCCACATCGGGGAACTTGTCAGCCACCGGCTTCGGTATGGTCACCTGGTTCTTGGACGTTCGCTTGGTAAGCATTGGCTGGATCCTTGCGGTAAGAAAGTAAGGGAGTCTTGCCAGCTTACCATGGCGGTTCGGACGGCGTTCGCGGTAGATCAAGCGTAGGTCCGACAGACTCCTCGCCCAGGGGAGAAAGGAGAGGATGTCGGCGGGAGGGATCGCGGTATGGTTTGCCTCGGTCTCCGGCTGGTTGCGGTGACTGGGTCAGTGGCTGTTGGTAGGAGATCCCATAGGGTTTCTGGTTTTCGGTCACCTCCGTCAGGTCGAGGAGGTTGATCGCCAGCGGGCGATCAACGAGGTGGTGAAGGGGGCCGCCACCCTGGCGGAGGTTGAAGCCGCCCTCTGATCCGGCCGGGTGCGAGGGGGGACGTTCCGGCCACGCGGAGGGCACACGCTCGAGCGTGGTTCCGGCGTCCATTCGGTGGCGATGCGGGGAGGTTCCCGCGTCGCGGAGACTGCCCGATCGACCCTCGCTTAGGGTCAACCGCCGCCCCCACGGGGTTGCCGTGGGGGCGACGGGACCTGCCCGCGGGCCATCCTGGCCCAGTTGCCCATCCTGGGAGGGCGAGGGTGAGAGGCTAGGAGTCTGTCAGCCTTTGTCGATCGTGAACTGAGAAGAAGCGGGCTCGAGCCCGGATTGGGACCCGTTCAAGGAAGAGTGGGGCTCTGTGACGAAGAGTGGTCCACGATCCGGGCCGAGATCCGCTTCTTCTCAGTAGATCGGGACAAAGTCCGACAGGCTCCTAGGAGTGGCGCCGCCGAATCAGCGCCAGGAGGGGCGTTGCCACTAGGAGAAGCGACGTCGGCTCGGGGAGTGCGACGAGGGCGAACGCGGTAGACCCCGGGGTGCCGCCGGCCACCGTCCCCGGGACGAAGTCGCCGGTCGCGGGGGAGTGGCGCTCCGCGGTCAAGCCGGCGGTGTTCGAGCTGCCGAGGAGGCCGATGGTGTCGAAGCTGTCCACCGTGGCCCCCGTTCCATCGAGAAGGGCGATCACCTCGCCACCGTCGACCATGCCGCCGGTCGCGTCCACCACCGGATAGGCGAACTCGCCCACGTCCACCACCCCGTTACCGTTCCCATAGAAGTGTTCGAACGACTCGACGTTGGTATCCGTGGTGTCGGTGAGCTCCAGGGCGACCACCCAAACGCCGCCCGGCGCGAGGGAGGCACCCGTCGGGAAGGTGAAGCCGATCCCGCTCCACGACCACTCCGCGAGGTCCACCACCGCGGCTCCGGTGTTGAAGATCTCCACGAACTCCGTGTCCTGTCCGTTGGTGGGTGGCATGTAGTTGATCTCGCTGATCACCACTGCCGCGTGGGCCGAAACCGCGAACCCCACACTCCCTACCCCAAGCATCCATGCCAGCTTCATCACGACCTCCTGTCGTAGGGCCCTCCCCCAAGGGCGGGTTGACTAAGGTTCCCCCTTAGCGACGGCAAAGGTGCCGCACCACGGGTGAAGCTGTCAAGACTCGTCACGCAATGAGCTGCACCAATCTTTTGCCTGGCGCTCGTCATGGCCGTGGAGAGGGGCCGACCCGCCTGGAGCCTAGGGTTGCGCGGCCCGCCCTTGCCAGACCTCCCGCCCCGCGCCGTGTCTTGCGTGGCCGCATTGACCGAAGCGGGGTGGGGTTCTAAGTTGGAAAATCGGTCCGCCGGCAGGAGGCTGGGGGAAAAACTCTCAGGATGAGGTTTTGGATATGAGCGTCATGGAGACCGTGGTCGAGCTCATCAAAGAGACGGTGCTGCCCGAGTTGGCGGCCCTGAAGGCGTCTACCGTGAGGGTTGAGGATCGCCTCGCGGGGATGGAAAAACGGCTCGATGACGTCAACCTCCATTTGGTCGACCAAAGCCGCCGCATCGACCAGGTCAACGGCCGCATCGACCAGGTGCGGGAAGAGGTGCTTCAGCGGATCGACCAGGTCATCGGCCGGATCGACCAGGTGCGGGAAGAGCTGGTCCAGCGGATCGACCAGGTCAACGGCCGGATCGACCAAGTGCGGGTAGATCTGCTTCAGCGGATCGACAAGGTCAACGGTCGGATCGACCAGATCATCGAACATGTTGGCCGTCTCTATCAGGTGATCGTGCGGCGGGAAGAGCACTTCGACCTCGTGGAGAAGGTAGGGCGGCTGGAGTCCGAGGTGGCGGAGATCAAGCGGAAGCTGGCTGCGTGACCCCTTGGCGCCCCGTCAGCGCTGACCCTGGCCGGGGGTCGCAGCGATCGGTCACCGGCTTCCTGGCCACCTTCTTTACGACCAAGCCAAGGTCCATCCGGTTGCCGCGCTGATCCCGGTCAGTCACCGTCCCTTCGGCCGGCTTCCCTGCTGCCCTTTTTCCCACCGCGCCAGGGGGTGGACGCGCTAGGCGCCGGTCGGACTTTGTTCTGATCTGCCGCGAAGAAGCGGAACGAGGTGTCGACGCGGCTCTCGGATCAGATCGAGCTCCCTTGTTCGTGACCTAAAAGTCGTCGGACTTTGCCGATCGTTACGCAAGCAAGCGGGCTCGAACCCGGATGGGGACCCGTTCGTAGAGCTACGTGGGGCTCGTGCTACGAAGAACGGCCCACCAGTCCTGGTCCACGAGTCCTGCCATGGGTCCGCTCCCTGCAGTAGATCGGGGCCAAGTCCGCCGGCTCCTAGCCCCACCTAGCGCCTCGCACGATTCCCCGTCCGAACTCGAACCCGCTTCTTCTCACCACGATCGGACAAGTACGACCGACCCCTTTCGGACCCGCCGCCTCGGTTCGCTTGCCTGACCCCCGGTACCGCCGTCGCCCGCGCGACGCCTCGCTTCCCGGGGTGGCGCCAGTCTCCGCGCCCCCTCCCGGGTGGTCGCCTCCCCGCGGGTCGTGCGCGCCGGCCCGCTCCCCGCCGGCGCGCCTTGGTGGGGCGCCATCGGGGGAGGCAAGGGCGGCGCCGTCGCCCGCGCGCCGGCTCGATTTGGCGCCGGAGCCGAGCCTCCCTCGCAGACCCGACTCGCCGCCGGTCACGACCCCCGCCGGCGGCGAGAATCGCCTCGTTCGCCAGAGTTGTGCCCGATGAATCTACCGCCCAGATGAGTCATTCGTTGCTCACCGGCGTCGGGTTACCACTACGGTCGCTCCGATCCGCCGCCCGGCCGCTCCCGGTTGCCCTCCGGCGGACCGCCCCGGCCGCGGGTCGTGTCTGGGTGGGCAAGCCCTTTGCCTGAAGCCTGCAACTTTGCATGGCTGACCTCCGGGCCTGCTGAAGTTGCCAGTGTGCAGGACTGACCCCCCCCCAGGGCTCGACCCCAGGGCTCTGACACTCGGGGCTGCGGAAGCCCGCCTTGGCGTCGCCCTGCGGCGCTGGCCGGGGGGGGCGTGTTGGGGGAAGGCGGTGCGCCTCCGCTGCGGACCTGCGGGCCCAGTGGCGGCGGGTTCCGGTCTCTGGCCTACGGGCAATCGGGGCGCCTCCGGGCTGCGCCCAGTGGCGGGGCGGCGGCTTGCGGGTCTGCGGGCCGGACCTCCGCACTGGTCCGGCGTTCCGTGGGCGCCGGGTGGCGGGAGACACCGGGCGGGCGGCCAAGTTCCCCGAAGCGGCCTCCCGTGGGCGCCGGGGTGGT
>Ga0210027_1000462_pt1 | contig 41468 bp, 32 predicted proteins | sample CryGeymeta201510_FD_183978 | JGI IMG/M metagenome (GOLD analysis project Ga0210027, IMG submission 183978) | Groundwater microbial communities from Crystal Geyser aquifers in Utah, USA - Crystal Geyser metaG 2015-10 (SPAdes) (version 2) | ecosystem: Environmental > Aquatic > Deep subsurface >...
ACTGCCAACCGCTGCTTCGCAGTTAATTGAAAATCTATTTTCGTTTCTTTAAATTCTTCTTCATACTTACGTTCTACCTCTTTATCAAAGACTTTAAGAACGCCTCTTTTTTCAAGTGATTCAACGGATGAAGCTGATGCTTCTATTTTTTTTAGCAGGTTGGCAAGCGATATGGAACTGTTTTTTTTCTGCGTAAGCTCTAATAATATTTTTACCTGCCCGGGACTTCGGTTTTCTATTTCAGGAATGAGATCATAAACTTCAGACAGTGATTTTGTTAGTTGAACATACTTTGCCGTTTTGATTTTCACCTTAGCTTCTTCCAATATAGTAAGAACCGTTAGCGCCCCTTTATTTTCAAGCGTTCTTATTGTGGAATGAATATTTTTTTTACCCGTTAACTTTTGAAGAGTTGAAAATGCAATCTTGTCTTTATCTCTAATCGCTTCTAATATTTGGCGTTGAAGCTGACTCCTGGTTTCTTTTTTCGAAAGTAACTTAGCCGTAATTGTTTTATCAACAATTATTTTTCTTTTTGATTCGACATCAAGCCCATACGGAACTGCAAGTCTAAGTGCTTCACCCAAGGAGGACAAATAATAATCACTTACCCAAATGTAAAATTTAAGTCTTTCGTCATCAAAAATCGGAGTGTCGTCAAGTATATCATCAATAGGTTTTATTTTTTCTTTTATATCGCATTTGTCTTTTAATTTTATTATAAAACCTGTTAAAGTGCGTTTGCCGAAAGGAGCAACTGCGCGCACGCCCACACTGGCACAGTGGAGTAACTCTGCCGGAATAGAATATGTAAAACTGTTACGGAATGGGAGAGGGAATACAAGTTCGGCGTACATTTATTTCTGCTTATAATATTTTGCAAGCTCTTGATAATCGCCGTCATCAAAAGATATACTGAACATCTCGAACCTTAAAGTATCAACATTCTTATCCCAAAAAATACGCTTATAATCGTCCGATATAACGATCTGTCCGTTTGTTGAAACAACGCTGTCTGCAAGCGGAAGGGTTAAGTAATAAAATCCTTCATCAAAAATTAAATTTTCAATTTGCGAAATATCATCAAAGTAAAATTGTATGTGGGCGTTAAGCTTTTCATCTTCAACTTGAAGCCGGCGTGAATAAATATCTTTTCCCTCCTCCTTCAAAGATTTCAGCACTTCACTTCCATAGAGATATTCATTAAAAAGTTTTGTGGTATCTTCTTTAAATTCATTTGGTTCTGCCGCATCGGAACGAATATCCCTGATGATTACATTAGCTCTTCCGCTGCTTTCATCTTCAAGAATAATTTCATACGAAAGTGTGTTGAAGGTTAAGCAACCGTTCATAAATGGGATCAACACTAAAAAAGAAAATAACTTTTTCATACTTTTCCTTTTTATAAAACTGCATTCTCTAATAATTTAATGGACTGATTGCCGGAATCCAACTCAGCTTCAATTCCTACCGGTAAAGTAAATTTGTTTGTAATATGTCCGAACGACATTCCGTAAATAACAGGGATCTTTAAATCACCGAGTCTGTCGAACAATACTTCGCTTAGCGTCAACGATTTCGGGAAAGAAGGATCTTTTTCTTTAGCTTCACAATTTTTAAAAACTCCGAGCATTACACCGGAGGCTTCATCAAACTTTCCAGCTTCTAACATTTGCGTAAGCATACGATCAATGCGGTAAGGCTCTTCCCCGATTTCTTCAAGAAAAATTATTTTATCTTTTGAATCAATATCATATTCGGTTCCAATCATAGAAACAACAATGGATAAATTGCCGCCGACAAGTTTTCCCCGCCCTACCCCGGTAACAATAGGAATAACGCTGAACTCCTTTCCACTGTTGTCTTCGGCTGCATTATAGAAAGTAAAATTTTTATTCTGGGTCATTAAGACTTCATTAAAATATCTAATGCTATACTCGTTAAATGTTGATATACCTACCGGTCCATGAAATGTTATTAATCCTGTTTTGGCAAATATGCCGTAAAGCAGCGCTGTAATATCGCTGTATCCGATTAGTATTTTAGGATTTTTTTTTATTGCAGTATAATCAAGGTACGGCAAAATACGAGCACAGCCATAACCTCCGCGTGCAGTTACAATAGCATCAACATCTTTTCGGGAGAACATAATATTTACATCATCGGCGCGTTGTTTATCTTTGCCGGCAAGATATCCATAGCGCTGAAGTATGTTTTCTGTATAAACAACTTTAAATCCGAGTGCGGTTAAGTTATCAATAGATTCCTTCAACTCCTCTTCAGAAATAAAACTTCCCGGAGCAATTAAACCAATTGTATCGCCTTGATTTAGTTTTTTTGGTTTAATTACCGGCAAATCTTTTTTTACTAAAGCTGTTGAAACATTTGACGGAATAAATGCAGCGCCTAACGAGGCGGCAGCGACAGTTTTTATGAAATTTTTTCTACGCATTTACAAATAGTTTTTTTCGTCGAATAAAAGATGATCAAAAGTCTCGCGGCTGCGAATAACTTTATAATTACTTCCGCTCACTAATACTTCCGGCGGACGGCGGCGTGCATTGTAATTTGAAGACATAACCATACCGTAAGCGCCCGCCGAAAAAACTGCAATAATTTCATTTTGTTTTACGGTAAGGATTTCTCTATCCTTCGCAAGGAAATCCCCGCTCTCGCAAACAGGTCCTACAATATCAGCTTTTATATTATTTCTTCCAATATTTAATTGAACAGGTTGAATATGATGGTAAGCCTGATAAATGCTTGGTCTCAGTAGTTCGGTCATTGCAGCATCTGTAATGATAAAATTTTTGTCGTTGTTTTTTTTAGTGTATAATACTGAAGCTGCTAAAATTCCGCCGTTCGCGGTTAAATATCGTCCGGGTTCAAAAAAGATTTCACAGTTTAGCTTTTTTAATATCGGCAGTATTGATTCCGCAAGTTTTTTAACTGTAAATGTTTTTTCGTTTTTATATCTAACGCCTATTCCGCCGCCCATATCAAAATGTTGAAGATTAATTCCTTCGGTTTTTAATTTCAAGAACAAATCAGCCAGCTTGGATGCAGCTTCAACAAATGGTTCAATGCTTGTTATCTGCGAGCCGATGTGCATATCAATGCCGGTATATTTTATGTTTTTTAATTCCTTTTCTTTTTTGAAAAGACGATATGCTTCATCTGCATTTATGCCGAATTTATTTTCAGCCAAACCAGTTGAGATATATGGATGGGTTTGAGCATTAACATCGGGATTAACCCTTATAGCTACCGGCGCAGTTTTATTTAATGATGCGGCGATTTCGTTGATGAGATAAATTTCCTCTTCAGATTCAGCTTTTATCATCAGCAAATCTTTTTCGATTCCGAGTTTTATCTCGCGCGCAGTTTTGCCAACGCCGGTTAATATTATTTTTTTGGCGCTAACTCCGGCGCTTAATGCCCGATGTAACTCTCCTTCGGAATTAACATCAACGCCGCTTCCCAATTCCGCAAATGTTTTAATAACGTTCAAGTTGAAATTAGATTTTGACGCATAAAATATTGTATGCTTTATTTCCTTAAATGCTGCTGAAAATTCGCGGTATTTATCTTCAAAAAATTTTTTACTGTAAATATAAATAGGCGTGCCAAGTTTTTCCGTAATTTCTCTTACCGGTATTTCTTCACAGTGTAGTTCGCTATTTTTATAGGTAAATATTTCGGATTCAAAAAAATCCATCTACTCCTCAGAATATCAAGAATGTGTTGCTAAAATGTTAGGCAAAGATAATAAAACATGTGCAAATATTTGAATGTTCGTAATTCAACAATGTTATAAAAATTCAACCCGATCATCAAAAAAGTTCGTTTGTTGTGCTGGATGAACTCATACAACTATCAATTATATTTTCTATTCAAAGCAATAATCTTCTTCCGTTAATTCTAATTTACTCATTTGAATTGCCTCTCATTTTAGATAAATTTGTTCCTCATTTTATAAAGATTTGTTTAAAATTATGCGCTATCCTTTTGCTGAAATCGAACCCAAATGGAGAAAGATTTGGGAAGATAAAAAGTTATACAAAACTGATCTATCGAAAATTGATAACAAACTTTACACGCTTGTAATGTTTATTTATCCCAGCGGCGCAAAACTGCATTGCGGGCACTGGTATAACTACGCGCCAACCGATACCTGGGCGCGATATAAAAAGTTAAAAGGCTTCAATGTTTTTGAACCGATGGGTTACGATGCATTCGGGCTTCCAGCAGAAAATTATGCTATTAAAACCGGTATTCATCCCTACGATAGCACGATGAAAAATATTGCAGACATTCGTTCGCAGTTGAAAAATATGGGCTGTATGTATGATTGGGACGCCGAACTGATGACGTGTGTTCCTGAATATTACAAGTGGAACCAGTGGCTCTTTATTCAACTTTATAAAAGAGGATTAGCGTATAGAAAAAATGCGCCGGTAAATTGGTGTACATCGTGCAACACGGTTTTGGCAAATGAGCAAGTCCTCTCTGATGGCAATTGCGAACGGTGCGGCTCGCAGGTAATTCAGAAAAATCTTACGCAATGGTTTTTCAAAATAACGGATTATGCCGAAGAACTTTTACAAGGATTGGAAACTATCAATTGGCCCGAAAAAACAAAATTGATGCAAAGAAATTGGATCGGGAAAAGTGTCGGCGCTGAAATTAATTTTAAAGTTGAAAACAGCGATGAAACGATTTCCGTTTTTACTACTCGTCCCGATACGTTGTTCGGCGTAACGTATGTTGTGCTTGCCCCGGAGCATTCTTTAGTTGATAAACTCGTTACTGCTGAAAACAAAAAAGCGGTTGCCGATTACCGCGATCAAACAAGAAAATTAACCGAGATTGAAAGAACATCAACCATAAAAGAAAAAACCGGTGTTCCCATCGGCGCGTTTGCAATTAATCCGATGAACGGAGAACGCATTCCCATCTGGATTGCCGATTACGCTTTACTCACTTACGGAACGGGCTGTGTTATGGCAGTTCCAGCGCATGATGAAAGAGATTTTGAGTTTGCAACAAAGTTCGCTCTGCCAATCCGTAGAGTAATTTTACAAGATGGAATAAAGGAAAGCGATGAATTGAAAGAAGCTTTCACTGAAACAGGAACAATGGTAAACTCAAACCAGTTTGACGGTTTGCGCTCGGATGAAGGGAAACAAAAAATCATAGCGTACCTCGAAGAAACTGATTTCGGAAAAAGAAAAATAAATTTTCGTTTGCGCGATTGGCTGATTTCCCGCCAAAGATATTGGGGAACGCCGATACCTGTAATTCACTGCGATCATTGTGGTGAAGTTTTAGTAGAAGAAAAAGATTTGCCGGTTGAATTACCATACGATGTTGATTTCAAAAGCCAGGGAGTTTCCCCTCTTGCACGAAATGAAAATTTCATCAATGTTAAATGTCCAAAGTGCGGCGCTGATGCAAAACGCGAAGCCGATACGATGGATACGTTCGTGGATTCTTCCTGGTATTATTTCCGTTATCTTAATCCTCATTTTAGCGAAGATATTTTTGATAAATCAAAAACTGACAATTGGGTGCCTGTTGATATGTACGTTGGGGGTGCAGAACATGCAACCATGCATTTGCTTTATGCAAGGTTCATACATAAATTTCTGCGAGATTTAGGTTACAATAATTCTGACGAACCATTTAAGAATCTCGTCCATCAGGGAACAATTACCAATCAGGGCGCCAAGATGTCAAAATCAAAAGGCAATGTTGTCAATCCGGATGATTTCACAGTAGAATACGGCGCTGATGTTTTCCGTCTTTATTTGATGTTCATGGGTCCTTACGAACTCGGCGGCGACTGGAGCGAGAAAGGAATTGCCGGTACGGAGAGATTTGTTCAACGCGTTTACGATCTTTTTACCAGCCATGAGAATATTGCAAAAGAAATTTCAATTAAAGAAAAATATGATCTGCAATATTTGAGTGACACGGAAAAAATAATTTATAGAAAGATCAATCAAACCATCGCAAAGTATGACGGTGAGTTGAATCATTTCAGATTTAATACTGCAATTGCAAGTTTAATGGAATTGATAAATGAATTGAAAGCGTTGCCAAACTGCGGAAAAGAAATTCAAGTTTACACGTTGGAAAGGCTGGCGATTTTACTTGCCGCTATGGCTCCGCATTTAGCTGAAGAATGTTGGCAAATCATCGGGAAAGAAAAAACGATTTTCGAAAATCCGATTTGGTTTGATGCCGACAAAGATGCTTTAACAGAAGACGTTGCCAACATCGCAGTACAAATAAGCGGAAAACTTCGCGCAACAATTCAGATCCCAATGAACAGCGATGAAGCTGCGGTGAAAGCTGCTGTCTACACCCATGAACGCGTAACAAAATGGATTGAAGGAAAAACTATTGTTAAAGAAATTTTTGTGAAGAATAAAATTTTTAATGTTGTAGTGAAGTAAACGCAATGGGACGCAGATTTTTTAAGATTAGTTATGATTTACACAGATAAGAATGAATACTAATTTTTTATATTCTGAAATCACTGATTTAATTCTCAAGGCGTTTTTTAAAGTTTATAATAAACTTGGTCATGGTTTTCTTGAAAAAGTTTATGAAAACGCTATGATTATTGAACTCAACAGACTTGGTTTAAGATGTGAGAAACAAAAGAAGATTGATGTTTATTATGATGAGTTTTTGATTGGTGAATACTATGCTGATATTTTGGTAAATGAAGTTGTTGTGGTTGAATTAAAAGCTGCTGAAACTCTGGTTCCCGAACACGAAGCTCAACTTGTAAATTATTTAAGAGGAACAGATTTAGAAGTTGGTTTATTATTAAATTTTGGGAAAGGACCACAATTCAAAAGAAAAGTTTTGACTAAAGAATTCAAAAAGAAATAAATATTTTATCTTAAAAAATCATAATGGATCATAAAAAATCTGCGTCCCATTGCGCTTAAAAGAGGAAACAAATGTTAGACATAAAACTAATTCGTGAAAACCCGGAGTTTGTCCGGCAAGGATTACTCAACAAAAACGCCAGAGATGTTGTAGATGAAATTTTAGCTCTCGATGAAGATCGCCGTTCGCTTATCTCAAAGACCGATGATTTGAAAGCAAAACGAAATCAAGCTTCTACACAAATTCCGAAAATGAAAAAAGGCGGAGAGGATACTTCTGCAGTCTTTGCAGAAATGAAAGTAGTCGGGGATCAAATTGCTTTGTTCGATTCAAAACTTCGGGAGATTGAAGAAAAAATCGATACGATTCTTCGGCAAACTCCCAATTTGTCTCATTCAACTGTTCCTATAGGTAAGAGTGCAGAAGACAATGTTGAAACAAAACAATGGCTGCCCGATGGTTTTTCATTTCAAAATGATTTCAAAATTTTAGACCACATCGAACTTGGAAAGAAATTAAAAATTTTAGATTTCGAACGCGGCACAAAAATATCAGGTTCGGGGTTTCCTTTATACATCGGCAAAGGAGCAACATTAGAGCGTGCGTTAATCAACTTTATGCTTGATTATCATTTGCAGCATAACGGCTACACAGAAGTAATGCCGCCTATATTGGTCAATCGCGAATCAATGAAAGGGACGGGACAAATTCCAAAGATGGAAGAAGATATGTACTTTGTTGAGAAAGACGGTTTGTATCCAATTCCCACCGCCGAAGTTCCTATTACAAATATCCATCGGGATGAAATATTGAATGAAAAAGATCTGCCGATAAAATATGTCGGTTATTCACCTTGCTTTAGACGCGAAGCTGGAAGTTATGGAAAAGATTCAAAAGGATTTTTGCGAGTACATCAATTTAACAAAGTTGAAATGGTAAAATTTGTAAAACCGGAAACTTCGTACGATGAATTGGAGTTGTTAGTAAAGGACGCCGAAGATATTCTTCATGCGTTAAACATTCCCTACCGTTTGCTGTTGCTTTGCACCGGTGATTTAAGTTTTTCCGCAGCCAAATGTTACGATATTGAAACGTGGTCGCCTGCCGAACAAAAGTGGCTCGAAGCTTCTTCGTGCAGCAATTTTGAAGATTTTCAGGGACGGCGCGCAAATATTCGATACCGAAATTCTGAAACAAAAAAGCTTGAGTTCGTACACACATTAAATGGTTCCGGTCTTGCCACAAGCCGCTTAATGGTTTCTTTGATGGAAACTTACCAAACAGAAGATGGAAAAATTATTGTGCCGGAAGTACTGCGTAAATATACCGGCTTTGAAATAATTGAATAAAAGATCGAACAGTTTGTATATTTTTCTATTTCCCAAAATATATCACTTGCCTCCCGGTATAATTATTTTATTTTTGCCGGGAGTATTCTTTAAGGCATTTAAGTTGATGTGCCTGCCTATCCCAATTCTGTTTAAGAAATATTATTGAATGAAAAACTTACTAACTTTAAAAACATATTTTGTCCGCTACAAGAAGAAATTGTTTTGGGGCATCTTCTTTATTTTACTTTCTAATGCCGGCACTGTTTATCTTCCTCTGCTTTTAAAAGATTCTATAAATCTGCTTCAGCAGAATGTTGATAGTAAAAAATTAATTGAATTTGCCCTGCTTATCGTGGCAACTTCGCTATTCGCCGGCGTTTTCCGATTTCTAATAAGACAAACGATCATCGTCGTCTCAAGGGAAATTGAATACGATCTGCGGCAGGATTTTTGGTCGCACATACAGCGCCTTCCACTTCGCTATTTTCAGAATAATTCTACCGGAAACATAATGGCACACGCAACTAACGACATTAATGCTGTACGGATGTTTTTAGGTCCAGCCGTTATGTACTCGATAGATACTGGAATAAGGCTTGTTATAGTGATAATCATTATGCTGTCACTAAACTTTAGTTTAACGATTTATTCTTTAATACCCCTCCCTATTTTATCTTTTCTCGTCTATAAAGTAAGTAAACTGATACATGAAAAGTTTACGTTGATCCAAGAAAAATTTTCTGACATCACTACTAAAGCGCAAGAAAATTTTTCGGGCATTCGAGTAGTTAAATCTTATGTTCGTGAAGATAATGAGATTAAAGAATTTGCCAAACTTAACCTGGATTACCTTAAACGCAATATGGGGATGATTAAAATTCAGGCGCTGTTTCAACCCATTTTATTTTTAATAACAGGTTTATCAATAATCATTGTTATTTGGCTTGGCGGAATAAAAGTAATTGACGGCACAATGAACCTCGGCGAAATAACTGCATTCATCGTTTACCTGGGCATTCTCATCTGGCCTATGATTGCATTTGGCTGGGTGATTAATATTATACAACAGGCAGAAGCAAGCATGAAACGCATCAACAAAATTTACAGTGAGCCGCGTGAGGTTGATGACAGCGATGAAACTGATTCTAACATAACAAACTTAAACGGTGAAGTTGAATTCAGAGATGTGTCGTTTCGTTATAGCAAAAAATTACCGGAAGTTTTGTGCAAGATAAATTTAAAAATTCCAGTAGGTTCAACTGTTGCAATAATGGGATATACAGGAAGCGGCAAAACCACAATGACCAATCTAATTCCCCGCCTTTATGATGTTACGGGGGGAGAAATATTAATTGATGGGAAAGCCGTTTCAAAAATTCCGCTAGATGTCCTGCGTAACAATATCGGCTTGGTGCAGCAAGAAGCTTTTTTATTTTCCGATACAATTAAGAATAATATCTCTTACGGATTAAAAACTTTTGATGAAGAAAAAGTGATTGCGGCAGCCAAGATTTCAAACTTCCATAAAGATATTGAAGACTTTCCATCGGGTTATGATACTATTATGGGTGAAAGAGGGATAACGCTTTCCGGCGGACAAAAACAGAGAGCCTCACTTGCCCGCGCCTTAATAATCGATCCGAAAATATTAATACTCGATGATTCGTTTTCGGCGGTTGATACAAATACAGAGGAAGAAATTCTGAAAAATTTAAAAGAATTTATGAGAGGAAGAACAAGCATAATTATAAGCCATAGAGTTTCAACGGTTAAAGATGCTGATAAAATCGTTGTTTTGTCTAATGGAATAATTGCCGAAGAAGGAACCCACGAGCAGCTTGTTTCCAAAGGAGGCATTTATGCTGATTTGCATTTTAAACAATTGCTTGAAAAGGAACTTGAGGAGTTTAATTGATTGTGTATAAGACGAATGAAATTTATAAAATTTTTTTTATAAAAATATATTTTTGGGGGACGAAATAGTTTATGTCGAATGATTATAAAAGTGAAGACGAAGTTCTCGGCAAAGCATACGATGCGCGTCTAATGCGCCGGCTTCTTGGTTATATTAAACCTTACAAGAAATATGTTGTCTTTGCAATAATACTTAATGCTGTTGTTGCTGCATTAGGTCCCGTTCGCCCTTATCTCACTAAAGTTGCCATCGATAAATACATTGTGAAATCAAATTATGATGGTCTCCTTTTAATAGCGGTGCTTCTTTTTGCATCGCTGCTGCTTCAATCAATTATCCAATATTTCTTAACATATTATACACAACTCCTCGGACAAAAAACAATTTATGATTTGCGAATGCAGTTGTTTTCGCACACTCAAAAATTAGCGTTGAAATTTTTCGATAAAACTCCCATAGGTAGAATAGTAACCCGAACCACAAACGACGTTGAATCGCTTAATCAGCTATTCTCGTCAGGTATAGTAATGGTATTCAGCGATATATTCATAATCATCTGGATACTTCTATTTATGTTTTTTATGGATGTTAAGCTATCCCTTGTTACACTGTCCGTTCTGCCGATACTATTTTACGGAACTTTCCTTTTCAGAAAAAAAGTTCGTGAATCATACCGCGATGTACGCATGCACCTTGCAAGATTAAACAGTTATATGCAGGAACATGTGACAGGAATGAGCGTAGTGCAAATTTTTAGAAAAGAAGAATCCGAAGAGAAACGCTACGCACATATAAATGCCGATCATCGTGATGCAAATATTCGTTCTATTTTTTATTATGCTGTTTTTTACCCCGGCGTCGAGTTTTTAAGTTCAATAGCAATCGGGCTTATAATTTGGTACGGAGGAGGAGAAGTTTTTCAAGGCGTTTTGACAATTGGCGTGCTTTTCGCTTTTATTCAATATACAGAAATGTTCTTCAGACCCATACGCGATCTTTCCGAAAAATATAACATAATGCAAACTGCAATGGCTTCATCCGAAAGGATATTCAAACTTTTAGATAATCAAACTTTCGTTAACAATCCCGCCTATCCAAAAAGTTTTGAAAAAGTAAAGGGTGAAATTGAATTTCGTAATGTTTGGTTTGCATATCAAAAAGAAGAATATGTTCTAAAAAATATTTCTTTTAAAATCAAACCCGGAGAGTCCATAGCCATTGTCGGGCATACAGGAGCTGGAAAGACGAGTATCATAAACATATTAACGAGGTTTTATGATATTCAGAAAGGTTCAATCCTGGTTGATGGAATTGATATTCGTGATATCGATAAGCGGGATTTACGCAAACATATTTCAACTGTTCTTCAAGATGTGTTTTTGTTTTCAGGCGATATAAAATCAAACATAAGTATGGCAAATGAAAATATTTCTTTAGTAAAATTGCAGCAAGCAGCACGAACTGTTGGTGCAGATAAATTTATTGAGAGTTTGCCTGAAAAGTACAACGAAGTTGTTAAAGAACGCGGTGCAACGCTCAGCGTGGGGCAGAAGCAGCTAATATCCTTTGCAAGGGCGCTTGCTTACGATCCGCGTATTTTAATTCTCGATGAAGCAACTTCGAGCATAGACACAGAAACAGAGTTACTAATACAACGCGCAATTGAAAAACTTTTAATCGGAAGAACTGCAATTGTTATTGCACATAGGCTTTCAACTATTCAAAGTTCTGATAAAATTCTTGTGATGCACAAAGGTGAGATACGGGAAACAGGAAATCATCAGGAATTACTTGCAAAACGGGGAATTTATTATAAATTATACCAGCTTCAATATAAAGATCAGGAAGTGGTTCGTTCTAACTAATATTTCATTTTCGGGAAATGAAATAAGAGAAAATATATTTAATAAACTTTTTGGGAGTATACTATGGCACAAGTTCGTTTTATGACGCTTGCTCGTTTTATAATTGAGCAGGAACGTTTACACCCTGAAGCCACCGGCGAGCTATCGCAGTTGCTTCATGACCTGTCACTCGCTGCAAAAATTATTTCACTCGAAGTTAATAAAGCCGGTCTTGTTGATATACTCGGCTTCACAGGGAGCGATAATGTACACGGCGAACATGTAAAAAAGTTGGATATGTTCGCGCACGAAATTATGGTAAAAGCGATGGATCACGGCGGACATCTTTGCGCAATGGCTTCCGAAGAAGAAGAAGGGATTATACATATTCCATCGGAACACAATATCGGCAAATATGTTCTTCTATTCGATCCGCTTGATGGTTCTTCAAATATTGATGCGAACATTAGCATAGGAACTATTTTTTCAATTTATAAAAGAATATCACCCGATGGTCAGCCCGGCACGATGGAAGATATGATTCAACCTGGTCTAGAACAAATAGCTGCAGGGTATGTTGTTTATGGTTCGAGCACTATGCTGGTTTACACTGCCGGACATGGCGTGCATGGATTCACACTTGACCCGGCATTCGGCGAGTTCCTCCTTTCACATGAGAACATTCAAATTCCGAAGAAAGCAAAAATTTATTCAATCAACGAAGGGAACTATTTGTATTGGCATACTGGATTGAAAAAATATATTAAATACTTACAGGAAGAAGACAAAGCCGATGGACGACCTTATTCATCCCGATACATTGGTTCGATGGTGGCGGATATTCATCGTAATTTATTATACGGAGGAATTTTTATGTATCCGGGGGATTCGCGCAATCCCAACGGTAAACTTCGGATGATGTACGAATGCAACCCGATGGCTTACATAGTTGAAGCGGCTGGCGGGAGAGCCTCAAACGGCAAACAGCGAATACTCGAAATTAAGCCTGAAAAGCTCCATCAGCGAATGCCAATATTTATCGGCTGTGAGTATGATGTGAAACTTGTTGAGGAGTTTATGGCTAAGGAGGAGGAAAGTTTTTAAGGATTGTTAGTTGAAAATTATTTTGGGGACGCCGGATTGCGACGTCTCTTTTAATATGTTCTTTAAATTCTACTTAATCTTATCAATTTCCGTTTTAATTAGCCTTGCAATTTCTTCTTCTGAAATTCCTTCTAGTTTAAGCTTCATTGTTTTGGCAAGAACTTCGGGTTCGTCACCTTCACCTTTTACATATTTATAAAGAGCAAAGCCCAAACGGTTCCGGTCGTTCATTATAGGGAGATAATTGTTTAGAGCTTCTACAATTCCATAAACTTTTTTTTCAATCGAATCATCGGAAAATTTTTTAACTTCCGGAGGCGGTAGCGTTGTCATTTTTTAATCCTTAATTTTTGTCGTTAAAATAGCACCGGTTTTTCAAAAGAGCAATATAAATTAAAATTAATATTTTCATTTTAACATCTGTTTTTAACATTCCATAAGTTTTATCTATTTTCCGAAGTGCAATATTTTCATTATTTAAAGTCTACAAGTTGAATACAAAAAACATCCTTCGTCTAATTGAAGACGGGAATATTAAAAAGATATTAATAATTCGATTAAGTTCACTAGGTGACGTTCTTTTAACAACTCCGCTTATCCGTTCGTTAAAAAAACAATTTCCGGAATTGATTATTCATTTTGTAATTAAAAAGAACTATATAAATACGCTTGTTAATAACCCTTATTTAGATAGAATTTTCATCTATGAAAAAGACAAATTAGCTGAATTAAAAAGTAACCTTGCGGCGAACAAATATGATTTAATTATAGATCTTCAGAATAATCTCCGCTCGTTCAGATTAACATCAAAATTAAAAACGAAAAAAACTTTTTTTAATAAACAAACCATCTCAAAATTCCTTCTTGTGAAGTTCAAAATAAATAAATTAAAAGAGGCGCCGCCAATTCCGGAAAGATATTCGGAGTCAATCCCCGGATTTAAATTAGATAATGATGGATTAGACTTATTTACAAAAGAACAACCACCTACAGAAATAATTGGGAGAAATAATTTAATAGGATTTTGCCCCGGCTCCCGTCATTTCACTAAAATGTGGCTCAAAGAATATTATATTGAACTTGGAAATATTTTAACTGAAGCCGGTCACCAAATCGTTTTATTTGGCGGTAGAAGCGATATGGAAATTTGCAGCGAACTGAGAGAAAAAATCCCCAATTCAATATCTTTATGTAATGATGATGATATTTTGCAAACAGCAGCAGATATGAAATTATGCAGACTTGTCGTTTGTAACGACTCCGGCTTAATGCATACAGCCTGCGCAGTTAAAACGCCGGTGATAACATTTTTTGGCTCTACTGTAAGGGAGTTTGGCTTTGCGCCTTATAAGAACAAAAATTTAATTTTAGAGAACAAATCTTTATCTTGCAGACCGTGTTCTCACATAGGCAGGTCAAGCTGCCCGAAAGATCATTTTAAATGTATGCTCGAGTTAAAACCCGGGATTGTTTATAAACATATTGTTGATTTGTTAGACTCTTAATGAAATTATTCTGGTATTTATTTTATAACATTTTAATTGTGCCTCCGTTCTTTCTTCTCATGAAAATGGCGGGACTATTTAATTCAAAAGTTAGACGCGGTATTGCCGGACGTAAAAGGCTCTTTGAAGATTTGTTATTGACAGCCGCCCCGCTTGATAAAGACAAAAAGCTTATTTGGTTCCATTCATCTTCACTTGGTGAATTCGAACAAGCAAAACCAATTCTTGAAAAATTAAAAAAAGAATTTAATGTAAATATCATTATCACATTCTTCTCCCCCTCGGGCTATGAGAACTCGCGCAAATATCCTTATGCGGATATTGTATCCTATATTCCATTTGACTCTGCGAGGCAGGCAAAAAAATTTATAAACCTTGTCCGCCCGGATTTATCTATATTGATGCGTTATGACATCTGGCCTAATCACATATGGGAGATGAAAAAAGCAGGCATTCCCTCATTTCTTGTTGACGCAACAATGAAAAAAGGATCTCCGAGGAAACTTCCATTTATTAAAAATTTTCACAAAATTTTGTTCAAAGATCTGACGAGAATCCTAACTGTTTCTGTGCTAGACGAAAAAGGATTTAAGGAATTTGGCTGTACAGATAATCAGGTTGTTGCTGTCGGAGACACACGATTTGACAGAGTGTATGAGCGCAGCAGGCTTGCCAGGGGTATGAATTTAATTAAAGATGAATTGCTTTCCGGTAAAAAAATATTTGTTGCTGGAAGTACATGGGAACAGGACGAAGAAGTTATTCTCCCCGCATTTTCTAAACTTGCTAAATATGATAAAGATGTAATATTAATTATTGCACCGCACGAACCAACTTTACTTCATCTTGAAAAAATTGAGAATGAATATGCAGGTGAACTTTCTACAATAAGATTTTCTTCTATGAATAATTATCTTGATGAACGTGTAATTATCGTCGATTCTATAGGAATATTACTAACTTTATACACTTATGCTGATGTCGCTTTTGTTGGAGGAAGTTTTAAACAGAACATACACAATGCATTGGAAGCCGCTGTTTACGGCATCCCTGTGCTGTTTGGTCCGAAGATTGACAATTCGCAGGAGACACAGGAATTATTAAAACGCGGAGGCGGCATTTTAATAAAAAATAAAAGAGATGCCTTTAAACAACTGCGGACCTTGTTCAGTAAAGATAGAACAAGAAAAGAGAAAGGCGATATTTCTTATAAGTATGTGCAAGAGAACCTCGGAGCAACAGAAAAAATTATAAAAGAAATTTCTGTTTATATTTAATTACAACACTGGCAGATATTTTTCTTTAAACACTTTTAAATGATGTTCAACATGTCCTGCCATTATATAAATTAAAGCTCTTACAGAAACTTTCCTGTTGTTCGCGGTGCCCTTTCTTTTAAGAGTTTCATAATCAAAAGAATTGAATAAAATTAAATTCGACCCCCTCAGTTTTATAAATTCATCAACTAAACTTTTAATAGACCGCTGATTAAATTTTCCTCCGGCGACATAATCATCATGCTCGTAACCGGGGAGTGATTGCTCTTCACCACGAGCAATCGATAATGCCCGAAAAGAAAAAATTCTTTCCGCATCAACAACATGTCCAAGTAGTTCTTTCACGCTCCACTTTCTTTCGGCGTAACTTTTCACGGCTTTCGTATCGGCAAGCACAGAAAACAAGTTTTGAACTTCTCTCAACTGCTCATGCATTACCGAGAGCGGGTTTTTCTCTCCAATAGATTCTATATAGCCTGCATAAAAAGGAGCGTACTCATCTTCTATTGGTTTTTTCATAAATAATTTTTCCTGTTTCATTCTTCTTTCCAAATTTTAACTTCAAAAACTCCCTCCGAATCTGCAACGCCTCTAAACATCCCGGATGAACTAAAGACCATAGAATAATTTCCTTCTTTGTCCACTGCGATTATTCCGCCCGCGCCTTCGGGTAATCTATTAAATATCATCTCATCCGCCGCTTGCTGAAGCGTGAATCCTTTATATTCCATTAATGCAGAAACATTGAAAGCAACATTATGTCGTATAAACAATTCCCCTGTGCCGGTTGCAGAAACTCCGCATGTTTTATTGTTTGCATAATTACCCGCTCCAATTATTGGTGAATCACCCACCCGACCGTGCATTTTGTTTGTCATTCCTCCTGTTGATGTGCCAGCCGTTATATTTCCCTCATTGTCGATTGCAACACAACCGACTGTCCCTTTTATTTTTTCTTGCGACTTTTTCAGTTGCTCAAATCTTTTTTCGGTATCGAAGTAACTATTCTCTACAAAAGTTACTCCCATCTTTTTCCCATATTGCTCGGCGCCTTCACCAAAGAAGAAAACATGCGGTGATTTTTCCATTACAAGCCGCGCAAGTGATATAGGATTTTTAATTCCCGTCACTCCCGCAACTGCTCCGCAGCTTAAATCTTTTCCAAACATTATTGAAGCGTCGAGTTCATGTTTCCCTTCAGCGGTATAAACGGCTCCTCTGCCAGCGTTAAACTTTGGGTTATCTTCAAAGTAATTTATTACCCTCTCAACTGCATCAAGGCTGCTGCCGCCGAGATGCAATATCGATTTGCCGATTGACAAAGCTTCCTTAAGCGCGCTATAATAATCTTCCTTTACTGAGTCGGGCATATCTTTACTTATAGTCCCTGCGCCGCCATGTATTACTATTGTATATTTGTTTTGAGAAAATATTGTTGCTGTAGTTAAAAAGCAAAATATAATAATTGCTAATGTTTTATTTGGAATGAGCATCTGTACTCCGGATTTGTATTATTTAAGTTTTTCTAATTCTTTTTCGAGTCGTAAAATAAAATTTGCCTGAGCGTTGTTAATTTTAATTAGAGCTTCATCTTTTTTAAAATATTTTCCGATGTCAATTTCCGGGAATAAACTTTTTTTGCCCGACTTAAATGGATATTCCATTTCAAATTGATTTGAAACTAAATTTGGTAGTTCACATGACGAACCCACAAATGCCCATGCATGAATTTCTTTTCTGTTTTTTTGCACTACCTCTCCGAGTGAGATGTATTTCCCGTTTGGTTTTATTCCTGTTTCTTCTTCAAATTCTCTTTTTGCGGCAATCTGTAAATCCTCTCCTTCTTCGGCTATTCCTTTTGGGATTCCCCAGTAACCTGCATCTTTATTTGCAAATAGAGGACCACCCGGATGAACAAGAAAATATTCTAACTCGTTATCGCTATAACGATACATCAGCAACCCTGCACTAATAATCAATTCTCACCTCATCTTGAAAATACTTTTAAACCGGCTATACCAATAATTATTAGAAAAATAAAAAACAACCTTGCAAACTCTTTAGATTCATCGAAGAGAACTATACCGAGAATTGCTGTTCCTACAGCGCCAATTCCCGTCCAAACTGCATATGCAGTGCCCACGGGGATATTTTTTAATGAATAAGCGAGAAGCCCCATGCTTATTACTATACTTACAATTGTAAATACTGAAGGATAAAATTTCGAAAATCCCTCTGAATATTTTAACCCGATTGCCCAGGCAACTTCAAACATTCCGGCGATAAATAATATTAACCATGCCATAAAAATATATTCTCTTATTTTTTTAATTTGTTAATGTACTGCAAAAAAATTCTCATATTTTACACAAGGCAGCCGATTCTCCCGCAGAACACTAATCACAATTACCCTCCAGTCATTACCATTTCCCGAAAAGGCTGCTTCTTTATTTCTTCCGAAGATGACATAAGGGCATCTCTAAAAACAAAGTGTCATTGCGAATGAGTCCTCGAATGAAGCAATCCCAGTGTAGAATTTTTAGATTGCTTCGCTCGCAATGACAATTGATTTTGAGATTTTAGCGATACACATAAGTCTTTCACTATCTGTTAGCTAACCGACTAACTTTACCAAGAAAGACCTTTCGTGCCAACATAATCCGTTTATTTTTTTCTTGAAGATAAAAATAATAAATCAATTAACTTCACCTTAGCCTCCGTTTTTTCTTGCCGCTCTCTTTTTTACTTTTTCTTCACTCCAACCTCTTATTTCTTATCTTTTATTTTTAATCTCCTGACTTTCCTTTTTCTAAACAATCAAATTTGTTCCGCCTCCTCGCCAAGAATTTTGTCAACCACAGATTTTATGCGAAGGAATGATTCGTCATCAGTTTTACTTTGGATATCATTCAACATGGCTAATAATCTTGAAGCGGTTTCAATTTTCATCTTTGCCTGCTTTTCTAAGTATTTTGTTTTTATTTCTGCTTCACGAGTTTCAATTATTTCTTTAGCGTCCCCTTCTACAAGTGTTATAAGCATTGATACAAGGCGGTTTAATATTTTTAATACAGCATCTGAGGAAAAACCACCGAGCATCGAAATAATTGACGTATTTATATTTAGGCTGCCATTGGTTTGAGGAGGAACAATTAAATTTGAAAGTATAATCCCGGCAATAATTCCGATAATTATTCTATTATAATAAAATGTAATATAAGTAGGATCGAAACTGCGGTTAACAACATATTTATTGGCTGTATAAAGGGAGTAAAAGTACGCTCCCAAACCGGAAGAAAATAAAAGGTTAGCTTGCACATAATAAATATTATCGAGATAGAAACCGGTAATAACAAAACCCGTTAAGAAAAGTATACTCATCATCCACATGTTGCGGATAACCGGAATGGTTTTGGTTCCCAAAACAAAAAACATTTTTTTGCTCGGAGTTGTATAATCAATTGACATTGGCGTCGCCGGAGAAACCGCAGCGGCAAGAGTTGTATAAATTTTATTAATCTGGCTTAATTCCTTAGTGTCAAAGGGAAAATCAACGCTGCTTCCTGATGAAGATTTTTCATAGTGAATTTGTTTTACTTCAATCGGAGCAATTGCCGGCAAAATCCAATCAGGCAGCTTTTTACCGCTTGCTACTGCATATTGCAGCATTGTTTTTATTTCCCGAATGATTTTAAAAACCGCAGGTCTATTAAATTTTTCCACAGAATCCATCACGCACCTCTTACTTAATGTACGAAATTAGTATTCACAACCCGGATGAACAATTTATTATTGTTTATTGCGGTTAAAAATTACATAAGTAAAATTATTAAATCAATATTAGCGGCGGCGGCAGTATTCTTTTACTGCTTCAAGAGAAGGAGCATAACCGTTTTGATATGCAGAGATAAAATCGTTACATGCTTCTTTTTGCTTTCCGAGTTCCATTTTAATTACACCGCGCCGGAATAATACTAACCCATTGAGCGGTTCAAGAGTTAAAATAAAGTTTAAGTCATTCAATGCAGATTTTAATTCTTTAAGTTCTTTCAGGCTTTCGCTTCGAAATAAGTAAGCGGTAAAATTTTGAGCGTTAAGTTTTATTGCTTCTGTAAAATCATGTATAGCGCTTTTATGTTCACCTTCAAAACTTTTATCGTAACCTCGTGCAAGTAATAGGTTATCATCGAGAGGATTAAGTGAAATTGCCTTATTATAATCTTCAATTGCAGTTTTATGATTTCCAAGAATACCTTTTGCGTTAGCACGGTTAACGTATGCTTCTGTGTAAAGAGAATCAAGCTGAACTGCCCGGGTATAATAAAATATCGCAGTCTCAAAATCCTGTCGGAGTGAATAAATATAACCGAGCGTAAAAAATGCTCTCTTATTGTAAGGGTCTTCAACAAGTGCAAGCCTCACACTCTTTTCTGCAGCAGTTAGGTCATCTAATTGAATGAGTTCTACTCCTTTAGAAATTAATGCGGATAAAAGATCATCATCAATAATTAAGGCTTTGTTATAATCTTCAACGGCTTCATTATGCCGCTCAATTTTACTTTTGGCAAGAGCGCGTTTTATATAGCCCTCGGTGTTGCCCGGGTTTTCATCAATTGCAAGCGAATAAAACTCTATTGCAGAGTGGTACTTACCTTCCGAAAAATTAATATCCCCTTTCATCAAATTTTTAGAAATCAAAGAACAGCCAGAAAATAACGCCGCCATTATAAACAACAACCATGCTGTTTTATAAATATTTTTATGATGATTAGTTCTGATCATTAATACTCATCTTCGTACTCAACTTTACCTTCATATGAATATTTCTTTTGGTAGGTAAGACGTCCCTTTTCATATCTCTCCTTTAACATTATTTTGCCATTTTCATAATAGGTTGTCGCTTCGCCCTGAAGTTTGCTGTCCCTATAATTTGCCACGAGCTTCAATTTCCCATCATGGAACCATGCTTTAAATTGTCCCTGCTTCAGATCTTGCACGTACAAAACTTGAGAAGCCAATTTACCATCTTCATAAAAGAACTTTTGCATTCCATCTCGTTTACCATTTACGATTGGTATTTGAGATTCTACTGCGCCGTTTTTATGATATGTTTCCTGAATAATAACTTCCTTTTCCTGGCATCCGCCTATTACGGTAAAAAGAAGGAGTATGGCTGTTAAATTAATTATGACACTAAATTTCATTTTCAATCCAGAATAATTAATAATTTTTGCCGTGAAAATTACAATAATGCTCAATATCTTCAACCTAAATATTTAGATATTCTTCCCAAATCTTAAAGAGCCGGTAAGTTGCAAAAATGTCATCGCCGCAATAAACAGCAATATCCTTTATCCTTCCTGCTTCATATAAATTTTTTACCTCCATACCGGATACACCTTTTGATTTTGGGGAATGAATACCGAAGGCGTGGCAGTAAAAATCCAAATTAAATTTTCGCGTAAGACCGAAATATGTAAACTGCTCGAGCAAGTCTATATGGGTGGAAATATCGTATCTTTTGCCGAGAAGATTTTTTGATGGCTTAATTTTTAGTTTTGCAGAGCGCATCATTAAAAACGGGGCGTCAAAATTTCGCCCGTTAAAAGTAACAAATTGTGTGGCGACTTTAGCGATACGCCAAAACGAAGAGAGCATTTCTTCTTCGCTTACACCTTTGTAGTAGATGTTCTTCTCATCGTTGTTCCACTCTTCACCAACTGCGCTTTCATAATAAACAAACGCTTTTTTTTTCTGAACGTCATAAATTCCGATTGCTATTACCTTAGCTGTAAACGGGTAAAGGCTTAGGTAACGAAGGACTTCGTCAATTTTATTTTGCCTTACTCCTTCCGAAGTTTCTTTTTCGGCATAACGAAGTAAATACTCCTGCTGGCTTTCGGATAATTCATCAAGAGGGAAGCTGCAAGTTTCTATATCGAACACTATCTGGCGCATAGAACCTCGACTGTTTGTGATTATTTATCTTTAATTATTTTTACGTCTTTTTCGTAAGCAGAGATCTTTTGATAAACTTCATTGGAAAGTTCGGTTGATTTTCCTGTCATCTTGTCAACATGAACAACTACACCCGTACCGTCAACCACTACCTGTCCGGTTTTTGCGTTTATTATCAAATGGTCAAAACCGAATGATGAATTTTTTAAATATGAAACGCGTGAGTAAATATAAAGTTCGTCATCGTATCTTGAATGAGACCGGTAATTAATTTCGTTGCGCACTATAAAAAATATTTTTCCGTCCGAAAAAATTCCGCCTTCCGGCATTAAACCGACTTCTTTAATATACTCAAGACGCGCATGTTCAAAAAAGTTTATATACACGGCGTTGTTACAAACGCCAAGCATATCTACTTCATTAAATCTTACCTTGACGGATATTTTATGTCTAAAATTTTTCTGTGAAAGTTCTGCCATTATTTAAAAACTTCTTTTAATGTTTTTATCGCTTCAGTTATATCCTCATCTGTAACATCCAAATGTGTAACCGCACGAATTAAATCAATTTTGCCCGGCGAAAACAAAATTCCTTTTTCTTTACATCTTTTAATTGATTCTTCAACGCTTATATTTAACGGTTTGAACAGAAGTATATTGGTCTGAACTGCGTTCATATCAATTTCTAAGTTCGGAATTTCATTTATTGCATCTGCAATTAATTTTGCTCTTCTATGATCTTCTATTAGCCTTTTGGTATTATTCTCAAGTGCATACAAACCGGCTGCTGCCAAAATTCCAACCTGCCGCATACCCCCGCCCCAGGCTTTGCGAACACGAAATGCTTCTTTAATAAATTCTTTTGAACCGGCTATTATTGAACCGACAGGAGCGCCAAGCCCTTTCGATAAGCAGGCTGATACAGTGTCGAAATACTTTGTGTACTCTTTAACCGCAAGCCCGGAAGCCACAGACGCATTCCATATTCTTGCACCGTCAAGATGAAAATAAAGATTGTGCTTTTTTGTCAGTTCCTTCAATTTAACTATTTCGTTGATTGACCAAACAGTACCGCCGCCGCGGTTGTGTGTGTTTTCAATTTCGATAACTTTCGTACGCGGCATGTAATAAGCGCTTGTAGGGCGAATAAGAGGCTCTACTTGATCGGCAGTTATAACTCCATTTTTTCCTTCAACGGGATAAAGTTGAATTCCGCTTAACGCAGCGGGCGAACCGGATTCATAATTAAAAATATGTGCGTCACGATCGCAGATAACTTCGTCACCTGGATTTGTTAAAACATTTAAGCTTATTTGATTGCCAAGTACTCCGCTCGAAACAAATAAAGCAGCCTCTTTACCAAGAAGTTCGGCGGCATATTCTTGAAGTTGGTTTGCGGTGGGATCTTCTTGAAATACATCATCGCCAACTTCTGCTTCATACATTGCTTTACGCATCGCAGCGGATGGACGCGTGACTGTATCGCTTCTTAAGTCAATATATTTTTTCATTTTTCATTTTCATTATTTATTGTAATGGACGAGGTCAATATTATAAAAACTTTAGTAAATTAAAAATACACCGGGCTACTTAACGAACTGCAGATTAAGTACAACTTTAAATATAAGTATCCTTTTTATTTCCGGGACAACTTTTTAAGGGAGATAAATCTTTCTTCCCACAAGATTAATTGAGATAAGTATAACAATACGAAATGATAATTTTAATTTTCAACTCTTAGTATCGGATATGAATTTCCCTTTAATAAATATTTATATTCTTTATAAGTGACAAGCCCGATCATTGATTGCGGCTCAAGAGCAAGCACAAGTAAATTACTATGAAGTTGATTAATGGGGACGAAATAGTATCCCTCCCGAGGATACATATCGGCGAAATCCTTTTTTTCTGCTTTAATATTTGGAATTGGAACTCCTTCGAGCACTATAGAATCGGTAATAGAAACATAATATACTTTTATTATCTGCCTGTCGTCCGGAACGTAATTTTTATATTCTATTTTATGTTTATTCATCCACTTAACTAATAAAGAGTCTACCTTCGGGATTAAATACGCCGCTGGTTTATTGACCGTTAAAATCGGTGCGACAACGGAATGATATTCTATTACGGTAATCAAACTATCTCCGTCGCTGTATAATGAACGAAGATTTAAAGTGAGAGTATCATTTCCTTTTATATGCTCCATCCTTATCGCAACTTCCTCGCCTGCGCGGGAATGTTTTAATTTTGCACGTGCCCGGTTAACTGTTTTTATTATTTCATTTATATTTTTGTAAGAATATTCAAGCAATGCTTTCATCCCGGCAGTCTGCCCTTCTGCACGGCGTTTAATGTTATCTGCCAAACGGTCTTTGCCGTTTAATCCTTCCATTATAAATGAAAGAGAGTTAAGAATTGCAAAGCTTTGTCTGCCGTCATTAATATCAACAGTACTGTGTCTCATTCGCGATTTGTTCGGCGGTCCTTCAAGTATATAATTGTTAAAAGTAAAATCGCGTTCTGATAAATATTTTTTTATGAAAGGGAGAGCTTCCTTATTTTGCATTTCTCTTATTTCAAATGCAACATTGGGGTTTGTAGCAGCGCCAATTTGTTCGTCAAAATTCTTTATGTAGCCAAACTCCTGCCACTCTCCGTCATAAGGATAATATTCATGCACATCCAATGTTACTTCAAACAAATAGTTGTTGAAAAACTTGTGGAGTGCTTCAGTCTCCGGCTGACTCAACGTTAGATGATTACGATTTAGATCCTCTATATTACTGTTGCGTCTTTCCTCTTTTTCAGCGCCGTCGGGATTTAACTGTGGAATAATCGCAAGTTCAATTTTATTAAATAATGTATCAAGCTCACCTTCATAAATATTTTTCAAAAGCATCAGCGCGCCTTCCTTGCCCGAAGGTTCGTTGCCGTGCTGTTGTGCGAATATCAACACTCTAATTTTACTTTCGTCTTTTCCGAATTCATCATTTGAAATTAAAAGAGCTGGAATATCGTATCCACCGGGGCTTTTGCCAATCACTTCAGTTTTAATTTTTGGTGACGGTTCAATTTGATCAATAAAATGAATTAGCTGATGATAGGAAGTGAGACTGTCGTAATTATTTACTTCGAGCGGCAGTTTAATTTGGGCTGATGCGGATAATGTACAGAATAATAAAAGAAGTATAATTCGTTTTTTCATTGCATTCTCTTAGATAGTTTTAAATATTCATCAGTTCCAATTCAAACATAACACAATATTCAAATTTGAATTGATAATTCAGTTTCGTTTTATCTCAAAAGAATCATCTTCCTGGTTTGTTTAAAATTGCCGCTTATCAAGCTATAAAAATATCCTTCTTGAACAGCAAATTCACTCATTTTCAACCTTTTCTTGTTCTGCAGGTTTTTCAGCGAGGTATCCTTCTTTAACCAAGTTATCGTACGACTTAAATATTTTTATCGTCACTTCGTTAGAAAAGTTGTAACCGGTAGATTCAATTTTAATACCGTTTATTACTTTGGTTAGTTTTATTGATGCAATAAGTTTGTCGTCTGTAATTAGATCATATTCAATTTTAGTTTTTTTCGCGGGAATGTTTGTCAAAGCCCAGTAGATTCCCTTTTTAGCATTCGTAAATGATGATTGAATATCTTCTTCAATTTTTGATTGAGAAAACGATATAGCTGAAAACAACCCAACAAGAACGAAAAAATTAAACTTATTCATAGTTCTCCCACAAATATTTTTTTTTGATGAAATATAATATTCGTATTTTATAAATGCTATATTTTTAAAAAATTTATTTGAGGAATGGAATGTGCATTAAAGTATTGCTGTTTGAAATTTTATTATTCTTCTCAACTGCATTGACTCAAAATATCACCTGGCAAAAACTTGCAGAAGATTTACAATTCCCCGAAGGACCGGCATGGAACGGCAGTGCATTATTTGTATCAAGCTGCTACGGTGGTTATATAACAAGGATTGAGGGTACAGTAGCCGAAACATTTATTGATTCTTCAATGAAACCTTTCAATGTAAAACAATCCAATGGTTTAACTTTTGGAAAAGATGGCAACCTATATGCTTGCGATTACGGAATAGGCGCCATACTCAAAATAACAGACAAAGGCATGACCGAAATAATATCGCCCGGATATGAAGGGAAAAAATATAACCGCCCGAATGATTTGGCATTTTCGCCCCAAGGATTTTTATTTTTTACAGATCCTAAATCGTACGGTAAAGATAAACCCGACGGGAGATTATTTAAACTCAATATAAATTCGGGTGAGGCGGAATTAATTGAAGATAGTTTATGCTTCCCGAATGGAATTGCTTTTTCAATAGATGGAAAAAATTTATTTATTTGCGAATCGGCAATGAATAGAATATTAAAATTCGGGGTTGCTGATGATGGTAGAATATCAAATCGAACTGTTTTTATTGAACTACCCGGCGGTGATCCTGACGGAATAGCATTTGATAATTCTGGCAGATTATACTGTGCTCATTTCGGCAGCGGCATTATTTATATAATCAGCAAGGAAGGAAAAATATTATCAGAATTAAAAACTCCAGGTAAAAAGCCGAGCAATATTGAATTTGGCGGTGACGATTTGAAAACTTTATTTATAACCGAAGATGAAACAAACTCAGTTTATAAAACCCTTGTGGAAATACCCGGACAAAAGTTGTTCTTTGCTCCATTTTAATCATTAAAGATATGCGGACTTCCGGAAATTTTCCCTATGAGATTCCTTTGTAGCTTTGGAAAAGCCCCTTAAATATTGTGTGATTATGTTATTCACGTTTTGAAGGAAGCGGCTATTAGCCCCGACTTTAAGGGGCTGAAAGATGGGAACCTCTAAAACAACATCTTGCTTTTCCATGGGAATCTTCTTATTGAGTTAATTAAATATTTTTTTAGTTTGAACAACAACAAAGGAAAACTATGACTAAACATGCACCACCCATTGAAAAAATTATGCGTCCTTTCCAGGAATTTTTACACACGCAGGCATCAGGCGGAATAATTTTATTAGCAGCTGCCATAATAGCTCTAATCTGGGCAAACTCTCCTTGGAATTTTGTATACACAGATTTGTGGCATACACATTTGAAAATAGGTTTTGACAACTTCAACCTCGATTATTCACTTCATTATTGGATTAACGACGGATTGATGGTAATATTTTTTTTCGTGGTAGGGCTCGAAATAAAACGCGAGCTTCTTGTTGGCGAACTATCTTCCGCTCGCCAAGCTGCTCTTCCGATAGCAGCTGCTCTTGGCGGAATGATTGTGCCTGCATTATTCTATTTTGCATTTAATACAAGCGGACAAGGCGCTAATGGATGGGGAATACCAATGGCTACCGATATTGCATTTGTAGTTGGCATATTTGCTCTACTTGGGAAGAACGTTCCTGTCTCACTCAAAATATTTATTACTGCTCTTGCCATAGTAGATGACATCGGGGCGGTTCTTGTAATTGCCGTTTTTTATTCTTCCGAAATCTCGATCGTAGCAATAGGTATTGCATCCGGTTTAGTGCTGCTCTTAATTATATTAAATAAACTTGGCGTGCGTAGTTTGCTTATCTATTCTATTGTTGGTGTTGCTTTATGGATGGCATTCTTAAAATCGGGAGTGCATGCTACAATTGCAGGTGTCGTACTTGCGTTCACTATCCCTGCGTTAACACGATTAAACACGAAAGAATTTTTAGACAAAGGCAATCAGCTTATGAAGGAGTTTGACGTAGCTGGTGAGGAAGGTCCGCACATTCTTACAAATGCACCCCGACAGTCAATTGTGGATGAGTTGAAATCCAATGTTGAAAAGATGATGACACCGCTGCAAAGGTTTGAACATGGACTTCATCCGTGGGTTTCATTTATAATTATGCCTGTATTCGCCCTTGCCAACGCGGGAGTTAATTTTACTTCAGATTTTTTTAGCGATTTAATAAATCCAATAAGTCTTGGAATAATTTTCGGTTTATTTCTCGGAAAGCAGATTGGAATATTTTCATTTAGCTGGATTGCTGTTAAATTAGGCTTTGCTTCCAAACCAAAGGGAGTAAATTGGAAATTGATTTATGGCGCCGGAATAATGGCGGGCATAGGATTTACAATGTCTCTGTTCATTTCCAATCTTGCTTTTGCCGATGACGAGTTGACAAAAATTGCAAAGGTTGGAATTCTGACTGCTTCATTATTATCAGGCATTATTGGTTTTCTACTTTTAAAATCAAGCGTCAAAAATCATAATAAAAATCAAACCACAAAAGAAATAGTTTCTTAAAAGCGATTTTTTATAAACTATGATACACACCGTTATGCTTTGTTTTAGCCTGGCGGTGTGTCTATTTTTGCTATCTCATTAATCAATTAAGAATAAAATAAAATGGAATTAAAACTTGATAAGTTAGAAAAATTTAATGGACGTAAAGGTCCGCTTCTTTTTATAATAATGGACGGTGTTGGCATTGGGAAAAAATATGATGGGAATGCTGTTTACAAAGCAAACACACCGGTGCTCGATAAATTATTTAAGATGCCTCTCTACACTCAATTAAAAGCACACGGTCCTGCTGTTGGCTTGCCATCAGAAGATGATATGGGCAATAGCGAAGTTGGGCATAATGCAATTGGCGCTGGAAGAATATTTGAACAGGGCGCTAAACGTGTAAACCACGCTCTCGAAACCGGCGAAATTTTTGAAACCGATGTTTGGAAAAATGTAATAAAAAATGGAATGAACGGGGGCACAATTCATTTTATCGGATTGCTTTCCAGTGGAAATGTTCACTCACACATCAAGCATCTTTTTGCTATGATTAATAAGTGCGCCGAAATTGGTGTAAAAAGATTACGCGTGCATGCGCTGCTTGACGGGCGAGATGTACCGGGTAAATCGGCGCTCGAATATATTAAACCATTGCAACAGCTTCTCGATAAAATTTCTTCCGAAAAAACTTTCGATTACAATATTGCTTCCGGGGGCGGAAGAATGAAAACTACAATGGATCGATACAACGCTGACTGGGATATTGTTAAGCGGGGATGGGATGCACACGTACTCGGTAAGGCAAGATATTTTTTATCGGCGGCTGAAGCGGTTGAAACAATGTACGCTGAAGATCCTGAAGCTATCGATCAGTATCTTGCTGCATTTGTAATTGTTGATGAAAACAAAAAACCAAACGGCACAATTGAGGACGGAGACAGCGTTATATTCTTTAACTTCAGAGGCGATAGAGCAATAGAAATTTCGCGCGCCTTTGAAGAAACCAATTTTAATAAGTTTGATAGAGAAAAACGCCCCGATGTATTTTATGCCGGTATGATGGAATATGACGGCGACCTCCACATTCCTAAAAATTATCTCGTATTCCCTCCTGCTATTGATAAAACAATTAGCGAATATCTTTGTAATGAAAGTGTAACATCTTTTGCAATTTCGGAAACTCAAAAATACGGGCATGTAACTTACTTTTGGAATGGAAACAAGTCAGGTTATATAAACAAAGACCTCGAATTGTTCGTTGAAATTCCGTCGGACAAAATTGAGTTTGATAAAGCACCTAAAATGAAGGCTTACGAGATATCAAAAAAAACAGAAGAACTTTTGCGCAGCGGTAAGTATCGATTTGGAAGATTGAATTTTGCGAACGGCGATATGGTTGGTCACAGCGGTATTATGGACGCGGCGGTTATTGCCGTAGAAACAGTTGATGAATGCGTTGGCAAATTATTAAAAGTAATTGATGAACTTGGAGGAATTGCTGTTATAACCGCAGACCACGGTAACAGCGATGAAATGTATACCGAAAAAAACGGAGTGAAAACACCTAAAACTTCTCATACATTAAATCCAGTTCCGTTTATTATCTACGACCCGCAATATAACGGCGAGTATAAGATGGCTAAAGTTGAGAATCCGGGACTTACAAACATAGCTGCAACGCTGCTTAATCTTTTGGGATTTAAAAAGGTTGAGTATTATGATGCGTCACTCATTACTTTTGAATAAAATAGAACCGATTTTAAATAAGCCGCTTATTTGTAAGCCGCTTATTTGTAAGCGGCTTTTTTATCAAATATTTTTTTGCTTAAAAACAGGCTGCAATAGAACTTGAGAATATTCTAAAAGACAAAAAAAATTGTTTCTAATCAATTATTCAGCGCCGAAGAAAATATTATTCCCTGAGGCTTTATCAAAAAAATAAACGCTTGCTTCATCAGCATATAGCTTGATATCTTCTCCATATTTCAATTTGCTCATTGGTTTTACCCGTGCAATAAATTTGCTTTCTCCAATTTTAAAATGGATAAATATTTCATTTCCCATCGGCTCTATAAGCTCAATCTTTGTTACCATTTCTACAGTTGTTGTTAATTCGTTTTCTAATTGAATATCTTCCGGTCTCAATCCAAGCGTAGTTTCCTTCTGATGATAATCTCTTAAAAAATCTTTTCGTTCGGCAGATAGGTTAAAAGTGAAATCGCCATTTTTACTAGCAAGAGTATTTTCATTACTTAAATTTACATCAATAAAATTCATCGCAGGGCTTCCGATAAATCCGGCAACAAATTTATTTTGTGGATCATTGTACAGGTTCATTGGAGAATCCACTTGCTGCACTAAGCCATCTTTCATTACAACTATTCGGTCGCCCATTGTCATAGCTTCGGTCTGATCGTGAGTTACATAAATCATCGTAGCGCCGAGTTGTTTATGCAGTTTGGAAATTTCAGTTCGCATTTGAACTCGTAATTTAGCATCGAGATTACTCAATGGTTCGTCGAACAAAAAGACTTTTGGTTTACGCACAATTGCTCTGCCTACAGCAACTCTTTGCCGCTGCCCGCCAGATAATGCTTTTGGTTTTCGATCAAGATATTCTTCCAAATCCAAAATCTTTGCTGCATCGGCAACACGCTGCTTTATATCTTCCTTACTGTATTTTCTTAATTTTAAACCGAACGCCATATTATCGTAAACAGTCATATGCGGATATAAAGCATAGTTTTGAAAAACCATTGCAATGTCGCGGTCTTTCGGCGAGACCTCATTGATAAGTCTATTGTCAATGTAAATCTGTCCCTCAGTAATCTCCTCTAAACCGGCGATCATTCTAAGAGTAGTAGATTTACCGCAACCCGACGGACCAACCAACACAACAAACTCTTTATCATTAACAATCAAATTTACATTGCTAACAACTTTTAATTTGTTGTCATAAACTTTTGATACGTTTTTTAATTCAACAACTGCCATAATAAAATGCCTTATATGTTTATTTAAATTTTATTGAATAATGATTTCTTTTTGAACTTGAAATATGTTTTAGATTTATTCTAAACATATCATTTTTCTTTGACACCGAAACTCCGTCGCTAATGGTTTTTCTATTAATCAAAATATTTTCACTTGAAGTTGGCGAAACAATTTGCAGATCAATAGAATGACCTTCAAAAGATTCAAGCTCAAACTCAAGTGTCTTTGTTTCTTTGTCATACACCGGAGAAAAAACCAATGTATTTGCCGAAAGCAAGTACGGCGTTTGGGATTCACCTAATTTTAAGTTAATCTCTTGTAAATTATTTTCATCCTCCGGTACAACTGCTGAAGGGATTTCTTTTTCGTCAAATAAGATTGAGGATAATGAATTTCCACTTCCTTCAATATTTACTTTTACAGGAACTCCCTTCAGGTTTACTGTTAATTGTACCAAATCCATTTCTTCAGGAATAAACGGACTGAAGGAAATATTCCATTCATTTTCTCTCAGTCCGAATAAATTATACAGAGTATAAAAGTACCAACCTCCTGCCCATAAGAATTGAGGTTTGTCAATCTTACCATAAACAGCCGGATTAGTTTTATCGCTTATTCTGTACTCATACAAAGCAGGCTGACCATTGGGACTATTTATTATTCCGTCTAAAGTCATAGTTCTTTTTATAAATCCGAAGGCATCCTTATTCAATCCATTATTGATCAATGCGAGTGCGTACCATGAATTTCCATGCGGCCAGATTCCGCCGTTAGCATAATGATATGGATCTCCGGCTTCATTGCCAACAAATTTCATATAATCTACCAGCAGATGCAAATCCATAGGATACAATGTATAGATTCCAAGTTTTTCATCTAATAACTTTTCTTTTACCGTAGTGAGTAACTTCATATTTTTATCATCATCCAACAAGTTAAAATGTGAAGCTAAAAGAGAACCCATATAAATATGACGATCTTTGGTTTCGTCTTCAAAATAACTTATTAAGTAGTTCAGTTTATTATCCCAAAGTGTATCAACTAACTTTTTATTCATACGGTTTGCAAGATTTTCATTGAATTTTAATTCGGAAGAATTTTTATTTAAGACGGCTGAAATAAAATTAAATTCTCTCAATGCACGAATAGCAAGAATAGTCATGTAAGCTCGCGGTCCAAAATTATTCCCGATATCCCACCAGTCGGGTCTGAATGACCACATTAAATCGTCGTTCCCTTTATTCTTCAAAGCAGTTTTAAAACTTTGCTCGATATAAGGATAAAGCTGCTGTACAAATTTGGTATCACCCGAATGCCGCAGATAACTTGCGCACACAAGTGTGAACCAAAAGTGATTCCAGTTTTCTGTTCCGGCAAATTCAGTTTTAAATGTTGAGTCCTTCCAATAATAAGCGTGGGGAATCGTTCTGTCTTTATCGGCTAAGCTTATGATGTACTTTAAATCATTTTTTACTCTTGCTAAATCGAAATTTACAGCGGCTAAATCGGTCAGTAAAGCATCGTGAGTAAAATAGAAATTGTATTCCGCTTGAGCAGGCATCGGCACTATTTGTCCATCTAAATAATGTGCATTTGTAGTGAGGACTGCTTTAGACCACCGCGCTGTAAAATCAATATTTTTATCAGTAGTAACAATTTCATTTTTACCCACTGATTCATTTAAAATATAATTTTCATATTCATCAACTTCAGTTTGATAATTTTTTAATAAGAAATCCGTTTCCGCCTTTGCTTCGAGAATTAATGATGATCCTACAATCTGAATTATTTTTATTGATGAATTAGACGGCAAACTTTTTTTATAGATGAATGCCGCAACCGGCTTACCTGATTTTTCTTTTTGAATAATTTCTCCCGAAAGAGGGCTTTTCGTGTTCAGCCAACACTCATCAAGGTTCTTAAATTTATTGTTCATCTCTTCTTTGGAAGTAAAACTTGAAGGCTGTAAGCCGGCATTCATCACAAAGACCTGTGCATTTCCCGTTTCTGTAAACGGATAATTTGTTCTAATTATTGAGCTTTGCTTTTGAAATTCAGTAAACGCACTTTCAATAATTTTATATGTATGACTTGTTCGAAGTGTTGTTTCTAATCTTGTATATACTTCATATTCTTTTTCAATCATGGATCTATTAGTAATTTCATAAGTCACAACCATAGCCGGTTCGTTTTTGCAAAACTCATATTGAATTTTTATTTCGCTGTCCGATTCACTCCCGACTAAGGAAACAGAGTATGGCGTTTGAGAGACTTCATAAACCTGGTTTTTCAACAATCTTTTTGGCGAATCACCAACCTTCAAACCCAAGGACATTATTCTGAAATTTTCACGCTTCCAATAATCCTCGCTGATATCAATACTATTAGCTACCGGATAATAAAAGCTGATGCGATTTAGCAAAGGAAAGCTTTTATGAATTTCGATTCCTACATAAGGACCGCCAACCTCTATTTGTCCAACTTCCTTCACGCTTTTAATCGTAAGCAATTCTTTCTCTTGTCCTGCAATTCTGAAGGTAGTACAAAACATGATTAACAAAGTAAGATAGATTGAGCAATATTTATATTTCATCGTAAAACTCTTTCATACAAATTGAATTTTTCATTTGAGCAGTGTCATTTTTTTTGTTTCAGTAAATTTATCTGCGCTTAATTTGATAAAATAAATTCCTGAGTTCATAGAATCGCCGAAATTGTTTTTGCCGTCCCAGCTTATTGTAAAGTAACCTGGTGATTTTTCTTCCTCAATCAATGTCTTAATCTTTTGTCCGAGGATATTAAAAATTTCGAGCTTAACAATTGATTGAGTTGAAATCCGGTATTCAATATTAGTTTGCCCATTAAAAGGATTGGGATAGTTTTGAACCAATCCAAAATTCTTCGGAATATCAGATTCATGATCAGTTTGAATATCTGTAGTGAAATCATAAAGCAATTGAATACTACTATAGGATAGCGCATAGTTGTAAATTCTAATATCGTCCAAAACGCCTTTAAAATTATACTCCGTGTTTCCGGGCAGCACCTGCCCAATCATCAAATCAATCGCCGTTGTTTGAATTGTGCCGGAGAAAGAAGTAAATGCATCAAGTTCTCCATTAATATAAATTTCGTAATCGCTTCCATCATAAAGCATGGTTACATTATAAAGATTGTTTTTAATCAATTCAGTTTCAGAATCGAGATCCTTCGTCCCGGTGTTGGTCTTTACTGTCCATCTTAGATGTTTATTTGAAATTGATATTTTCAATCTATTCTCCCAATTACCATGTGAAAGAGGATAAGACTCCCTTTCATAAAACTCTCCAACCTTTATCCAGAAGTTAATAGTAACGCTGTTCTGAAAATTTAAACTAGAACTACTCGTAATTTTTATATTGTCATTCACACCATCAAACGAGTATGCTCTTGCAGCATTTCCCCAGCGATCAGCAACTAATGTGGCGCCGGAAACTGTTCCATGATTATTAAATCCGCTAACATCATTAGCATTGCCGCTAAATGGATAAAACGCTACAAGCTCGCCGGTTTGAATAATTGTAGTATCGCGAACAGAAACACTGATGCTGTCAATCGCATTTCCTCCACGGTTATCATTTACCGAACAAATAATATAGTAATTGCCGGTAACAACTGGCGCAGTCCAACTTATTGCGGTTCCGTTTCCGGAAAGGACTCCGGATGTCGCCGACCAATTGTAATCTAATGAATCCCCGTCAGGATCTGATGCGATACAATTAATTACTGTATTGGAACCGGGATGAATTTTTCTTGGATGTGCGGTTATTCTTTCGATTGTCGGATCAGTATTGATGAATTCCACTACATTAATTATTAGAGAATCAGAAACTACACCACCATTATTATCGCTTACCTTACATTTGATTTTATAACTGCCGGGAACTGCGGGCGTAATCCAGTTTATGAGCGATCCGGTACCCGGGAAATTTCCACCATCGACAAACCATTCATAGTTTAATTGATCATTATCTTTATCAACCGCAGAGCAAAATATCGTTGTGGAATCTCTCACTATTACAACGTGCTTATCGGCGGTGAGTGATTTAATTCGGGGCGGATAGTTAACGACACTCTGACCCGATAAAAAATCAATTGTGATTCCATTCACCAAAGCTTTATCTAGTTCGAAAGTAATTAGGCTGCCGGCTGGAATGAGCACTGCAATAACAGCGGCATCTGCCGGTATAACGATGGATGTTTCACCAGATACGGCAGATTTTATTATTGTATTGGAAACGGCATCATAGATATCGTTCACACCGTTACCAACATTTATTATGACTGATTTTTCAGTTGAATATGGGTTGTAATATAGAAAACTCGGGTATGAGTTGTTATTAAAATAATCTGTCTTTAATAAATCTAATTTTAATATCATTGAAACATTTGTTGTGTCAATGATTCCGCCTAATATTCCAACGTGGGATGAGCCGTATAGCGCAAGATTAGTCATTCCCCAATTCCCGCTGATTGCATCTCCCGTGGCATACGGACTTTGTGCATACTGAGTTTTGCGCAGCGCTTCGTGCCCGATGTACGAATTAGGATCGTATTGATGCGCCCATTCTTTGCTGTCTTGATTTTGGTCGGGCAAATAATTTGTGTAAAACAAGCGAGCAGCGTTAGCGGCATTCAAAACCCATTTACCAATGGCACGCGCATAACGATCATCATAACGAACCAACGGAACCAGCGCTCCAACTTGTTCAAACGTGTTCATCAAAAAAGCATAATCATTTGTGCCATTCACTTCGCCAATCAAACCATGAATGTCATAACCACCCCAAGTGCCAAGTATAGCGCCCCACTGACGGAGCGGTCCTACGTCAAAACACCAGTTAAGCATTTTAGCAATATTGTAAATCGTGCCTAACTCTGCATTCATTCTTGCAGCAGTGTAAACTCCGTAAGGCAGTTGCAATTCGTATGAAGGGTTTGTGTTTAGTGAATTGAGAAATTCCAGGCACCATTCAGCGCCGATTCTGTAGTCTTCATTTCCGGTTTCCAAATATGCGTTGTAAAGCAGCCAGGCTATAGCACCCGCCGCTTCCGGTTCAATTACACCGGATGACAGCGGCTGCATTGTCATTAAATTAAATGCTCTATAGTTCATGTTTGGGATTTGCCAGGGCGTAGTACTCCCGCCCATTTCTATAACAGATGAAAGCCATCTATTAGCAACAGTCGAAAACTGATTTGAAAAATCGCCGGTATTTGAGTAGTGATTATATAATTGATAGAAAAATATATTCGGCATTAGATCATACCACCAATCATCCCAGTTGCTGCCGGTAGGATGATTGAGATAAACATTAGCGGTATTTGCTTTGTTAAAATATTCCTCGCTCATCAACACCCAGTTATATCCGATCTGATTACTTTTATCAATTCCGATCAATGATGCTCCAATCGTTGCCGGAATAAGATTGATAGCCTCTGCTGAAAATGGCGATGTTGTGCCGACAACTGTATGAAGACCAAAGCTGTTGTGTCCGGGATAATTAATCGTATTACTATTTATCCAAATCAGCGGGAGATATTGCCCTGTACGATTGAGATCGAAAACAAGGCTATCATAACCGGCTGTAACTTTTTCCCAGTCTCTCATTTCATAGGGCGACGGGAAATTTGGCATCTGCTCTATCCGGTTGATATTTATTTGTTGAGCATTTACAGTGATAGAAATGGAAAACCATAAAATGATTTTAAAGACTTTATTGTCCATAAAAACTTTCATAACAAACGCTCCTTTTTTTCACGGGAGTTTTCATTTTTTACCATGCGTAATACTGAGGTGATTCTCCCGCCGGCGGGAATATCGCATCTAATTTTGAAAGCGATTCTTCGGAAAAATTAATCGTGAACGCTCGTTGTGAAGCCTCTAATTGCTGAATCGTCCTCGGTCCTATAATTGGAGAAGTAACACCAGGTTTAGATAATAGCCACGCCAGCGCAGTGTTTGCAGGCTCTTCTCCTAATTCATCGCAAAATATTTCCCATTTTTCAATTTGTTCTCTGTTGTTTTTTAATTTGTTAATGATTTCTTCCGAATTTCTTCGACCTTCCTTTAAACCTTTTAATACACCGCCCAGCAGCCCTCCTTCGAGCGGACTCCATGGAACGATACCCACTCCGTAATATTTACAAGACGGAACAACCTCATGTTCAATTTTACGATTGAAAAGATTATACTTGCTTTGTTCGCTAATCAATCCAAGCATATTTCTATTTCGCGCTTCTTCATTTGCTGTTGCGATATCCCATCCGGCAAAATTACTGCTTCCAACATAAATAATTTTACCTTCTCTAATTAGTTGTTCCATTGCTTGCCATATTTCATCCCAAGGAGTATCTCTATGAATATGATGCATTTGATACAAATCAATGTGATCAGTCTTCAAGCGTTTCAGACTGTCTTCACAAGCTTTCTTTATGTGATATGCAGAAAGATATTTTTCATTTATTCCGTCTCCCATTGCGCCATAGACTTTACTTGCAAGAACTATTTTATCTCTACGTTCGCTATTTTCTTCTAACCACCTGCCGATAATTTTTTCTGTGATGCCTTCTCCTTTTTTCCCGCCGTAAACATTTGCGGTATCAAAAAAATTAATTCCAAGTTCTAAGGCGCGGTTCATTATTTCAAAGCTTTCTTTTTCCGATGTGAATGCGCCAAAGTTCATCGTGCCGAGGCATAGCCGGCTGACCATCAAACCGCTCCTGCCTAATTTTTTATATTGCATTTTTGCTCCATGTACATGTTCAATAAAAATATTTTGTTAATGTAAATAACTATTCAATGAGTAGATTTTAATCTCTTCTACTTTTAATAGTTCAATTTGTTTGCCAATAGTTTTTAATTCAATCTGTTCGCCGGGTAAAATAAAAAATCCCCGATCAGAAAAAGTAATTTGAGTATGATAAAGATCTACAAAGAAAACCGGTACGCTGCTCTCGATAAGTATGCCTGACTCATTGTCTTGATGTATAACATCCAACTTTATTTTTGCTTTCATTAACGTTACGTGTTTCCATGGTTTGGTTAAATAATAATTTCTGCAAACCGGTTCGTTTAATTCATTATATAAAACTGCCGTAAGAATCCATGCGCCATCGGGCGGCAAATCCTTATGTAAAACAGAAAGAATTTCAGTAACCCCATTATCATCAAAATTAACCTTGTTTGAATTATCTTTTATTAATTCACCTGAAACCGAACTTATAACTGTCAGTCTCAATCTTCCTTTAATTTTGTTTTTGTTTTGATTAAGAAGAATTACTTTGATTTTACTTCCGTCATCTTTAAAATAAAGTAAGAAAGGAGCGAATGCATTCTTTACAAAGTAGTAAGCTAATTTTGGTTGAATATCAGAATCAATGAGAGACCAACTGGTTACAGGCCAGCAGTCATTTATTTGCCAAACAATACTGCCGTTTGTTCTTCCATTTGTTTGCCAATATTCAAGACATGTTTTCAAAGCGAAAGCTTGATTCAATTGCGTTAGATACAAAAAATCGTCCCACTCAGACTTGATAGGAAGATGACTGCTTAAAAACTTGAGTACCCTTTCAGGTCCTTCAACTTGTTTATTATGATGTTCAAAAATTCTATCCCCGATTTTCCTGTTCTCTCCAGGCAAATATTTTTCAAAAGTATCTTTGTTCGCCAATCCTTGAAAACCGAATTCAGTAACGAACAAGCTTTGATCATTTATAACTTCTTTATAATCAATCCACATGCTCCAAATTTTCCACTGATGCGTATTTCCGCTGTTAAATGAATTTGGATCATCATCATTTCCAAAAGGAGAGGACTGCCAGTAAGGGCGTTCAGGATCAATTTTTTTTAAAATCTTCGGGATGATGCTGTGAAATATTTTATACCCTGGCATTTTTTTATAGGATGTTTTTTGCCCTTGAAACCATATCCATTCGTTTTCATTGTTACCGCACCAAATTGCAAGGCAGGCGTGGTGCTGAAGTCTTAGAACATTTTGAGTTATTTCCTCACTTACACTATTAATGAATTTATGGTTCTCCGGGTAAGCGCCGCACGCAAACATGAAATCCTGCCAGACAAGTAAACCAAGTTCATCGCATAAATTATAAAATTCATCATTCTCATAAATGCCGCCCCCCCACACTCTTACAAAATTTATATTCGCCTGCTTTGCTAACGAAAGCAAATCAGAATATTTCATTGCGGTTACGCGTGGAAGAAATGAATCGGCAGGAATCCAGTTCACTCCCTTGCTAAAAATGTCTCTGCCGTTTATTCGAAATTTGAAGGTTGGTTCTCTTTTGTCTTTTAAGATCAGTTCAATTGTTCTGATTCCAATGTTTTTTTGTACTTCATCAAGTATCGCATTTCTAGCATCAGTTATTTTAGCCTGCAATAAATACAAATTCTGATCACCTTCGCCATTGCACCACCACAATTTGGGATCTTTAATTTTAAAAACTATCCGGTACTCTTTTGAACTCTGAACTTTGACTTTCTTTTCATAAACGCTGCCTCCGTCTGAAAGAGATGCAAGGAGTGAAATGTTTTTTGAAGAGTGTGTTTCAACTCTAACGATAACTTCCACATCAGCATAATTTCTACCAAGTTTTTTAGTTTTGAAAACCAAACTTTCAATTTTTGAATTTGATCTTTCGCGCAGAAATACTTTACGCCAAATACCCGAAGTTGGAAAAGAAGGTCCCCAATCCCAACCGAATGAGTACTGTGCTTTCCTTATATGAACTCTGCTTGAATTAAGGGCGACGGGAAGTTTGCCGAATTTATTTTCCTTCTGAGCAACATATCGGACGGGAGATTTTATAATAACTTCTAACGAATTATCCGTTGACTTCAATATGTTTTTGACGTTGTATGAATACGTTAAAAACATGTTATCGGTATTACCAAGTTTTTTTTTGTTTAAATAGATTTTACAAATTGTATCCAACCCGTCAAAAACAAGATCAACATTGTTGCTTATTTTGCCTTTGAAATCAAAATTAGTTTTATACACCCAATCACATTCGACAATCCATCCTAACTTCAGTTCGTTATCTGAGAAGAATGGATCATCTATAAGTTTATTGTTTAGCAAGTCTGTATGAATTGTACCCGGGACAGTTGCGTTAAATTGCTGTCCGGATTTAATTTTTTTATTTTCAACAGCGTCAATAGAAGATGAAGTCTTTGCTAATGAAAATAACCAATTCTTATTTAGTTCATGAATGTTAACCACAATTTGCCAATTGTTTTATTTACGATCACTCTTCCCGGGCGTACACAAAAACATTTAAAAATTAAAAATAATGCTTAATCAAAATTTTCAAACTCCATTAATGCAATTGGATTGAGTGAAATTCTTAGTATAGATAATAAGCCTTCGATAGTAGATTCAGCGCCGGAATTTTTATTAATCAAATTTTCATTTTCAATGCCGTCATAAAAAATTCCAGTATGAGGATTATACATAACTTCACGCGCCGGATTTCTGCCAACAAACCATTGCGCTACCTTTCCTGCTTTAATAGCATAACTCGAATCTAACGTGATATTGTAAGCCTCCAGCAGTGCAAACACTATCGGTCTAATGTGATAGGCTATTTGTGAAAATTGCTTTGACTCAACAGTTTTAATTTGATTACAAGATTTTTTTACTTTGAAGTAACTCATAAAATTTTTCTTAATTAACAGATCATAAAAATTATTTAATTCAGAAAGAGCGCTTGCCAGAATTTTTTCATCATTTAAAACCTTATATGCTTTGAGTAAAGCATAAGACTGTGAATTACCCCAGCCGTGCCATGTGTTTTCCCAGCTAAGGAAAGCGCCGTTGTATTCCGATTCTGTATCTTTTATCTGCATCATCATGACGCCGTCCACTAAGGAATTAACGTAAGCAAGAATTTCATTATCACCGGAATTTTGGTAATAGTTAGAAAATAATAAAACTAAAATAGCGGACTGATCAGCCGCAGTTTGCGAGGGAAGCCAGTTAGGTAAATTTAATCCGTCAATGATAATTTCTCCTCTTTCCTTAGGTGTCAATTGCTTAATTGCATCAATTGCTTTCCCAACGCCTTGTTTAACTCTAACTGCTCTATCATCATTTGAATTACTAAATTCTTTATAATTTTCCATTAATGCCCAAAGCGCCCGCCACGTCCACCAATTTGGCTCCGCTACACTTGTTTTAAAAGTCTTGTTTATAGAATTATCTTTCCAAATAAAATTGTAGAAAAAGCCATTCTCCGCCTGCATAAGTAACAAAAACTCTACAAGCTTATAATA
>Ga0210027_1000467_pt1 | contig 41354 bp, 42 predicted proteins | sample CryGeymeta201510_FD_183978 | JGI IMG/M metagenome (GOLD analysis project Ga0210027, IMG submission 183978) | Groundwater microbial communities from Crystal Geyser aquifers in Utah, USA - Crystal Geyser metaG 2015-10 (SPAdes) (version 2) | ecosystem: Environmental > Aquatic > Deep subsurface >...
TGTGTGGCTGGAATGATAGGTTTTACCCGAGTAGGAGAGAAAGAATCAGTTTGATTTTTCTCTCCTTTTTTAATCATCTATGTATCCGTACTTTGGATTTCAGATGAGAAAAATATCATTCCAATCAATTGGTAGTATTTGGTATCTTGAGCTTTCATGGACGATTATACCAAACAAAGAGATATTGCAAGTTTCGTCTCAGTGAAAAGTATGCAGAGCGGGTCTTTTTATGAGTATAGCGAGTCTTTCCATCTGCTCAGGTACTCTTTTCTTTCAGGAAGTCCTTGTAGGTCTCTGCGTACAAATCCAGAGCATACTCAAAAGTTTCCTTATCGGTTCTGGTCAGGAGTTCTCCGAGAACTTTCAAATCCTTATTGGCTTGAATCTTTGGTTTTTTGGTAACATACCTCCGAATGATGGCCACCTGATGAAACTGGCACATCTGAGTGGGGATATCTCCGAATCATCCGAGTAGTCCTCTTTTTCCATCAGAGACGATACCTTCGATAACCCATCATTCATCTTGTAGTTCTTTCACTCAGAGTTTGTAATCAGAAGCACTTTCATTGGTCACGAGCCGGCAATGGATTATTCTCTTCCCGAGAGCATCTTTGAAAGCCATTACTCCAATGTTTCAGAAGTACGTCGTATCTACAAGGAGAATAATCGGTCTTGGTATCAGTACTTTCTTCGGAAGGACATAATCGTCGAGTTTCTTCTGCACGGTTCGCACGCTGATTCAATACTTGGCGGAAAGCTCAGCGTATGTCTGTTTTCAGATGGAGTAATCTTTCCAGATACCTGCATCATTGGAGTTTACAAGAGTGCGAGTCTTGTTCTGAAAGACATATCAACAATCCTTGCATTTGTATCTTTGCTTTCATCTCATGAATCCATCTTTCTTGATCTTGCAACCCGAGCATTTTTTGCATCTTTTCTGATAACTTTTATTCACTCTGGTAAAAGTAAAGGAGTATTTGGCTCTATTATGCCAAATACTCCTTATTTTAGCCACACACTATTTTCTATTATGCCAGGATTTGCGAGTTATGAAAGAACGATAGAATTTGTGTGAAAAATGAAAATCTCCTGAAAAATAATGAGATTCGTATGAAAACTGCGAACCGGAATGAGGCGTACGAAATAGTACGACGAATGAGGAAACGTAAAGTTTGAGTACGAAGGTCGTATTTTGCAGAGATTTTATTATGGTGCCTGGGCATTAGAAGCCTTGTAGATTACCTGTCCGATAGGATTCATAACACTTTTGAGTGTGGTTCTCAGATCTATGTAATCCTGAAGAATGAATTGAAGAATAATATGTGAAGCGTAGGTTTTCTCAAATTCCGAGAAAGCGACCATCGCCTGAGGGAAAACTTCTTTTGTGTGAATTATTTCGTTCTTAATTTTATTTACTCCTCGAGCAATTTGTTGAGTAACAGCAGCGGTATTTGTATCCTGTTTGGCGAAATTATCTTTTGCAATCGTACTGTCGCCGAAATATGTTTCAATGGAATCTTTTGAGACGTTATCGAGATAATTGAGATAGTATCGGTAATTACAATACTGGTACGTTGTATTATCCAGAAGAGTTTTTCTGAGAGAAAGTTCCGAGGTATCCGTAACTTGCAAACATCCTTTTTCCGATAGACTCTTCGCAGTACTATCGCGTTCCTTGGTTAAAACCTCTTTGAGATTGGATCGAGTGGTCGGAATCTTCAGGATCGTATTAATAGTTCGAACCCGTACATTCATAACTGCACAAGCGTAGAGGGCACTCATAGTTTCCTTATACATATAGGATGCCTTGTCGAGAAATACTGGTCCATTACCAAGTCAAAAAGAATCGATTTTGGAAGCATCCGCCTGAAGTTCCTTCAAATATTTTTTGTAGATTATATCCCCTCCTTTTTGGTTATTTATATCAGCATAATTCACTTGTACTATTTTTATGAGACTTCCTGTTTTCCAACCTGACCACTCGGATCCTGAGCTTGCACAAAGATTTTTTACATTATTGGTGTAATCGTTGTAGAGTGAATCCCTCTTGTTTTCCACAGCAAAAACACTTCCGAGAGACAGAAGGAAAATGAGGATGGAAAGGATGATTTTCATAGAAAAAATAATATTAAGCTCAAATTCTAAAAATGATTTCTTTTTCGATAAACTCCCGATCTCGTCCGTACTTGAGGCGGGAAAGTTCTTTGTAGGCACGGGCAAGTATCGGGTCACCTTTTTCGGTATACGGATTCACGGGCGTGAGACTGAATGCAGAGCTCGCCTGTCCATCGATACAGAGTCGCATAACCGCCTTGCGGTTGTCGATATTTACAAGGTCCTGGTTGGAGAATACTGGAGCGAAATCCTTGGAAATGAATTCTGCATCTTCCGGTCCGATTCGGTAACAGATCTTGTTCGCCACGTTACCGAAAATCGCATCTTTCAAATTCAGGCTCGATTTCGTAAGCGCGTCGGATTTCTGGAGCTGTCCCAAGTATTGATGTGCTATTACCAGTCCGAGACGATATTTTCGAGCTTCGGAAAGGATAGATTCGATGGAATCGGTGACATAGTTCTGAAACTCGTCGATATAGAGAAAGAAATCGCTTCGTTCCTCCTTCACGACATTCTGTCTTCGCATCGCCGCCATCTGAATTTTGGAAACCATAATAAGTCCCAAAAGTGTGGAATTGATATCTCCGAGTGTTCCCTTGGAGAGATTAATGAAGAGAAGTTTCTTTTGTTGCATAACATCGAATACATCAAAAGAACTCTTGGTCTGTCCGATGATATTTCTCATCATTGTATTGGTGATAAATCCTCCAAATTTAGCAGCAAAATACGGAATAATTTCACCCTTTTCACGTTCTCCCATCTTAGCGAAAGTGAAGTCCCACCAAGCCTTAACGACCGGGTTTTTAAGCGTACGACGACGTTCTTTTTGAAAATCATCATCGGTAAAGAGTCGCATAATATCGGTGAGAGCACATCCTCCTGGGTAATCCATAAGCGTCAGAACTCCATTTCGGAAATAATCCTGAATACGAGGTCCAAAAATTTCCGGACCAAAAAGTTTGATCATGATATTCATCGCGTCCTGTGCCACCATCTGTTTCTCATCATCAGTTGTAGCTTCGAGGATATTAACTCCCATCGGTCTAGACATATCTGCAGGATCGAAGTAGATAACATCATCAGCACGTTCGCGTGGAACGAAAGGAAGGAGATCAAGAGCGAGTTCTCCGTGCGGATCCATAATACACGCTCCGTTTCCAAGGCGGAAATCCTGTCGTGCCATCACCTGAAGTTCTGTCGATTTACCCGTACCCGTCTGTCCGATAATATAAAAATGACGGAAACGATCTTCATTTTGAACGCGAACTTCTTTCGTAACACCTTTATAGGTATTAAATCCAAGAAGGAGTCCCTCGCTTGGGAGATTGACTGGCGCTTTCACAATCTTGAAATTCTGCCAACGGATTTCGGGAGTTTTATTGTATTTGGAATGTGGAAGATGGAAAACAGAAGCTATTTCTTCGATATTAAGAACTGATTTTCGAGTAAAAGAAAATGGGAAATGCCGAAAAATATACTCTCGCATAAATCCGTCAAGATTCGTCTTTTTCTCGGATTTGAAACCATTTCCCATAGCTATGGAATACTGAGAAAAAGACGAAGTAATATTCTTCATCTCCGATTCCACCATATATGCATCGTCCCCGGTTGCGATAATACGAATCACGACTTCGTATCCGGTTTTTTTGCGTTTCTCTTTCATAACTCCGTCCTCATCCTCACTTTCGTGAGAATCCTCCTTCTTGCTTTCTTCCGGAGAAGAAAAAAGAACACTAAAAAGACTCATAATCCAAGAAAATGGATTGAGAGAAAGTTTTCATCCTTTGTGTTTCTCTGTTTTCTTCACCGATTTTTGCCAAGTATCGGATATCGGAGAAAGAAGAATCTGAATCGATGCCGCTTCGGTTTCTCCGAGTTTCCCGAGAGTCGAGAGAACTGTGTTTATAGGATCACTCTCAAGTTTCTGATAAGTTTTTATCGGATAATGAAAGGATTTTGAGAGAATAAGTTCCACTCCTTTTACTACTTTCTTATTCTGGAAAATATCAATCTCTTCTGTTTCATCAATAACCGCATCGCTATAGAATGCACTAATCTGTTTCTCGATGAGATTCTTTGCTTTTTTCGGAACGACGATATAGAAATATATTTCCTGTTTATGAGCCACATACTCAAGGGAAATATAATCCTGACCAAAAAGTTTTGATTTCCATCCGCCAGAATGAAGAGATTTGAGTGATGAAAGAAGTTGTTCCATAAGACTAATCTGTTCCTTGAAATCTCGGGTCGTTTCCTTTCGTTCATCCTGTTCGCTTTCCTTTTTCGGAATGAGGATACGAAGAAAAACCATATCGATAGAACGCCGAAAATCTATCCGTCTTTTGGTATAGAGAAATACTCAAAAAAGGATAGCAACAACAATGACGAGAATAATGATGAGTTCACTTGGGGTCATAGGCTTCATTAAAGATTTGCTTCATTGTATCAGAAAAGCCGAAAAATTCAAAAAGAAGCAGTTGATTTTTTGTGTTTTATCTTATACTAAAGAAAAAATTTTAAAAATAATCATGGAAAATGAATAAAAATCTTACGGAAATCTTCTCTCAGTTCACTCTTACTGATGCGGAAAATACCACGAAAAATATTCTCGAGAATTATAAAGAAAAAGTATATTGTATTGTACATTTTCTCTATTTTGCAAGCATTGTCCTCAATGAGCTCGATAGCGAGAAAAGCACACCAGAAAAAGAAAATTATAGGAAAGCTCTTTTAAGTGGGGATTTTCTTTTGCCAGACGGCATTGCTCTGAATCTTCTTTACAGAAAACATTTCGGAAAAGAACTTCCGAACTTGAATGGAACAGATTTTCTCCCTTGTTTTCTTTCAAATATTCCGAAAGATAAAAAAGTGGAGATTTTCCTTTACGGAGCGACCGAAGAAACAGTGCAAAAATCGGCAATATATATAACGTGAACTTTCGGATTTCCGGTCATTTCCGTTCAAAACGGATTTGAGGAATTCGACTGGAGCGAGATAAAACCGAAACAGGAAAGGGTTATCCGAACACTTCTAGTCGGACGAGGAAGTCCTCGTCAGGAAGTCTGGGTCGAAAACAACAGAGAGAAAATCGAAGAAATGGAATGTCTCGTCTTTACGGTCGGTGGACTCCTCGATTTCTGGTCCGGAACCGAAAAACGTGCTCCGGCTTGGATACGGAAGCTGAAAATAGAATGGCTCTATCGAGCTCTTTCCAATCCGAAAAAAAACCTCAGAAAAACACTCGTAAGTCTGAAACTCATAAAATTCTTGATCAAAAAATAATCCGCCGTGGCGGATTATTTTTTTGGATTTTCTTCGTTTCATCTTCGTTTCAAAGTTTTTGCTTCTATTTTTTTCTCCAGTTTCCGTTTCGCATTATTCACTTTGTGCATCACTTTTCTCTCGGCTTTTTCAGCGAGTTTTTTCTCGGTTTTTCTCCTGAGAGCAGCCTTTCGTTCAGATTTCTTGAGTGCTTTCTGTTTCCGGATTTCATCCTGAATTTCTCTTCTGGTTTTTTTTGGTTCAAGATTAAGAATAGGAGAATCCATATATTTGTAAGTTTAGAATAAATACTCTCTTACTTTTCATAATCTCAAAAATATATCTTATTTCCCTTCCTGTTCTTTGAGAGCAAGCTGTCCGCAGGCAGCATCGATATCATCTCCCATCGTATGGCGGATAGTAGAGGGAACTCCTGCCGCTTCCAGAGCATCTTGGAATTTCTTGATCATAACTTTGGAGGTTGGGAGCATCTTAGAATCGGAACTTCCTTCCCCAGGATTATACGGGATAAAATTCACATGAGCAAGTCTTCCACGAAGGAGATCTGCAAGCGCTTTCGCGTATTCTGGACGATCAGTGAGACCGTTAATCATTATGTATTCGTAAAAAATTCGTTTATTGGTTTTTGCCACATACGCATCGAGCGCTTCCATAAGCTTGTCGAGTGGATATGTCTGTTCTACGGGCATAATTCATTTACGAGCTTCATCAGTCGGAGCATGGAGAGAAATAGCGAGCGAAACCTGAGGAAAATCCTCGGCGATTTTATTGATTCCGGGAACGATTCCACATGTAGAAACCGTGATACGACGACTCGAAAGGTCAAGTTTTTTCTGTCCCGATGCTATTTCTATCGAACATTTCACATTCTCATAATTGAGAAATGGCTCTCCCATTCCCATATAGACGATATTCCGAAGCTTTTTATCTTCTTTCGCAAGGTGATGCACTGCAATCATAATCTGTTCCACAATCTCAGTGAAATCAAGATTACGCGTAAGTCCGAGTTTCCCGGTCGCACAGAAACTGCACGCCATTGGGCATCCAACCTGACAGGAAACACATAAAGTATTTCGCCCTGAGAGGTGTCGCATAATAACTGCTTCAAGGAATTTATTGTCGTGTGTTTCTATGAGAAATTTGGTTGTCTGTCCATCGTCCGAAGTTACAGCGGATTTCACTTTAAGCGAAGTGAAATAACAAGTAGTTTTCAAAAGATCACGAAGTTCTTTCGATATTGTCGTCATAGCGTCGAAATCCGTCACGAGATCCTTGTAAATTGCATGCTCGATTTGAGCGTACCGAAAGTTCTTGTGTCCATGTTCCAGAAGGAACGCCTTGAGTTTTACTTCGTCGTAAATGGAGAACATAGGAAGTTGATGATTGTTAGTTTTTGAAAAATGTTTATCTTAAAAAGAAAAGATATTTAAAAAGATGAAATTCGCATAAAAGTTGCGTACCGAAGTGAAACGTACTGAAACAGTACGGCGAACGAGGAACGTAAAACTTGAATGCGAAGTTCGCTTTTTAAATATCTTTTCTATATATTCATGAGTATGATTGCAACGATAATTCCTATCACACTTCCCGCAAAAGCTTCCTCTGGGAGATGCCCGATGGATTCATTGAAATTATAATCCCTTGCTTGTTCTTTATTGCATCGGAGTTGATTCAAGGCTTTCGCATGAAGACCTGCTTCAAATCGGACATTGATAGCATCGTAGATAATAATCATCGAAAATACGAGAGCGATGGCAAATATATCAGAAAATATTCCATATTTGATTCCGAGAGCCGTTGTAATACTCGTAACAAGAGCACTATGTACGCTTGGCATTCCTCCAGAACCGAGTGTCTGAGAGAGTGAGAAGTTCTTCATATGAAGCCCATAAAATCACTTGAGAACCACTGAAATAATCCAAGCAATTACCGGAACGAGTATGATATACTGAGCAAAGAAATTCATAGTTATAGTTAGGGTCTTGCCCAGTTAAGCGTTAAATTTTCTCTGGATTCAGAAATCTTCTGAGAAATGATGAAGTTTTCGTGAAAATCGCGTAAGTGCTCTCGCCCGTGGTGCCGAAGCGAGATGTACGAAGTAGTACAACGAGCGAGGAACGTAAGATTTGAACGTAAAGTTCACATTTTGCAAAGATTTCTATTTGATCTCTACAATTTTGTATTCGAAGGAACCATAACCAGCTTGTCCTTTTACAATATCACCTAAGTTTTTTCCAATAAGAGATTTTCCAATAGGAGATTCATTAGACAGTTTATTTTCAAAAATATCAGATTCAGTAGAACCAACGATACGAAAAGTTTCTTTCTTTCCATCATCAACGGAAGTGATAGTTACAAGACTTCCTACATTTACTCCAGTTTGTTTTTTATTCGTTTTTTTCGTATCAATAATTTCATGATTCTTCATGATTTCTTCAAGTTCCGCGATACGGATTTCTATTTGTGCCTGCTCACTACGAGCATCTTCATATTCAGAATTTTCCGAAAGATCTCCATAAGAGATAGCTTCTTTGAGTTTTGCCGCAACTTCTACACGACGAACCTCTTTTAAATTTTGAAGTTCTACCTGAAATTCATTAAGTCCTTCTTTTGTAAGGAGTGTTACTTTTGCCATAATAATAAAAAATGAAAAAATAGAGAAATTATTTACTTTTAAGGAGGAGAGTTTTCAATGTGGGATAATAGCTTTTTGGTACCTCAACACCAATGGCTCGACCTTCCAGAGCGGTTATAAACCGTACGGTCGTATCTTTCGGGTCTTTTTTTATTTGATTTAGGAAAAAGGTATATCAGAAAAATTGATCGGTTTCGTTAAGTGTATATACACTACTCGTAAGCTTCATATTCAGGAGAATCGTATCATATGTATCTGCGAAAGCATAAACTTTTATATTTCTCTTCTCATCGAAATACGTATTATAGAGTATTTTTCCCATAACCTGAATACCGAAGAATCAGGAGTTGTCTATCTTCTTCACCATCACTTCTGGCATAATCTTTGAGAGGAATATTCCGGAGAGCAGTATTTCTGGTTCTTTCGGAAGAGTATCTATAAGAGAAATAACAGTACCGGATGTGCTTTCTGTATTGATTGTTTCGATTTCTGTCTTTTTCGCCTCATTCAATGATTCGATATGCTTATCGATACGATCGAGCGACTCAACCAAACGAGCGCTTTCCGATATTTTCTCATCCACCATTGGAATATCTAGAGTTTTTTTCGTTACAGGGAATATGCTTGTTCGTGTATTTACTAAAGTATTTCTATATGACGGAAGCGAAAAAGAGAGAGCGATATTAAGTACAAAAATCGTAACGAGAGTGGCGAGAATATACGAAAATATACGCATGAAAAGAGAAACAGGTTACTAATCGGTTTTTGGAAAATTTTTATTTCTTTGATTTCACACTCATGAAATCGATTTCCACAGGAACATCACGACCCATAATATTGACTTCCACTTTCACAAGACCTTTTTCTTCGTTTATCTCGGTTATTTTCCCTTCACTTCCTTTAAATGCACCACTTTTGATAATCACCAAATCTCCGATTTGGAACTTGATAGTAAAGGCTGCGTTCTTTTCACTCAATGCTCCCTTGAGTTTATCAAGTTCCGCACCACTCACAGGAACCGGTATAGTACCAGCACCGAGAAACCCGGTAACATTCGGAGTATTTCGAACGATATACCAACTTTCGTTAGTAACTACCATTTTCACGAGGATATACCCCGGGAAAATATTTTTTTGTTTCGTTACTTTTTCTCCATTCGCACGAACCGAAATAGTATCGTGTGTCGGAACGAAGACTTCAAGGATATGATTCTCGAGATTGAATGCTTCTCGACGCTGCATAAGCGATGATCGAACATTTTCCTCTGTTCCAGAAATAACACGGATAACATACCATTCGCCCTTTGGGGCAGTGTTCATACTATCAAAAAGCATAGATGTAAAATACAAGAGAGAATAAAATTATTTTGCTGAAGTTTCAGTGGTAGTAGTTTTCACATCACCGAGTTTCAAATCACCAACTGGTGAAGTCGTAGTATTTATCGGTGCTGATTGAGCTGGTGCGAGTTTTTCTTTAGCAGTAAAAAGCCCGGTGGACAAAGCAGTTCCTACAATAAAAAGAAATACCGTTAGTATCGTAATCATGGAAACTACGGTAATAAAGTATTTTTTTGTTTCTTCTGAAGTTGGCCAAACAATGTGATCAAACTCCTTCATGGATTCTTTTATAAAAGACATAGAGACACATTACAATATAGGATACGACTCGCGTATGCGGGGGATTATATGAAAAAGTGGGCAATAGTCAAAAGAAAAAGGCTTACAATAAAAGAAGGGAAATATTTTATACAGAGAGAGTTTGTCTTCTTTTCTTTGTTCTTTTCCTAATTTCCACAAGTGGAACAGTTTAAATTCACTCCTGTCGATACTTCTATCGTAAAATCTGAACTCGCTCCGGTCTGGCTCGTGGAAGTGAAATTATTCGATCGTATCGGATACGGAACATTGGTTCCTCATTGTTCCAATATGAAAAAATCTGAAAAAACATCCACTTGATTCGTTGTTCCACTCAATGTTCCGATATTTACATCCGTTCTTGGTATTTTTTTCTTTCCATCCCCCATATCCATTATGAAAACGAGGTGCTTGATAAGCAGATCAGCCTTTCAGAGGTTATAATTTCCGATTATATATGCATATTCATTCTCTGTTGATGCCTGTGCGGTTTCTATAGAAATATAAGTGGTTTTTTTTATTTCTGCATTGTTTTCAAGTGTTGCAGCAACCTCATAATATTTCTGATCAAGTGTTGTTCCATATGCGTAATAATCACTCGTGATAGGATCACGAGGAATTTCATTAAAATCTAATTTCAGTCCGTTTTTTACGAAACCAAGATAAGAAAACGGTATTTGCAAACCAGTAGTTCCGGTATAGGAAACGATAATAGAATCACTTGGTTTCGGATAAATTCCACTGTTCTTTTTATAGAAAATCTCAAGGGATGCTGATATGCTTTCCAGATCTATAATCCTTTTGGAATCGCGAGAACTGGAAACATACGAATTGAAATTCAAAAATGAAATCGTTCCGAGAATAGAAAGAATTGTGATAGTGACAATAAGTTCTACCAGAGTGAAACCTTGTTTGCTCATAAAAAGAGATATTAAGAATATAAATTGTACATTATTTCAAATCTATCTTTTTTAACAGATATGTTGAACCGGAAAAATAATATTCATCAGTCTGTCCAATTTTTTCATAGTCCCCATCTATATCATTATCATAAGACATATCTATTCTGAGATATGCACCACTATTGACGAGTGAGTAACGAAATTCACGTATTTTCACGTTCATATTAATATAATCCTGCGAGGACGGTACGATTATTCCAGTGTTATTCGTCGTATAATCGAAAAGATTTTCGGTATTACTGAGGTATTTTATCGTGAAAAATCCCGATTCTGAAGATGGTGGAACAATCAATTTTCCTTCTGTCCCAGTTACAACTCATAGAACAAATATTCCTGTTTGAGTTGTAACAAATCCTCATGAAGATGTTTTATCTTCATATTCCAAGGCTATTGTGTCTATGATATTCATTTTTTGATTATTTACAACGGTATCTTTTATCGAGTATACTCCTGTCGAGGAAAGATCCTGAACTCTTAGAAGTTTTATATTATCATACTGAAAATTTTCGTTGATTTTAAGTTTAATAATATTCAGATTATTGAGCAAAACTGTTTCCTGTTTGTAAAGATTTACAAAAAGTATAGTATTTTTCAAAACATAGAAAAAAATAAGGAGCATCACTATGAATATCATTATAGAGATGACCAGTTCGATTAAGGTATAACCTTGTTTATTCATAAGGAATTGGTTCAGTAATTAAAAAATCCTTTTTTTTACAAGGATCTCCGGCGAAATCGCATCCAGGATACCAAACTCTCACGGTAATTTTTTTCATCTTCTGCGCTATAATTGGAGAAATTATATTTTCTATAAAAATAGTTCTCTTAAAAAGAGTCGTATCCATAGCGAGATTGTAGTCTGGCAAATTTTCTCATTTACCATTCAGGTATTCTCCTTCGGAGACTATATTAATATCAGTCGGAATCGTCCTCAGAGATAATTTGCCCATATCTTGGCTTGGATCCTTCTCGTAAAAAAGACTATATGTTCCTGTGGGGATATCCGCGTATGGGGAATTACTAAGGAAAACATAGGCTTCATCGAGAATATTTTCTGAATGCGCATCATCGATAAAGAATACGATATTTTTATTTTGCAGATTAAAGAAATGGAAAATACCAAGCATCACTAATGATATGAGCATTATCGATATAATCGCCTCCACGATGGAAGTTCATTTCGTATGGGTTTGATACTGTCGTATTATCATAATTATTTGGTTACCTGGAGAGTATTGCTTTTCAAGCTCAAATGTCCAATATTCTCAAGTCCATTTCAATATCATGGACTGTTCGACCCACATAAAGCGTAGTAAAATATACCTGGGTCATATTGAATACTTATCGAATTTTCCTTATATCCATCAGGGATTTTCTCGAGGAAATACTGTTCGTTACAATCGACAGAAGAATCGGATCATCGATAGAGATAATAGGCTCCTGTGTTTGTCGTGTCGTTTATATCCCATTCCAATTCCAACGTAGTCCCCGTTGAACTTTTTATATGAAGATACGTTGGAGAAATAGGCTTTTTCCCTTGTGGCAAGATATCATAAAACATAGCATCGAATACAATATAGTTCCCGTCCTTGTCTTTGAGAATAATATTCGTGTATATGTCCACATTTCTATCTTTGTTATTCGCTGGCATAAACTGTACAATATTCTTTCCTTGTAGATCCACTCATCCTATGGAATAGGATATCAGATCATCGGTATCGTTAGTGATAAATATCAAGATAATATCATTGGGGAGAATGTCCGAGGAAGAAATCGGAACGAAATTAACAGATGCCTGAAGAGTTTGAGTTTTCTTCGTTTTCAACTTAAAATTTCGCGTTTCTTCATAGATATTTCCATCATATATTTCGATGGTACAGTCAGTATTTTTGTCCGAAAATATATTGAATCCGGAAAGAGAACTTGCCATAAATCACGTGATATCCGTATATTTTTTATTCAAGAAAAAGATATTCTCTTTTTTATTAGGCATAACAAATCCAAATTTGTACATAAAAGCAGTACCATCATTATCAGGTTCTCCATCTGTATCATATTGTCCTCCATAAAAATCATCATCATCATGATTTTCATCTTCTTTCGCTGCTCCATTTGTCGTATAACCACCACCATCGGTATTAGTATTCAGAAGTTCATTCCGAAAAAAATCACGTTCGTTTTCAAGGAGATTTTGTGCCTCGGAATTGAGAGTAGAAAATTCTCCGTTTTTCGTAAAAATACCGAGCACATACCATGCACTAGATATAACAAACATTGATAAAGTCAGAAGTGTTATGACAATCACTACGATAAATCACTCTGTATTTTTGACAGGAAAACAACGACTATTTGTACCCATCTTTATTGTACAGTTACAGGGATAATTTTTGATAGGCTCTTCAGAGTTGCCGAATTCGTTACAGTAACGGTGAAGTCATAGATTCCTTTTTTCGTAGGTTCAAATTTCAGAGTATTAGATTTATAACTACTTATATATCCATAAACAGTGGATGTATTGGAATCGTAGAGACAATAGGAATATATACTGTACATAGCAGGAATAGCTTGGCTTCAGCACATTCCACCGTTTACAGCAATAATACTACCAACCCCTCCTGCTTGTGTTACTCCTGCCCATAGATAAGTAAAAGGTGATGAATCTCCTGATATAGTCTTGACACTTAGGTTTGCGATACTTCGAAGTGTTCCGAGATACTGGGAAAGATTCGGCAGAGAAGCTACTTCGAATGTTTTTATATCTGAGAAATCACCCCACATGGAATATTGATCCATATGACGAACTCTGACAAGATATGTTCCGACTGCTCCGAGGTCATTATAAGAAATAACTTTCGAGAGAACACAGACATCGTCACTACAATTTTCTCGAAGTTCTCGAAATTTCTTGGCAGTTCCAAAAGAAATCGAAGCAATCCGTGAATCGGTTACAACACCGTTTCCATCAGTGGAAAGTCCGAGTCCGGTAGATCCAGAGAACAAAAGTACTTGCCACTCGACCGTCTGAAGCTTATCGCCCGTACCAGTAAGAGTATCCGTATTACTGTCAACATAACTATCTGATACGAGATTTATGAGAGAGGTCGTTGTATTGTTTGTAAGACTGAAACCACTTGGGGCAGTCGGAGCATCATATGATTGAAGGGAATATCAGCCTCCACTTCCTCCAGCTCAACCGGAACCGCCATCCACCACTGTCCCATCTTTAGTCTTGAAACATGTTTCCGCACTATAAGCCGAGCTTGCACCGCCCTCATCGCGATAACTGACATGCCAACAATATGTACGATTCGCCATAAGAGTGTTTACTGGAAGAGTGACGCTCGTGAGCGGAGAATTGGTTACAAGTTGTTCAAAAACCGAAGTACTGTATGTTCCATCGAAACTGCGGACCTGCCATGAACTGGAATTCTGTGCAGTTGCTCCAGTAACACTCTCGTATGTTTCCCCATCCATATATGCAGAAGCAGAAAGCACGAGCGCAGCGCTCGGATCGAGATCGACGGTATTATTGACTGGCGATGTATTTGTAGGTTTTACTGGCGGAATATTATTCGAGGTAGTACCGCCGTCTGTAGTTTTGAACTGGAATTGATCGCTCCAATCGCTCCAATCTCATCGGGAGTCCTCGAATCGTACGCGCCAGTAGTATGTAGTATTGTACTTCATTCCATTCGGAGGAATCGTAACAGATGTCTTATTGATTGTATCCACACCCGATGTATAAATAGGATTCGCGAAAGTCTGGGAAGATTCCCGAACATCCCACCAAGAAGCTTGGTGCGTATCACCATCTGGATCTATATAATCCTGAGTAATAAGTGTCGGGCTCAGAGATTGTCACAACGCTCCATTCGCCGGAGTAAGCGGAAGTGGTTTATTGGGAGGACTTCCTGTTAGCATAGTGAAATCCGTAAGATTTGAATCTCCGTATCCGGAAGTCACCTTCATCTTACCGGTCGCTGCCTGTGCGGGAACAATAATATCAATTCTACCATCGGCCCATCCGATGATATTTGCAGCCACATATGATCCGCTTCCATTTGAGAAGTACACATAGGAACCGGTTCATTTCGTACCAAAGTATTTTCCATTGACTTGTACCGCCTGTCCTGCCTTGGCAGATGTAGGAACTATATAATTGACTGTCGGAGTATTGGTAACAGTAAAATTCACTCCGTTACTCATACCTCATATTGTTACTACACGTACTGGTCCGTTTGAAGCACCGACCGGAACTTTTACCACTATGGAAGTGTCGGACCAAGAGACGAAATCGTCCGGAGTGGCGGGAACTCCATTAAAGAGTACTCCATAATTCTGACTCGATCTATTTGCATAACCTGGATCCGCTCCGAAAGTACTACCAGCAACCGTAACCTGATCGCCTGTTTTACCGCTTGACGGAGTAAGTGACACAACTGCGGGAGGCGTAGCGGTATTGAGGAATATTTCTCGGAATTTACCGGCATCGTTTACAAAGAGTGAATTGAAGCTCGGATCGAAGAGAATCGTATTTACTGAAGAAAAGTAGGCATTATTCTGGTCTCCTTCTAAGTATCCGTTCGCGCTCTTTCCTGAAATCTTCGTCACCGAAGCAGGATGATTCTGAACATTCGTTTTGTAGATATTGTAACTAGAGAAATAATAAAGAGTCGATTCATCGGACGAAAGCGAATCATTCATACACGGAAGACCTGAGACACTAGTAAATGAACGATCGGCAAGTGCGATAATTCCCGCATTAACAAAGAGTCGAGTCGTATCTTTTGTCTGACGTATACAAGAAAGACTAGCAATATCTTTCCATTTTTCAACATATCCATTATCCGCTCCGACTACTCACTTACAATTATAACCCGGACCTGCGAGTGGCACGATACGAATATCGGCATTTCCACTTTCTGCAACAAGCATACATTTCTCATTGTAGGCCGTATCAAGATTCCTTAAAATCATCGTATCCGTGATTCCATTAAAATAAGAAGATGTCGGAAGTCCGTCAAGATATCCCGAAGTACCATTTCCCGCAAGAAGTGTTACTGTTCATGAATACATATCATATTTAAATACCTGTGTAGCAGAATGGTAATACATAAAAGTTTTGTTGTCGTTAAATTTCAACGAACCATTCACTGAAGCGAAACTCGCATCACAAGAAACATTTTTTATAAAGTTCGAATACGCATTTCCTGGCTGACGGTAACTATAGTAATCAAAATATGCGAGACATCCTCCATTTATAAAGTATATCTTGCTAATATTTCCAAATTCATCCTTATCTGTGAGTGAGTAATTGAAAGCAGGAAGCTGAACGAGTGGGAAGAATCCTGTAGCCTCCGCAGCAGAAAGTGTCCCCATTATAAGATTTGTCTGTCCGATACCGGTTGGACCAGTCTGGAAGTCAGGATCCGTCTCGACATTGGAATTCGCATACGCCCATGGTCACTGATTGCCATATACATCAACAACACGTGCTCTCCAATGATAAGCAGTGGAAGGTTTTAGAAGATCTTTGGTAATAAGAGCATTAACACTTACATCTGTTCCAACATAGTACTGATATGCTCCGAATACCGTTCCGGTAGGATTCGCAGAAGCATCGAAATCTACTCCAATCGGCTTAATGTCGATTTCTGGTCGAACGTGTGTAAACTTGTACGGATGACGCATAGTTACTCCGAGATACATCGTCTGACTGTTTGTAACACCACCGATAGTAACAGTAGTAGAATTATTCGATTCTTTTTGAATGGCAGAAAGTGGAATGACTGGCGTCGTAGAGGAGTCACTGGCATTCGGAACGATCATAGAACGAATACGCGCGGAGGTATCGATGAAAAAAAGTTTTCATGATACTTCCACCATCCCCTGTATAGAACTTGCAAATTTACCAGCTCAACCTGCTCCGATTCCTTCAAGGTATCCACCTCCGAGTATAGGATTTCCTTCTCCGCCCTTAAATACTTCGTCGATACTAATCTTTCGGAGTTGATTGTCATAAACATAAAGATAATCTCCTGTTCGGTCTTTGGTAATAGTATACACCTGAACGTATCCAGTACGAAAAAACGTTGCCTTATTCTGGGCTATCGCTATACGGAAAATATTTCCATTATTTCCGACAAAGAGCGTTTGTCCATCCTGTGAAACCTCAAGTGTATAAGGATTGAGAATCGATGCCCCTTGATACGTTCCGGCAGTATTTGCACCGAGTCCGGACCCTACGAGAAGCGAAACAGAAAGATAGTCCACAGCCGAAGCATCGAGATTGAGTTTACGAATTCGGTGATTGGCATAATCGGCAATATACAGAGTCTTTCCATCTGGAGAAATAGCTATATCCGTGATATTATTGAACTTCACTTCCGATGGATATCCATCTCCGTATCCTACGGCGTTTCCTCCGGTAATACGGATAAATCCCGTACTTGGAGTAGTGAGTGAGAGTTTGTAGATACTATTTCCATCACCCGCATAGAGGATATTATTGGGCTGATCAATAGACAGAGATGTCATACTAGGAAGTATACCGATACGGGTTATGGTATACGGATATACCGTAGACATCCGTTTAACAACCGTACCGACACTATCGGTTTCTATATAATAGATATTACCGGAAAGATCGCGATCCATATGATTCGGACTACTTAATTTAAAATTCGATGTTTTTATCGAATATTTTGATTGTGCCGCAATACGCTCCTGAACATAAGTTCCATTTCCAGTTATATACGTCGTCTGGAAAAGACTTGAATCGGAAGCTGGTACGATAAAATCTGCATCGGAATACGTAGCGCCAGCTACACCGATATCAAGATTCCCACCATAGTAGAACCAAGGAGAATTCACTCCACCCTGATCGCGGGAACGTATACGGAGATGGCATGAGGCTCCGAGCTCCAAATCATCTCCGGAGATATTGTAATACCCACTTGTATCCGCTCATTTATTGGTAATAAGAGGAGATGTGATATATGTTCCACTTCCATCGAATGGATCAGTAACTTTCTTTATTTCTATTTCTGTTTCAATAAAATCAACACCATCGAGATCACGAACAGAGAAATCGAACCGAAGAGCACGACTTCGGAGAGTAGCTCCGAGAGTCAGGGCATCATTTTCTATATTTTTCATCTGCATAGCAGAGACGGAAGGATTCTGATAGTTTTTTATGTTAATTTCACGAATTCTATTATTCTCTCCATCAGCAAAATACAGAACCTTATTTGTAGTATCAAGAGACATACCACTCACTCAACGTCATAGACGAGAAGCAGTAGTTATACCTTCTGCATAACCATAGTAATGTGGAGTCCAATATCCAAATGGTGGGTATCCAGCAATAATGGTGGATATATCAGTCGTGAGATCTATTCGAGAAATCCACGAACCATAATAGCCTGAGGGATTATAAGAGGTATATGAAACATATATTGCATTTGATGTAGTATCAAGAACTATAGAATATGGATTTCCATTAAGTGCTCCGTAGGATGGACTCCAAGATGCTGACATAGTCTCACGATGAACACTTGTTACCTGAGAATTAGAAAGAGAAACCTTTCGGATATACGCATAGGAATTAGAATAACGATCGGCTTCTCCTTGAACAAAATACAGAACATTATTTACGGAATCGAGAGCAAGACCTTTTGGGTAGTAAAGAGTAGCAGAAGTACCGATACCATCGGTAGCACTCGCAGTTCCATTTCCTACGAGAGTAGAAACAGTATTCGTAGCAAGATTGATTTTACGGATACGATGATTGCTCATATCGGAAACATAGAGTGTCTGTTTATCAGCGGAGAGAGCAAGATTTCTTGGGGTATTGAAACGGGCAGTAATACCGTCACCTTCAATGAATCCGGCAGTTCCATCTCCGGCTATGAGAGAAGTGGTGTTGGTTATGAGATCTATCTTACGGATGCGGTTGTTCGAATAGTCGGCAACATAGAGGAGATTATTGGTTTCATCGAGGGCAAGACCATATGGGGAATTGAAACGAGCAGAATTCCCTTGTCCTTCGGAGTAACCGGCGGTTCAGCAGAGTCAGGCGATGAGAGTAGCATTACCAGTAGCAAAATCCGTATGAGTTGCGAATTTACGGATACAGTGATTCCCTACAACATACACCGAACCAGAAGATGAATAGATGATATCTTGTACTGCTCCGAGGGAAGTTTCCATTCCTTGACTTACAACATTGGATTGAAATGTTTTTCCTTGAGAAGGAACACTGAAATCCGCATCCGTTTCGAGATTTCCGCCGTAATTCACCCAAGAATTGGTATTCCCGTTCACCGCATCGCGGATACGATACCGCCAATGATAGGAATTCCCAAATACGAGGTCAGGTATACCAACGGTGAAATTCTTCGTTACAGAAGAGGCGGAGGCAAGCGTAACAGGTACTGAAATATAATATCCAGAAGACCCGTCGAAATCAGTTCCAAGAGGTTTCAATTCGACATCAATAATAGCTTTTTGAGAGTATTCAGTCGTGGAAGCACTAAAAGAAAGAATCATACTCCGAGAGGTAGAAAGAGTTGCTCCTGTGAGAATAATTGCACTATTGTCATAAGTCTTCTGTAGAGCTGTTACCGATGGAATGGCATAAGTACCAATATCTACCGTTCGCACTCGATTATTCTCCTGATCCGCAAAATACAAAACTTTATTTGTAGTATCAAGAAACATACCACCCACCCAACGTCCGAGACGAGAAGCGGTAGCAATACCTTCTGCATACCCAAAATACTGTGGAGTCCAATATCCAAATGGTGGGTATCCAGCAATAATGGTGGATATATCAGTCGTGAGATCTATTCGAGAAATCCACGAACCATAATAGCCTGAGGGATTATAAGAGGTATATGAAACATATATTGCATTTGATGTAGTATCAAGAACTATAGAATATGGATTTCCATTAAGTGCTCCGTAGGATGGACTCCAAGATGCTGACATAGTCTCACGATGAACACTTGTTACCTGAGAATTAGAAAGAGAAACCTTTCGGATATACGCATAGGAATTAGAATAACGATCGGCTTCTCCTTGAACAAAATACAGAACATTATTTACGGAATCGAGAGCAAGACCTTTTGGGTAGTAAAGAGTAGCAGAAGTACCGATACCATCCGTAGTCCCAGAGGTACCGTTTCCTACTAAGGTAGAAACAGTATTGGTGGTGAGATCGATTTTACGGATTCGATGATTCGTCATATCGGAAACATAGAGTGTTTGACCATCTGGGGTAAGAGCGAGCTTTCTTGGGGTGTTGAAACGGGCAGTAATACCGTCACCTTCAATAAATCCGGCGGTTCCGTCTCCGGCTATGAGAGAAGTGGTATTGGTTGTGAGATCGATTTTACGGATACGATTATTGGAATAATCTGCAACATAGAGAAGATTATTGGTTTCGTCGAGGGCGAGACCGTATGGGGAGTTGAAACGAGCGGTTCCAGTCGAAGTTCCTTCGACATATCATCCGGATGTACTACATACACCGGCGATTGTGGAAAGAATTCCGCTTGTATCCACCTTACGGATACAATGACTGGAAGTATCTGCAATATAGAGGATACCAGAAGTGCTTCGGATTATATCTTGAGCTCATCGAAACTGAGAAGTTGCAGAAATCTGAGCTCCATCTCCGGCATAACCAGCGGTTCCATTACCACCAAGAAGTGCCGACTGAGCAAAAGACCCCGCAGATGCAGAGGTCCATATCACTGTTATAAGAATACCGAAAATAAATCGGAAAACAGTTTGAAAAAAATGGTTTTTATTTTGGTTTTTCATATGGAATTTGGAGTTAAGAAATGATAATAATGATCTTTATTATTTTTTAACTGGAATTTCGGGAGATGTTTGTTCAACGGAAGGTTTTGAAGAAACAGACTGTTCGCATTGCATCTGAATAGCTTTCGTCTTTATCTCTTTACAAAGCTTACTATCAGCATTACTTGAAGCAATCTGGAGTTTTACATTATCTCTGCAGGAAGTTTTATCAGCATCTGCACCTTCTATTGCATCACATATTTTCACATCTTTCAGAGCGAACGCCTGATTTAGAATGATTTGATTCTTACAGTTTACGATATATTCTTTCTTTCCTGGAATCTTTGCACAAAGTTCAGGATTTGCAGAACTAAGTGCGAGATTGAGATACGTTTGCGTCTTACATCGCTCAACAGCTCCGGTATTTGTGATATTGTCGCATTGTGCAGGATCATTGTTTATAGTAGCCTTTTCAAGGTAAATACCGTTCTTGCAATTTGCAATCTTGATGGCATCTTTCAATTCGGAACAACGATCAGTGTCCTGTGACTGAATAATCCCTACGACATTTACCGATTTTACACCATTTTTATTTTTTGCATCAGAATCTTTCGACTCTAATCAACAAGACGTGAGTAGTACTGATACGCATAACAAAAGCAAAAGATGTTGTTTTTTCATAAGAAAAAAGTTAATGATTAATACTTAATAGTATATAATTACCAATAGTGTAGCCTGTTATATGTATTTTAGCAAGAAGAAATTTCTACTATTTCTTTATGTTCGATTTTTTGAAAAAAATAGCATCAGCATTGGACAGTAGTATATACTCTTATACTGCTCTGTCAAAGTATTTTTCGTCCTCTGTTTTCGCTTCTATTTTCGTTATAATTTACACATAAAATATATCCGTTGTCCATTTATTTAAATGATTTCTATTTTTCGGAAAAATCATAATCGAAATAATGTTATGAATTCTGTTCTGCAGTTGCTAAAAATAATCCAAATACTCGTTTGGCACCGTTTTTTTTCAGGAGTTTCGCGCACTCATTTGCAGTAGATCCAGTAGAGATAACATCATCGATGAGAATCACGTCTTTTCATACGATGGTTTTCAGATATTTTTCCCGGAAAGAGAAGCTGTTTCGGACATTCCGGAGACGTTCCGATCTGCCAAGCTTCGCCTGATGTTTCGTAAGCCGGGATTTTCGCAGTAGATTCAGGAAAATATTTCCTTCCTGTTTTGCTATGTTTTTCGCGAGAAGTTCGGAATGGTTATACCCGCGTTTCAGATACGAGAAAATATGGAGCGGTACGGTTGTAATAATGGCGTCTTTTTCGATAGTTTCGAGACAGAAAAGTTCGAAACATTCCCGAAGCTTCGGGAGGAAAATATCTTTTTTCTCCTGTTTGGAATAGTACTTGTACGCCTCAAGTTCCATCTTGAGTTCAGGAGTATATTCGAGCGCTACGAAAGTTCCATCTAAGTACCAATATTTTCATAACGATTTCTTGTAATGCGGATTTTTGTCGATAAAAAGCTCCCGAAGAATCACACTTTCTTCAGGAAGAAGAAAAACATGAGAGAGAAATTGTTGTATTCGTGTAAAAAAGTTCAACATAAAAATTGAGGAATGTCTTGTTATGCTTTCAGAAACTCCACGAGTGTCATGACTCCGAATCCGGTTGCTCCTTTCGGAAAATACGAATATGCCGAAGTCCGGTAGGCGGTTCCAGCTATGTCCATATGAACGAGTTTCGAATCTTTTACGAAGTGCATAAGAAATGCTGCACCCATACTAGAACCGGCTTTGTAACCAGAAGTGACATTCTTCACGTCGGAAATCTCACCCTTGGTTTTGTCAATCATATCCGCATCGAGAGGAAGTTGCCAGAACCGTTCCTCTCCAGCGGGATTACTGAGAATCTCAGCAATGATTCCTTCATTATTTCCCATAATTCCCGCGTAATTCTGTCCAAGAGCATGAAGGACCGCACCAGTCAGAGTCGCAACAGAAACGATAGTCTCGGGAGAATAAGTCGCTTCGAGGTATCCGAGAAGGTCAGCAAGAACGAGACGTCCTTCAGCATCGGTATGTCCGATTTCAACAGTTTTCCCATTGTATCCTCGAATAATATCGAGTGGTTTCATAGCGCTTCCTCCGAGGAGATTCTCGGTAAGTCCAATCGCTGCAACTACATTGGTACGAAGATTTGTTTTGGAATCGAGTGCGAGGATTGCTCCGACAACCGTTGCAGCTCCTGCCATATCGGATTTCATATCGAGCATCGCATCGTCGGGTTTAATCTGGAGTCCTCCAGCATCGAAAGTCACTCATTTCCCTGCGAGAGCAATAGTCGGAAGGTTTTTGTCGAAAATACGTTCAAATACCAAAACACAAGGATCTTTGTCACTTCCGGAACCTACACCGAGAAGGAGATTAAATCCTTTTGTTTCCAGTTCTTTTTTCTCCATAAGTGTCACTTTCGTATTGCGGAATGGGAGTTTCATAATCTGTTCGGCGAGACGACGCGGATATTTGTGAGAAGCAGGAGTATTGACCATATCACGAACGAGATAGATACAAGAAAGAAGCTCCTTCCGATCAGCAATCTCCATCCGTATCGCTTCATCCTGATTCTCGACAATAAGAGCGAGTTTCCGCGGAGTTTTCTTAGTAAGATATTGTTCGAATGTATATGCTGTAAGCACGAGACTATCGAGAATGGATATAATTTGTTCTCTCTTGCTCGTATAGAAAGCGATATCACCCTTTATCTTCCCAAGCATATCGGAAAGTTCTTTGGTATAAGATTTCTTGTCGTGAATATAGACGATATGGAGGTGCTTTGCGTGAAAAAACGGACAATACGTCGAGATAATGAAACTCGCTTTTTCTGCGGACTGACTATTGGATTCTATCTCTGTCATAATATCTTCGGGCAGATGGATACGTTTGAAAAAATCAAGATTACTCAGTTCTTCCACTTCGATAACGAAATTCTCAAGAGTATTATTTTCCGGATTATTTAATATATCAAGAGAAAAAGAAGCGGGGATCATAAGAGAATAGAAAAGGAGATAAGTACATCGATTATAGAAATAAAAATGATTTCTGCAAATGGAATTATTTTGTATAATATATGAGGGATTTGTACATAAAATTTTTTTGACTTTATGAAAAAATTTCATATCCTACCAACTCTATATTTTTATATATTTATATTTTTCTTATGAAAGCAAAAAAACAGATTTCTGCCCTTTCGCTCCTTTCCGTTGTGGTTCTCCTCACGGCTTGTACAAATAATACTGCACAAAAAAATGAAGTTACTACAACTCCTGTTGTTGCAAAAAGTCCTATTACTTCCGGATATAAAGATGGGGCGTACATAGGAACAGGAAAATATTCTTTCCCTGGAGGAAGTGTTGATTACTCCGTATCCCTTACTCTTTCTGCCGGTAAAATCTCCGAAGCCTCATTTGTGAAATTTGCGAATTCCGGAAATGAATTCTATACTCGTGCTCAAGGAGATGTAGCACTGAAGAAAATCGTTGGAACTTCCAATAGAACTATCGATGCTGTTACCGGAGCAACTGGAACTTCCGTAGCTATACAAGATGCTATAGATAATGCTCTTTCTCAAGCACAAAACTAAAAAATGAAAAGAAAATACCCCATTCCAAAAGAATGGGGTATTTTTTATGTTCTTTACTTAAAAAAACAGAGAGTTTTATTATTTTTCGTTGATACGAAGCCAGCAAATACTTCACAATTCCCAAGGCCGTATCAACATCAAAATAAAAAAATCTCTCTGTAAATTTACAATCAAATAAATATTCTTTTCAGAAATAGACAGTAAAAAAGACCACACTTGGTAGTGGGTCTAATTTGATGTCTGGTCTCCGATGAGTCCATTCCGAGAAAGACGCTAAAGGTCTTTAAGAGGTGGAAGGATCATGGTAGAAATGGTGTCCCGAATCATGGGACGGCACGTTCACGAGTATTTGTCGTGAATATGACTTACCCTCCTTGGGGAGATTTATTATAGAGGCATTTTCGCCTTTCCTCTTTGTTTCTTGTTATTTTTGTAAGGAGAGGAGTACAATCACGACACGAAGATTATTTCGGATGATGATTGTATTCCTCTCCCCTAATTTTTGCAAGCCTCTCGACGTAAAGTCTTTGAAGCGTTTGTATTTTTATTTGAAAAAGTTTTTGTTGGAGGCGAACGAATTGATTAAGTTCGTTGCCGTTCTAGGAGAGTAAGATTTGTTAATGAGCTTTCTGGAGAGAAGTATTTGTTCTCTGCCTGAAGTACATAACTATCATATCCGATAATAGAATTTATTGCGAAAGAAGAGATATTGCCATTTTTAACATTTATTGTTTCGGATAATATTTATGTGAAATAACATCTATTTTAAGCCAAAACTTTTTTCTTTAAAAAATTTTTCCATTTTTTAGAAAAATCCGCTTTTGCACAAGTTTCGCACATTGATGAACAAAAAAATAATTCTATTTTGATTTGATTAAATAGAGGAAATCGATATATTAAACCCCATATTTACGCCTAAAAAATATTTAACATATGTCTATTGTCGAACGCATACTACTAGATATTGTGGTTGGAGCATTTCCAGAAGTAATAAACCCAAATATCGCTTTGGATACACCTCCCAAGAATGAGCTCGGGGACTTCGCTTTTAACGTATTTCCGTATGCGAAAGTAACGAAACTCGCACCGCCCGCTATTGCGGAAAAAATCGCTGAAGGACTCAGAAACCGTCCAGAGTATTTCAAAGACGTCTCTATTATGGGCGGATATGTGAACTTCTTTCTCACGAATACATCTTGGATGGATTTATTCAATTCTCTTTCAACCGAGGACAAAGCTCCGAAGAATGAGACAGTAGTAGTCGATTATATCGGAGCCAATGCCGGGAAACCGCTCCATATCGGGCATATCTGTACCCCTTCCATCGGTCAATCCATCCTCAATACTCATAAATACCTCGGGTACAATATAATTGGGGATTCCCACTTCGGAGACTGGGGAGGGATTTTTGGGAAGTTAATCTTTCAATGGAAATTCGCAAATTTTATAAGAGATGAGAAGAACCTTAATGATTTTTTCAGATTAAGTAAAGATGAAAATACTAAATATAGTGAGATTTTAACAAAAATGCAGTATCTCCCACCAAGTGACATGTATAATAATATATGTCATGAAAATAATAAATTATTAACAATAAGAGAAAATAATGGGAAAGAATGTGCTGAAGATTTTATGCTCCGATTATATTATTCTTATATTCAGGCAACATATATTTCTGAGCATATAAAAGAAGCTGATGAACTATGTAGATTAGAATTTAAGAAACTTTCTGAATGAGATGATACAAATGTTGAAATGTGGAGGAAAATTACAGCACAAAGTATTGCTTCTACAAATGTGTTTCTGAGATTTTTAAATATCGCACCAAAATACAATATCGGAGAATCCTTCTACGAAGGTCTCAATCTCCCTCGTCCGAATAATGAAGACTATCCAGATTTAAAAGACAACATGAAGGATATCGTCCGAGAACTCATAGAAAAAAAAGTAGCCACTCAGAATGAAGACGGTTCCGTCGGAGTCATATTTCCCGAGGAAACTAAAATTCCTTCGTGCATACTCCAGAAAAAAGACGGAACGGGACTCTATCTCACATCCGATCTCGCAGCTATTAAGTACCGACTCACGAATGGATGGAACCCATCCAAGATTATCTACTCGGTCGATTCACGACAACAACTCCATCTCCGTCAGGCTTTCGCAATCGCTCGGATGGCGTGGCCGGAACTCCTCGGAAACACCGAGCTTTTCCATGCATTCAACGGATTCATCAAACTCAAAGAAGGGGCGATGTCGACGAGAAAAGGAACGGTTATCTTCCTTTCTGACCTCATTACTGAGGGATTTAGTCGTACCAAAACAATCATAGAAGAAAAATGACAATCTCTTTCTGATACAGATATAGAGGCTATTTCCATTGGGGCTATCAAGTATTCGTACCTCGCCCAAGACCGCGAAAAAGATGTGGTATTCGACTGGGACAAAGCGCTCTCATTCGAGGGAAACAGCGGACCGTATATCCAGTACTCCTATGTTCGAGCGAAAAATATCGTCGAGAAAGTCGGTGATAAGGTACCGGTACCTCTAGTACCGGTACCTCTGAGTCAGTATGATCGAGTCTGTCTCCGTCGTCTCTCATTTTTTGATAAAGCTGTGATAGATAGTGCGACGAAATACAAACCGCATATTCTTGCGACGTACTGCTACGAACTTGCGACCGAATTCAATGCATTCTATGTCCATACTTCGAAGATTCTCGAGGAACAAGATGCGGATATACGAAACTTTCGTCTGAATCTCATACAGAAAGTAAGTGAAACGCTCCAGAAAGGATTTGAACTCTTGGCTATCAAAATGCCGGAGAAGATGTAGTTTCTAAAAAATCACTCAAAATAATGCAACAACCTATCATCTCTATCGGTACCGGAAATTTTTTTTATTGGAATCTTTCGCTTGTTCAAAAACTTCGATATCTTCAAAATATTGAAGATATTTCCGGTATAGAAATCTCTTGTGTTCCTCATGGAACTAAGTTTTCAAGTGAAGAAATTTCGCTTCTCGCAAAATATTCTTATAATACTCTTCATCTCTGGAAGTTCGATGCTACCGACAAAGAATGGATGATGTACTGTAAAAATATCATTCCCAATTTTCGACATTTTGTTGTACATCCTGATGCTGCAAATCTTGATGATATCGATTCAGAAACTGAGGAATGTCTCTCCTTCGAAAATATGGATCCGCGGAAAGTTGCGTATCAGAAACCAGAAGAGATGGAAGTATTATTCAATCGTTTTCCGAAAGCAAAGTTCACATTTGATATAAATCATGCAGAAGAAAATAATATCCCAAGGATAGAGTTTCAATCTCTTAAAAATCCAGAACAACTTCATTTTTCTACAGTCAATCATAATTTTTATCCAGAATTTCCAGAAATAGATACTTCTCATGCACTCGCACATTTGAATCCAAATTTTGATAAAAATATCATACCGTGGATATGAATTGATACTATCATAACACTTGAGTGAGTTTTTCCAGTAGATAATCAATCATTTATACTCAATGAGCTAAATTATATTAAAAACAATATCTAATTATTTACTCTAGTTCATGCAAAAAAAATTTCATCTTCTTGTTTTTCTTGGGGCTTTCATTTTCCCTTTCACTCTCCACTCCACCGATATCTATAAATCGTCTGATGGGCAAATCAGAATACACACGAGTCTCAATACGCATGTAATTCCCGGGAATCCGAAACTCGGAAATACCGTTCTTATCGTAAGTAGTCCGACTAATTTGAAGGGTATCAATATCGTCACGCCCTGCGAACACCATGAATCAGTTCTCTACAAGAAACAGACAGAGAGCGGGAAAATACTCTCTGTTATAAGTCTCAGTTTTCCAACTTCTTGTGAAACGACAGATATACGAGTAGGAGATATTGAGAGTATTTTCACCGATACTATATTCTCGCTTCCGGGAAAGTCTTTTTCCAAGATAGAAAATGATTTTATTAATACTGACGATATTGAGTTACTCTCCATTATGAGAGAACAACCAACAATAATTTCGGAAAATATCAAAACAACTTTTGTAGAAAAACTCCAATATATACAATCTCTTTATAAAAACCTTTATATCTCTTTCCGAAGCGATCTCGCTCAAAGTATTCTCCATAATAGGAACAATATGAAATATATTTCTCCGGTTCCAGGATATAATCTTCCGAAAAGTTCAAGCCTTATTCCTGGAGCTAATCGCTGATATAGAAAAGATACGACCGATGGAGTTCATCACGGATGGGATATCCTCGCACCACTTGGAACTCCTGTACAAGCTCTTTTCAAAGGGAAAATCATTCGTATCAAAGCTAATTGGAATTGGAACGAATTCAATAATCTCAAGAAGGAAAATCTCACGAAAGACGATGAACTAAGAAATCTTGATATATTTCGCGGGAACCAGGTCTGGCTGCAGACAATGGATGGAAATATAATCTTTTATTCCCATCTTTCAAAAATTTCTCCAGATATTGTTGTCGGTTCTTCTGTCGAAGCAGGAATCTATCTGGGAAATATCGGAATAAGTGGTGTACCTGATAAAAATTATAAAGATATCCATCTTCATTTTGAAGTCCAAAAAAATCCGTTTCAAAAAGATATGAAAAATCCCACCGATTTGGAGATTATGCGATGGGATTATGTAGGAAAAAGTCTAAATAGATGAGAGGTTTTTGCGAAGATGCAAGAAATTTTTGAATAGACTCCAAGAATTCTAATATACTATTTTAGTAGGTTGTTTTGGTTGTAAGAGTCGATGAAATTGAATATATCCTCCCGCAGGAATCGGATGACAAACTGGGATAATTTCACCAAATCTTTCGCGTACCCGTGCTAATCCTGGTTTCATCATTATTCTCTCAAAAGAACTTTCGCAAGTTAATCATCAGCCTATTATAGAATAGGAAAGATTCATTTGTTCCACTTTGTTCCTATCATCTATAGTAACCAGAGGAACCGAACTATTCATAATACCATTCGCAATCTCAAAGAGCATTTTTATCCATCTGAGAGATGGTACCATAGTTGTTTTATTGGGATTCGTACTCCTTAAAATAAGATCGATTTTTCTCTGAATTTCTCATGTTATATTCTCATATGACACAGGGGAAAGATGTTTTTTGGCAATTTTTTGTTTATTCATCTCTTCTGTAGCATTGTATACTTCTTTAAGTTCGTCCCGTTGTTCTTCCGAAAGACTACTTACATTCATTCCAATTCGTATTTGGATAGTACTACCATCTGGATGAGTAAACTCTCTTAGATACCAGAAATATGCTTTTTTTTGTCCATTATCCATTCTATCCATTTCGATAAACTTTGCATTATATCATCCATTCATATTTCTCGCGGCTTTTCGAAAATCATAAACATTATTCGAGGTATAGATTTTATTCATAATACTTGGTTCAGGAAGTCATCTGATATCTGAAAGACTTCCTATTCTACTTTCTTTAAGATAGGCAGCGTTGGCAAATGCTAACAAAAAATCATTTGTATTTTTTTCTTTATGGTACACGACAAATGCAGGATATCATTCTCCTATAATTTCACTTTCTTCTCTGGAGAGATAAGGAATCGCTGTACATGCATCAAACAAGGAAGCCATTGTTTTCATGGAATTCATAACTTCTGGCGAAAGATCGATTCATCAAGCCATAATCTTTTGATCCAATCGGGACATAAAATCATAGAGATGTGTCTCGCAAGATCTGTATTTTACAAGATTTTTATTATAGAAATCATAAAATTCTCGATCTTCAGTAAAAACTGAGATGATATTATCTTTAACATCTTTAATAACCGGTGGCATCAAAAAATCCAATTTTTCCATATATACAAAAACAAAAATTGTAGTAAAGATATCTATTTATAGAGATATGCAGTATATAGAAATATATAAAAATAAAAGTCTATTTTTTATTTCTCTTTTTATTACTCGATAATTCCACTTGCGATAAGTTCGTCTCCATCGTATATGACGACTGTTTGTCCACTCGTTATAGCTCTTTGTGGAGAACTGAATCGAACTCTCACACGACCTTCGCCATCTTGGACACATTCGATGTCTTGATCCTCCTGACGATAACGAATCTTTGCTCGAGCGGTGAATGGAAATTTGCGAATCTTGCCAATCCAGTGCCAATCTATCGCAGCAAGTTCGGATGAATAGAGCTCTAGTTCTGCTTCGGTTCCGACTGTAATGGTATTATTCACGGCATCTTTCGCGATAACGAAAAGTGCCGGACCTCCTCCGACCTGAATTCCCTTCCGCTGACCGATAGTGTAACTAAAGGCTCCTTCGTGCTGTCCAAGAACCTTTCCATGAATATCGAGAATGTTTCCTGTTTTCTTCTCTAGGCGTTTCTCGAGAAACTCTTTCATACTTACTTTTCCGATAAAACAGAGTCCTTGGCTGTCTTTACGTTCGGCGTTCGGAAGTCCTGCTTTTCTCGCTATTTCCCGAACCTCGGGTTTCGTCAGATGTCCGATAGGGAAAAATGCGTGCGAGAGCTGGAACTGATTGAGTCGAGAAAGAAAATAGGTCTGATCCTTATCCGAATCAACTCATTTCAGGAGGTGAAAGGTAGATTGCCCCCCTGACAAGGGGGGTGGCGAAGCCGGGGGGTTATCTTCGATAAAAGTTATTAAATCTGTATAAATTCATTGTATATTTCATTTCACCTCACTATTCGTATATCTCAATATTCTTATTCCATACTGATATAGCTCCTCGGATCTTTTTTTATCATATTCAATGTTTTCCGAGTGAGAATCACCATCTATTTCTATAATAAGTTGTAATTCAGAACAATAAAAATCGGCAATATAATTAAGAAGTGGTTTTTGCTTAGTAAATTTATACTTGGATAGTTCTGGTGTTTTTAAAATATCATACCAGAATTTTTTTTCATACGGATTTGGATTTTTTCGATTTTGCTGAGCAAGTTCCGTGAGTTCTTGATTATAGGGAATATAGTCGAAAAAAAACCCCGCCCTCTGAGCACCCCCCTTGTCAGGTGGGCATTTCCCGCCACTTTCAATTATCCTCGCATAATGCCCGGTGGCAATTTTGTCGAATCCGTACTCGAGCGCTTCTTCCAGGAAACAATCGAATTTCACGAGATTATTACAGAGAATGTCTGGATTTGGCGTCAATCATTTCTGGTATCCTTCATAGATATAATTCACGATTCGTTTCTCGTATTCTTCGCGGAAATCGAAAGTATGGAACGGGAGTCCCAAATATTCAGCAACTTTCTTTGCTTCCTCAATATCGGCAAGTGTTGGACAGTCTTCGGTTTCAGAAATATAATTTATCATAAATCCGCACGATACCTCATGCCCCGCTTCACGCAAAAGATAGGCGACAACAGCAGAATCTACTCCGCCCGAGAGTCATACGAGGATTTTAGACATATGTTTTTTGGATATCTTTAATAATTTCTTGCCAATCGGCTGCTCTTTTTACTTTTTCGTGCTGCTCTGTTCTCGCTTGATTCCATGGACGTTCCAGCATATAGACTTCAATTCCTTCTTCTGCCATTTCCAGTGCGAAATCGAGATTGTCATCCACCATCATTCCAATATCGAGCATCTTGCAGATCTCGGATTTACTTCTCCTGTCATCGGAATAATGACTGGAAAAATGGACTCCTGAAAAGATTCCGGGAAAATTCTCTTCAATCCACATATTGGTACCTATCTTTCTTTCCAGCTCATTTCTCGCCGTGATGACATGGAGTTCGTATCCCGCTTCTTTGAGCGATAATAACGATTCTCGGCTTCCAGAGACAGGAAGGAATTTCGATTCGGACGGATCTGAAGCCAGAAGGATTTCCCATTCTTTCACTATCGCAGCGCTATCGATCGGGAAACCGGGAATGGTCCACCAATCATGGTGTATGATATGCTCGAATTCCAAAGCGGAACCGTATTTTTGGTTGATATGGCAAATCATCGGTTCGAAACTCCGTGCAATCGTTTCATCCAGATCGATTCCGATTTTCTTATTCTTTGGGAACATGAACAAAACTTTTTAGAGTGGTAAAATCTAACACACTTCCAATTCTCCTTCGGTATTTTCGTGAATCTTTTCTATGAAATATTCTTCGAGTGGTTTGTCGAGATTCTTTACTGAGTCACTTGCCACGAGATGTCCTTGATGGATAATGGCGAAGGAATTACAAATCGATTCTACGTCGGAGAGAATATGTGTATTGAAAAACACAGTCGTTCCCTTCTTCTTCAGTTCCAGAATAAGATCTTTTACCATTTTTCGACCAATAGGATCGAGTCCGCTCATCGGTTCGTCTAGAAACACAACGGAAGGATTATTAATGATTGCCTGCCCGAGTCCGATTCGTTGGAGCATACCTTTTGAATACTTCGCCAAGAGTTTGTCTCCGGCAGTTTCGAGTCCGACTTTCTGGAGGATTTCCTCGATTCGCTCATCGAGCTCGGTATCGGAAATGTTGAAAAACTTCCCGTTGAAACGGAGAAATTCTCGTCCAGTCAGATACTTGTAGAGATAGGTATTTTCCGGCATAAATCCGATTTTTTCTTTCGTTTCGTTCGAGAGAGTCGAATCACCGAGGATACTTATCGTTCCAGCATCCGGACGAATAAGTCCGAGGATTGCTTTCATAGTCGTTGTTTTCCCGGCTCCGTTCGGTCCAAGGAATCCAAATACTTCCCCAGATCCGATAGAGAGATTGATACCAAAAAGGATTTGTTTCCCATCGAGATACTTATCAAGATTTTCTATAAGAACCGCTGAATTTTTCGTTTCTGTCTTTTTCATAGATTGAAATGTCTAAAAAATATTTTCTCCATTATAGAAAAAGTTTTCATTTTTCAAAATTTCTTGCAAATTTCAGAGGAATTCATATTATATTACGTTCCTGTTTTACTATCTTTAGTTTTAAATAAGAAGCGGAGTGTAAGGATTTTTATTTCGATGTTGAGACGGCCTTAATAAACCTCAAGAATATTCACTGGCTTCGTCTCAACAAGAAATAATATTCCTTATCACGAGCGTAAACCATTGCAATTCAGGACTTTCTACTTTTTCACTTTTTCAACCTATGTCACACTCTTGCGATTTTGAAGATATCATGTTCGTAAAAATCGATGAACCGGCTCCAAGTTTTGATCTTCCGGCTTATGATCCGAAAAAAGATGATGAAACACAGATTTCACTCGAATCTCTTTCAGGAAAATGGGTAGTTCTTTTCTATTATCCAGCTGATTTCACGTTCGTTTGTCCGACAGAACTCAAAGATATGGCCGATGCCAAGAGTCAATTCGATGCACTCGGTGTTACGGTTCTTGCAGCTTCGACCGATACACATTTCTCTCACCGAGCTTGGGTAAAACACGAGCGCCTTATGGAAGGATTTCCATATCTTATGCTCGCTGATCATAACGGAGAAGTCGCTTCTATGTATAATATCCTCGATTTCAATAGCGGAATCGCGGGACGAGGAACATTCGTTATCGATCCAGACGGAATCGTTCGTGTTATCGAAGTGACTTCCGGTCCGCTCGGTCGAAATAGCGCTGAACTTATCCGAAAGATTGAAGCGCTCCAATTTATGCGATCCCATCCAGGAACAGCTTGTCCAGCAAAATGGGCAGTCGGATCCAAAACTCTCACTCCTTCTATGAAGATTTCCGGAGAAGTATTCGAAGCATTGAAATAAATCATAAACCAGACGAGAAAATCCGGATCATCCAAAAAATGGTTCGGATTTTTGCTTTTCTTAAGGTGATATGGTAAGATAAAAGAACTATACAGTATATGTATGTTTTTCATACAAAATATGAGGTAAATTTATCAGGTAAATTTTTTATAATACATTTATATATGTTACGCAAACTCACTACTCTCATGACACAACCAATTACTCTCGGAAAGAGTGATAATGTTCGTGAAGTTATGGAGGAAACTAAAATAAAAACAGGGGAAATAACTGCAATCTTTGCAAAAGGAGATCCTCGAGGATTCGCTGAGAATTATTACTCATTCATAGAATCACCAAAATATAAACAACATTTTTTAGGAATGCAGAATGACTTAGAGAATTTTTCCGAAAGAATGAATTTTCATGCGGACTATATTTCAAACAATCTTTTCACAAAACTTTTTTCTGATCCTAAAGAAATAATGGCAGCGCTGTGTTTTTTTCTGGAATTTATTACTGATACGAGTAATTTACATGAACATGCGAATAATTTAAAAAGTGGTGCGCAAATGCGAATAAATAGTAGTAAAAATGGGACAAAAATGCGAATAATGCGATTCGATAGTTTCTTTTTTTCCATCTTCCGAAATTACAATTCCCAAACACAAGAAAATAAAAGAAAAATATTTAACGGACTTGAGAAGATGTATAACGATAAGGATCTTTCAAATATCTCATGATATGGAGCAGCGAGAGGATTTATCGGAACGCTCATTTATACTATCTCGGAACTAGAAAATAATCCGCGTCCCGAATTCGTAAGGATTTGACGGGATTGAGATCGTTATGCTGGTTTTGGTCTGCGTATTACAAAAAGAAATGCTGCCATTATCTTTTCCGGAAACGAAATAAAAAAATCCCAGCTGTGTTTCGCACGATCCGAGGAGGATATTGGAATATCCAATATGCATTTTTCTGATTCATCTTTGCAATTCTCGCGTCTTAAACGGACTATGAATGCAAATGAAGAGATGAATTGGTATTCTGGACATATAGAGAAACTTTCTGTTGTATTTCAAGATAATGCCGGGGCGTATTCATGGATTACAGATTCATGCGCCTATGGGCGAGCCATAAAAAAGCCTACCAATCATATTACATCCGGAGATCCGAGTGATAAGGATAAATTTGTAGCATGAGTCTTGGATAGTTCTACATCATGACCTCTTTGATATGCCATTTTTGATGGAAATGATCCCATTCCCCATTTTGAGTTTACAACAGGAGGAAGAAATTCTTACTTTTTTAAATCACCACGAAACCTCATAATCGGATCAAACCACTCATCACAAAAAGATGATTATGTACTTTATGGTTCTAAATTTGAAGAATCTCTCAACAGAGCGTTCATATACCGTGGTCTTGAAAAAGCTTTTTTTAGATGAGGTTTTATAAGAGTATTTGTCCTCTCTGGATTAAAAGGTGCTCACTTCGAGGATGCTGCTCTCCATTCGGTATTTTTATCAAATGAAGAAAGAAAGATCGGAGAAAATGCAACATGGACAGGAAACAGTTTCAGGGAATGTATCTTTTTCGGTCCTCAATGTTTTTCAAGAACTTTAAAAATTCCGGAGCTTTCTCAACAAGATTCACTCCATGGAATCATATCTCTCAATGGTGCTCTCCACCAAAGAAACTTTTCTGGAAAAACATTGGAAGAAGCCCAACTTATAGGAAGTATTTCTGGATCTACTTTCGAGGATGGAACAGCAGCTAAATCGATTATTTTTCCAAAAAGTATAGAAAATTCAGTTATTGAAAATGGAGCATTTTTCCTCGCAACAATCTTTGGGGGAATAGAAAATTCGCAAATTAATGGAGGATTCCAATCAAGTAAACTTTGTAAGGATCTTTTTACTACTCAAACACTCCTTTCAAAAGTAAAAAAAGAACTTAAACGAAGAACGAATATCGGTTATGCCAGTGAACAACGACAAGGAGATAGTATACATTCTTACAATAAAACTTGTGAGAGTATTATTGCTCAGGAAGTTTGACAAGTTGAGGCTTGGATAGATGCATTTCCATCAAGTTTTCAGTCGTTAGGAACACGTGTTCCTTTTGCTGGTAGTACTCTCTCTGGAAAGGATATACTTCATGGAGCATTTATACCGAAGGATCGAATCTTTCTTGATGCCTTTGCAAAAAATTTCCCAGAAATTAAAAACGTTTGAGGAAATAAACCTGGAAGATTTAACCTTATTGAAGAGTGAGACATACAGCATCTTATTAATTGATTATAATCATTCATTGTTACTGAGAGTGAAAAGAAAAGAGTTAAAATCTTTTTACTTTTCACTCTTTTTCTGTATACTTCCGGCAACTTTTTAAGTAAAACCGATTTTTCGGTTCCTTTTTTGGTATGAAGTTTTATTATATTTATAATTTTTCTTTTTTTATGCAATACAGAAATATAGCCATAATCGCCCACGTAGATCACGGAAAGACGACTCTCGTTGATGCCCTTCTTAAACAAGGTGGAGCTTTTAGTAGTCATGAGCAAGTTGAAGTTTGTGTTATGGATTCCAATGATCAAGAAAAAGAACGTGGGATTACCATCTATGCGAAAAATACTGCTATCGAATACAAAGGAACGAAAATCAATATTGTCGATACTCCAGGGCATGCTGATTTTGGTTCTGAAGTAGAGCGTGTTCTCCGAATGGTAGATAGTGTTCTTCTTGTCGTTGACGCCTACGAAGGTCCTATGCCTCAGACCAAGTTTGTACTCAAGAAAGCTCTTGAACACGGACTCAAACCAATCGTTGTTATAAATAAAATCGATAAACCAACAGCACAACCAGCTGCAGTTATCGACATGCTTTTCGACCTCTTCGTACAACTTGGAGCAACTGATGAACAACTCGATTTCAATATAGTCTATGCTATTGCTCGTGATGGTGTTGCTATCCTCGATATGGCTGATGAACGAAAAGACATAACTCCTCTTTTTGATATGGTTATCGACAAAGTTCCAGCTGCAGCTAACGATACAGAGAAACCATTCAAGATGCAGATTGCAAATCTTGCCTACGATAACTACCTCGGACGTATGGGTATCGGACGTGTTTATGAAGGAAAAGCGAAAGTAGGACAAACAGTTACTATCATTGGAAACGATGGAGTACGACGAACAGGGAAAATCTCTAAGGTCTTCACAACTCTTGGTCTTCGTAAGGTGGAAGTTGCCGAAGCGGAAGCAGGAGATATCATCACTCTTGCCGGTATTCCAGATATCTATGTAGGGGAAACTATTTCTTCTGTGCCAGATGCAGAACCGATGGCGCCTATCACCATCGATGAGCCAACTTTGAAAATGGAATTCATGGTAAACAGTTCTCCATTTGCTGGAAAAGAAGGGAAATACGTAACAAGCCGAAATATCCGAGATCGTCTCGAAAAAGAATTGGAGATGAACGTAGGACTCAAGGTTGATCTCGATAGTGATGGAAATGGATATGTGGTATCTGGACGTGGAGAACTCCATCTTTCTGTTCTTATCGAAACAATGCGTCGTGAAGGATTCGAACTCCAAGTTGGAGCTCCACAAGTAATCTTCCATGAAGAAGGTGGAAAGAAAATGGAACCAATGGAGAATGTAGTAATCTGGGTACCAGAAGAATGTTCTGGAACTATTATTGAACACCTCGGAAAACGAAAAGGACTTATGACTGATATGAAAACAGAAAATGGAATTACTTCTATGGAATTTGAAGTTCCAACTCGTGGACTTCTTGGATTCCGATCTATCTTCACGGTAGATACGAAGGGTGAAGGTATTATGTACAGTTCATTCTCCAAATATGATGAATATAAGGGATCTATCGAGAAACGAGAAGTCGGATCTATGATCTCTGGATTTCCTGGAACTGCTATGGCATACTCTCTCTGGAAACTCGAAGAACGAGGACCAATCCTTATCGAACCAGCTACAGAAGTATATGAGGGAATGGTTATCGGGGAGCATCTCAAGGGTGGTGATCTTGTAGTAAATCCAACCAAGAACAAACAACTTACTAATATGCGTGCATCTGGAACAGATGAAGCAGTTCGTCTCACTCCAATCCGAAAAATGACTCTCGAGGATTGTCTCGATTACATCGGAGCCGATGAGTATGTAGAAGTGACTCCTTCTAATCTTCGAATTCGAAAAAAATATCTTACTGAAACAGATCGAAAACGTGGTGGAAAAGCCTAATTATTTTCCTTAGAACTCTGGAAATATTAGAAAAATCCTCTCCCAAATATTTGGGAGAGGATTTTTTGAATTATATGTATTTATTCTAATTCGATATCGTGAAGAGTGGGGGCGGACTGGATTGTGTTCGAGAATTATATTCGATAAGCGTGGCATTTCCAGAATATGATTGATTCGTATTTGTAATATTTCGAGCAAAACTTGTATTTCATCCAGTACAAGCTCCGGTAGTATTACTACAAGTCCCTCCTCCTATAACCTTACCATTACTCGCTGGAACTTTTACTCAAGCGGCTCATCCGATAAGAGAAGCATCGATAAGATAATAACGACGAAGGTAATTGAGATCGTATTTTTGGGCTTGTTCCTTGGTTGTACAAGAAGCTGCAGGGACATAATATGGGCATTCTGGAGTGGTTTTCCTCGATCAGCCTATAGTATTTTCACTAAATACATTTCCATAGATATGGAGCTGATTCTTGAGAGTATTTACAGGGGTAGTTCCATCAAGTTCATTTGTTCCGTCGTAACTGATGACAGACTTTTCCGCAAATATACTTCCGACGATATTGGTAACGGACGGATCTATATACACGTTTCCTCAGTTTCCTTGTTTATCCTTTAATACAATGATTCCGAGCATTCCATTACTATTCGAATAATAAAGATTAGACTTTATATAAAGATTTCATCCTATCACGAGAATGGTCTTTTTCGTACTAATTCAGATATTACTTCCATTTCATAACTGATATTTTTTATTCAGAGCATTTCCGCTTTCCGCTCAGAGATATATAACATTATCTACTTCCGTCCAGGTACTACTTGGACTATCGATATTTGTTAATGTGGTAGATCCTATATATCCAATAACATTTTTGGCAAAAGTGAATCCGTTTTTGACTATAGATGTCTTTGATACGAATTTATCGGTATCTCAGAGGATTTTCACATCGTTCGGGATTTGATTTGCACTAATAGCGGCATTACTACTGGAACTGACATTTCCGAGGATTTTTACTCCCGTCTGATTTGCAATCTGCGTCGTAGAATATGTTCAGAAATAATTATCTTTTCCAATAATATCAGAATTATACGTTATGGAATGTCCATCAAGCGTATACGCTATATGAGTGGAAAGATATGAATTTATATTCGAGGTAGGAACACCTACGAGACTAAAGAGTGTATTTATAGGAGATGTTACCGCACCAAAATTAGTAGATAATGCCGATGCTTCTGAAACGGAAGTTGTCGGATTTCAGGTTTTTGAATAAAACAAATCATAGTTAGTAGTCGTAGTTCATCCAAACTTGATATAGGTCGTGAGCCCAGTTGGCGTAGTGGTACCATTATGAATCAGTGCGATATTTGAAGCCTGCTGAGCTCCTTCTATAAATCCTCCATCTTTCAATTCTCCAGTAATCGCCGTAGAATAAAGCGGATTGAATTTGGCTGGTATAGTAGAGCTCAGTATCGATGTCGTCGAAGAACCGATATCACCATTTACTCGGAGAGATAAACTATCTATACTGAAATTCGCGCTTGTATCCGAAACTGGATATGAAGAGTCTTGATTAGCTGTTGGGGTATAGAACTTGAATCCGTAAAGATACGTTCCATTTGTGGAAGTTTCTCCATTAAACCAAGCACTAGAATCCAATCGATTTAGATAATTAGATGTATCTGTGGTTCGATTTACAAAAACAGACTTGGTTCAACTACGAAGATATTGATTCAAGAACAGAGAGTTGGTAACTCCCCAGTTAAAATCTATCGTTCGATTGATTCCAGTAGCTGGAATAATCGCATTACCATACTGATCCTTGACTGTAACAGAGAGATTTCTCGTAGTTCCATCCGCTATATTTCAAGTGGTTAATGGAGTTGAAACAATAGTTGGTGTTATCGAAGCAGTGGTAGTATTGGCATACACATTATGATTATAAGTTTTTGTTCCATTCCAACAATTTCCCGCTGCATCACAGATTTGCGTAACAGTAAGTGTATATTGTCTTCCTCCATTGGCTTGTCTATATGTATCGACATTCTGTATATTCCAGTTGAATGACAATGTACCATTAGAAGATGTTCTGGATGTAGTAGCTGTCTCATTACCAGAATTTTCTGATGTTGCAGATATGGAAGTTATAGGAGAACCTCATCCATTTCCAACAGTTATAGAATACGGATAGGCATTATTTGCCAAGATATTAGTAGAGTTAGCATTGGTTATATTCGATGCAGTCGGTGCTGAAGTATCTATAACAACGTTCGGTCATTTTTTAAATGTAACGAGAGCATTTCCCGCATTATCAACACTTTGCACCCAAGTATAATATGTTCCATCTGCAAGAGAAGTTGGTGAAAGATTTCCAGAAGTGGTAGTAAAAAAAGGATTTATAATCCATGCACTATCACTGGCTCTTTGAAAAACTGTCTGATAACTTCCTAATCCAGATCATCCCGCATCTGTACCAGCATTCCAATTATATGTAAGTGAAATAGAACTTGTTTTACAATAATAAACACCTCAAACCAGATTACAGGCAGTAGCGTTACTATTTTTTACATTGGTAAGTGTTAGGGATGTAGGATTCGTTGGTGCTTGTCCATCCCATTTAAGACAATACATCGTACCAGTCGTAGCAACAGCACTAAATCAAGCAGGAGTAGTTACATTAGAATTAGAATTCAGTCCAGCACTATTATACGTAGGAGTAGGAGTAAGACTTCCTGCTGTTTGTGTTACGGCAGTATCACGAGGATATCCTGTTGGTGTTCATCCAGTGGTATCGCCATCGGCAGGACAAATTTTACATTTCGAATCCCCTGATGCACAAGCTGCGGTATCAGTAGCAGTCCATGAAACTGCAGTATTTCCATACCAAGCTGCATTTGTCTCCTGGAAAAATATATATATAAATGATAGAGACACTGAAATCAAAAGAGTTTTCTTCATAGAAGAGAAGATAGAATAATAAATATCTCCTATTAAATCATATATCTTTTAGGAAAGCAAGTAAATATGTTATTTATAACATTTTTTGACATAAGGCTTAATAGCAAAAAGTGTGTGGCTGGAATGATAGGTTTTACCCGAGTAGGAGAGAAAGAATCAGTTTGATTTTTCTCTCCTTTTTTAATCATCTATGTATCCGTACTTTGGATTTCAGATGAGAAAAGTATCATTCCAATCAATTGGTAGTATTCGGTATTGCAAGTTTTCACTGACGATTATACCAAACAAACAGATATTGCAAGTTTCGTCTCAGAGAAAAGTATGCAGAACGAG